>Ga0190283_1000884_pt1 | contig 14678 bp, 11 predicted proteins | sample 48691801_MG_FD_161669 | JGI IMG/M metagenome (GOLD analysis project Ga0190283, IMG submission 161669) | Hydrothermal vent microbial mat bacterial communities from Southern Trench, Guaymas Basin, Mexico - 4869-18-0-1_MG | ecosystem: Environmental > Aquatic > Marine > Hydrothermal vents >...
TGTGGCCTCATTCGTTCCAAGGTGCATTGCATTCATGCAGCATGAAAAACGTAAGTTTGTTGAAAAATTGGACTATCTCACCAGCCCGGGACAGTTGCAGGGCAACGGCTCCAGGGAAGCTGCCGGTCTGCGTCCCGGAGGTGTGAATGTGGTCATCACCAACATGGCGGTGATGCGGATGGACTCTGCAAGCGGTGAAATGTATCTGGATCAGTACTATCCCGGGGTCACTCCCGAAACAATACTGGACAACATGCAGTTTTCTGTAAACATTTCACAGGCAAAACAGGCCAGGCCCCCCACCGAGACCGAATTGAAGACACTGAGACAAAAATGTGATCCTCAGAGGCTGATTTTGGGATAATCAGGATTGATCCTGTCCCGCCGCTTTCGCTCCGGGTTTAGCAGCCGGTGAACGATGCGATCTCATTTGAACAGTTTGCTCAGGACAACAAGGGTTTTCCCAAATTTCAATTTGAATCCGTGAAGCCCTTCCGATAAAGGATTTACGAACTCTCCGTTCCGCAAGAGCCGATTTCAACTGTCTTTCATACTCTGTGATCTGAATATCGGCCTCAGCCTTCTGATAATAACTGAGATTTTTTAAAGGCCGGAAGCCGGACATAAGCACCCTGCCATAATCTTTTCTGATTATAACGCTTTTAGGGGAGGCCTGAAATCAGCCCTGCGTCGCACCTTTTTAACCACAAAGGGCACAAAGGGGGCACAAAGGGCACAAAGCTTAAACTCTGGGCACAGAGCTTAAACCTGCACGTTCGGCCGGATATGTGAGGGCAGGTGCGGGAGCCTCCCCTGAATCCGTTATAATCAGAATCTTTTTTCTGTCCTTTAGCACCTCTTCTCTGCGCCTTTGCGCCTTTGCGTGAGAAATTGGCGTATGCTCCTGAAAAAGTTCAGTCAGTGATGGCTCTTATGCAGATGAGAACTTATGAATCCCTGTTCAACAAGGATTTACAGATTAAACATAAAATTGGGGGAAACATTTAATATAAACGAAATGAACGAGACAGTTTTCGTGTGTTTCGTGGTTAAGAAAAAGCGTTTGGCTGAACTCACGCCAAAGTCGGCTTTTGGCCGGGGAATTCGCACGGGAATCAGGTCGCTTTGGGCAGTTCCACGAAAACGTCTTTCGGGCATTCTTCACTGATCTTAGAAACATCGGCCAGCCTGACGTATCGGGGAAGTTATTTCATCCACGGATTGGAACAAGCGATTGGGTGTTTTCTGACAAATTTTTCAGACTGTTGACATCATGCACTATGATTTTTTTTCTGCCCAATTTGATCAGGTTGGCATTTTGAAGGCGATTCAGGCAACGGCTCACAGGCTCCCGAACGGTTCCGATATGGGAAGCCAACTCTTCCTGTGTCAAACCGCCAATCTCAACACCATCATTGGTTTCCACCCCTTCTTCATACGCCATCCGGACCAGTTGGCACACAAGGCGACATTGGATATCCTTCAGAGCCAAATCACCGATCATCTTCATCAATCTTTTAACTCTTTCACCAAAATTGGCCAGCATGGCGATGCCGACCCGTGGATGAGAAAGAATGAAATTTTCCAAATCCTTTTTGCCAAGATCAAAAAGAACGGTTTCACAAAGAGCCTGAGCATTCGCTTCATATATGTTTTCTCCGAAAAGAATTTCTTCGCCAAAAAAAACCATCGGCTTGAGAAAATGGATGATTTGCTCCTTCCCCATTTCAGAGAGCATGAAAATTTTTATCTTACCAGAGTGGAGTATATGTAAGTTTCTGCACTTTTGATCGGCAGTAAAGATAAAATCACCTTTTTTGAAACAGCGCTTTTTGGCTATTCCGGCTAATGCTTCAAGTTCTTCTTCTGCTACTTTTTCAAAATAGGGAATTTGACTAAGAGAATATAATTTTTTTTTTTGAGACTTCATTATCCTTCACCCATTTGCTTCCATGCATTCCAGAGTTTACACCAGTTTGTTCATTAACCAACTTATGAAAAAAATATCCCTATGTAAAGGGAAAAATGAATCTTGCTCTCGAATCAGAGACTAAAATCAAACGAGTCCCACATAGTATCAGAGTTGTTCCCAAACAAGCTTTTTGACCTTTTTGATCTTTTAACCATCTGTTTTTACTGACTCCGTATTTATTTAGGAACAACTCTGTTACTTCAGGGAGTGTCGTGGAAAATAAAAGTTTTTCGATAAAAACAATCTTTTGTGACATAAATCACATACTTTCGATGCCTCTTTCGATTAAGGGTGTCGTTAAATTGGGAGATAAGGCCATATATTTTCAGGTATCTGCATACGAGGAACCGCAGATGAACTCAGACAGACGCAGGTGCCTGTCTGCCGCGGACTCATCCGCGTTCATCCGCTGTCTGTGAAAGCTGTTTTCCCGGGAAAAAATCCCGGAAAGGACTTATAAATTATTTACCCGTTTGGCTGGTTTATTCGCGGAGATTGCCGGACGGGGTTTTTGCCGGACGGGGTTTGCAACCCCGTCCGGCAAGAAGGGGACTCGTTCACGGGCACATTCACGTTCACCATCTGTTTTTACTGATTCCATATTTATCATAGGAACAACTCTGTTGCTTCAGGGAGTGCCGTGGAAAATAAAAGTTTTTCGATAAAAGCAATCTTTTGTGACATAAATCACATACTTTCAATGCCTCTTTCGATTAAGGGTGTCGTTAAACTGGAAGATATGGCAGACATTGGAAAAACTTATGATTTTAGGGGGCGTTTATGAAAACCGTAAAGCGAAGGAACTTTCTGAAAATATTTGCGTCTATTGGAATTTTCGGCACCATGGCCGGGCAGACGGCCTATGCTTTGGTCAAATCATTTTTCCCCAAGGCTCGTTATGAACCTCCCCAACGGTTCAAAGTAGGGTCTGCCTATCAATTCACTGATGGGCCCAACTTTCTGGCGAAACATCGTATCTTTGTCATTAAGGAAGGCAATAAATTTCATGCGCTCTCCTCTGTTTGCACCCATCTGGGATGCAACGTCACTTTCAACAAACTTGCCAAGACAAAGAATGTGACCGTTCGTGGGAAAGAAATTGAAGAAAAATGGGAATTTAACTGCGCTTGTCATGGGTCTAAATTTTATGGGGACGGAACACCCTATACCGGGCCCGCCCCCACGCCTCTGCCCGCGTATGAAGTATCTGTTTCGGCCGTTGACCGAAAGCTGATCGTTGATAAAAACATCGTGGTGGATTCGGGTCAGCGCTTCACTGTTTAGCACTTTGCATAATCTTAATCAAAAAATTATGGTCTCTCTGAGTATAGTCAAAGTTATTAAGGAGTCTTGTCATGGGAGTTTGGAACAGACTGTCCGATAAAATCGTTTCAGGTTGGGATGCGGCTGCATCATTGCAAAAAAGCGACGCCATTGATCGTATCTTCTGGATACATTTTATTCCGACCGATAACGATGTCACCCGGGAAAGCTATTCCATAAGATATTCTTTATACCTTGGCACAATAGTTGCGGTAATTTTTACAATCCTCTGTGCAACCGGATTCATGCAAATGATGCGCTATGTCCCGTCAGTGGAACGCGCTTATTGGAGCGTAAAGGACTTACAATTTATTTACCCGTTTGGCTGGTTTATTCGCGATCTTCACCGGATTTCCGCTTACCTTATGATTGTTTTTGTTGTTTTACATTTGTGCCGGACTTTTTATACCGGTGCTTTTAAAAAAGGGGGGAGAAAAAAAACCAATGGCTGGATCAACTGGATGACCGGTATTTTGCTGCTGGTTCTCACTCTGGCCATGGCCTTTACCGGATATGTCCTTCCTTGGGATCAGGTGGGTTTTTGGGGGGCGACTATTGGAACCAATATCATCAAATCAATTCCGGTAATCGGTGATTGGCTAAGATATTTTGTTCTTGGCGGAAACGAGTTGGGACAAAATTTCCTGATTCGCATATATGCCGTGCATGTGTTGCTGTTGCCCCTTTTGACGGTTCTTTTCATTTCATACCATTTTTGGAGAAATCGCAAAGATGGCGGCATGGCGTGTGAGGATAACCTCCCAGTGGATACAGCCCAAGGAACCGAAAGCGGCCAAACTGTTTCCGGTTTGCAAAAAGATGAAGCACTGAAGCGCACGCCCATGTTTTTAAAAAGGCTTATATGGGTTTCCTTGGCAACCACGGCATTCGCTATTTTATTGACATTGTTTGTCAGCCTTCCTTTGAATGCGCCGGCCAACCCGGTAATGGCTGAGAATCCTGCCAAGGCGCCGTGGTTCCTGCTGTGGTTGCAGGAGCTTGTTGCCAGCACCACTATCAGCGTTGGCCAGTATCGGATTAACGGCGGATTTGTCGGCGGTATGGTTATCCCCGGCCTGTTACTGACCTGGCTGGCTTTGGTTCCATTTTTTGACAACAGCCCGCCTGAAGCTACCGGCGTATGGTTTCATCGCAGTCGGTTACGGCAGAATATTTTGTTTACAATCATTTTGCTGGCCATCATATGTCTTATCTTTTTCACCTATTTTTGCCGCGGTCCCAACTGGGTTTTCTTCTGGCCCTGGGAGGTCTGGCCTGAAGTGCACTGACAGATATATTGAACATCACAAATGACAAATGACAAATGACACAGACATGAAGAAGCTGGCCGAGAGAGAGACCCTGAAAATACTGATTTTAGGATTTGTTATCCTTGTTTTAGTTGGTGTAATGATGTGGAAGGAAGCCCGCTCCGAATGGAGACAATACCAACAGGGTTTTATAAAGGTCTTACAGGAGCACACTGACCCATCATCGGATCCGGGAAAAGTCGCATCCGGGGTCAAACAGATTTACTTGCCACGGGCAAATCGGGTGGACCGTTGCCAGACCTGTCATCTCGGCATAGACTCAAAAGGGCTGGAGAAAGCACCTTTGCCGTATCTGACTCACCCGGAGCCGACAATTACCTGGATACATCCCATTGAACGGTTCGGTTGCACACTCTGTCATGAAGGGCAGGGATATGCCCTGACCAAAGCCGAGGCTCACGGAGATGTATCTCGACGACTGTGGCCTAAGCCGATACTGCCTAAAGAGTTCCTCCAGGCATCGTGCGGCAAATGTCATAATCCTGATCTCATGGAGCAGGATGCGCCCAAACTGTTTGCCGGTAAGCGGTTGTATAAGGAAAAAGGATGTATTGACTGCCATAAAATCGGTTCGGTCGGGGGAAGCATCGGATCGGAGCATACCGACCTCGCACGCTTCAGCATCAGTTATTTACTTGAATCGGTGATGAATCCGACTGCCAATGATCCGGGTTCGGCAATGCCGAATCTGGGTTTCACGGAGGAAAAGGCCAAGGCCCTTCTGGTTTTTATGCTCAGTCTGGATAAAACATATATCCCATATAAATACAAAACCGTTCTTCAACAATGAAATCTGTAACGGAAAAAAAGGAGGTGGTAAACGACTTCCAATCTGTCAACTGTCATTTAGGCCGTCATACTTGCAGATGACAGAGGTGGTAAACGACTTTCAATCTGTCAACTGTCATTTAGACGCGGTAACGGCAATTAACACCGAAAACTCAATATCAGGAGATTGATTTAATGAGAACACACAGTAAATTTGCATATTCCCTTGTTGCATCATTGGTAGTCATGATCATGGCAGTTTTGACAACAACAGTTGCCCAAGCCGGTGACATGCAGGATGCGGAAAAATTGTTTACCCAGAATTGTGCGGTCTGCCATGGTGCTGACCGCGGCGGATATTTCGCACCGGCTCTGACCCAGGAAAGACTGGCCAACACCAGCGAGGCTGCCATACGTTCCATGACCAGCAATGGCATTTCGGAAACCCAGATGCCGCCTTGGGGAGGTAAACTCAGCACGACCGAACTGCGAAAGCTTTCAGCATTGTTCAAAAGCACCTCAAAAACAAAGGTCTCCTTTGGTATAGAAGAGATCAGGAAATCTCTGAAAGTGGAAGTTGCCGATGAATCCGCGCTTCCGCCCAAACCGACCTATCCTATCAAGGATATAAATGATTTGATGGGAATCATGGCCAGAGGGAGATATTCTACGGGCAACAGCAGAGTGGTCTTTTTTGACGGTAAGACAAATCGTCAAGTGGGCGAAGTCCCGACAGAACATGCGCCCCACAATATGGATTTTCACCCAACCGACCCGCGCTGGGCTTATGTGAAAACCGACACCGGTTATGTGCACAAAATAGACCTCTATTCCATGCGCACTGTACGCAGCATCCGCACCGGATTAAACGGACCTGCGCTTGCCATTTCCAGAGACGGCCGTTATGTGATGGCCGGAGCTTATGTCCCCCATACAGCCGTCATTCTGGATTCCAAAACACTTGAACCTGTCAAATTCTTTGAGCTGAAAGGCGTTGACCCGGATGGTAAAATGGTGGAATCTGATTCAGGGATGATCACGGGAACCCCGTTCGCGGATTACCTGGTAATTGCCATAGAAAATGCCGGTCAGGTCTGGATCATTGATTACAGCAAACCGGATATGCCTGTCACCAAGATCAAGAATGTGGGCCGCCATCTTCACGATGCAGTACTGTCGCCGGACGGACGATATGTAATGATCGCTTCTTATAAAGACAATAATTTTCCGGTGGTTGATTTAAAAGAGAAAAAGGTGGTGAAGAAGATTACGGGAGGCTGCGTCCCCCACCTCGGATCCGGTTCGATTATCAAGGTCAAGGGGAAAACCCTTGGAATCGGAACCAATATCGGCGGTTGCGACAAATATGTTGTTACCGTATGGGACCTCGACACTTGGGAAGTGGTAAAACAGATACCGGTTATGGGACCCACCGAGTCACCGGCAGCCAATCCCAATGCTCCTTATATTGTCGTTGATATCGTAGGCACGGGTCCGGATGCCGACAAAATGCAGTTGATCGACAAGGAAACCCTGGAGGTGGTTAAAACCGTAACCGTTGGCGGTCATTCACATTTTCCGGAATACACGGCCAATGGCGACTATCTCTATATAAGTGCCGGATATCAGGGCGACAAGGTGGTGATATACAAATCCGACACCATGACAAAGGTAAAAGAGATTGCGATTGAAAACCCTGTGGGCACATTTTCCCATGTCCGTCCCAAAATTGTTTCAATCGGTCTGGAAAAATCATTATAGTCTTTACATAAATATCCCTCAGAAGAATGGAGGCTCAAATTTGTGGGTCTCCGTTGCACAATTTTTCGATCTGTGCAATTCATTCAGAGTCCCATCAGGACGGCATATTTGTAGCATAATTATGCTGGAAATATGCCGCTCCCACGGAGAATTTACAGGTCGCAATTTTTCCACGCATCAACAGGTTGATCATTTGCGTAAGTTTATGTTGAAGCCTAAAGAAAACCATCAAGGACATCATTTTATCAAAAAAGTGACGAGCCTCATATTCGCCTTGATCCTGTTTACTTTCCCCGGTCTTCTTGCAGGGGAAGATATGAAGGACAGATGGGCGGCAAGACAAATTTATCTGGAAAATTGCGCTGCCTGTCATGGATTTGACAGAACAGGATTCATCGGCACATCTCTTGTGCCTGCGGAACTTAAAACCCGTAGTCAAGCGGCGGTTCGTTCCCTGATTCGGCATGGCATTGATGGAACACTGATGCCGGCCCAGAGTTGCAGGTTGTCTCTTAAAAAGCTGAGGCGATTATCTTATTATCTGAAGGAGACTCCTGCTGAGATTGTTAAAAGAATAAAAATAGGGTCTGACGGCAATTATGAAATTGTGAAAAATAAGATGTGGCAACGCGATCCTAAACGGATAAAAAATGGCAGATCCCTTTTTGATGAATACTGCATGGGTTGCCATCATCCGACAATCGAAGCCTTTGCCCCGGCCTATAGTGAGATTTCAGCGAAAAGGGATATTCGCGCCATTATGGGGCAAATCAGGTTTCCTTACACCAGCAGCTTAATTCTCGGTTATACAGATCAAATAATGCCTGTGTTTGATCTGACGAATAATGAAATCAAAAATTTGGGTGCTTATGTCTATTCTTTTCGAAAATAAAATCTGATTATAACGGATTAAGGGGAGCCTCAGACCTGAACCACTGACGTGACTGTAAAAACCACAGAGGGCCACAGAGAAGCCGCAGAGAAAACAGTAAAAACTCTGTGGCTCTCTGCGGCCCCTGAGCCTGCCGAAGGGTGCCTCTTCCGCGGCTCTCTGCGGTTATTAAAAAGCATCCCCCTAAATCCGTTATAATCAGAATAAAATAAAGTGAGCATCCATGTTAAGAATCAGCAAAATTCTTCAAAAGACTTATCACCCCGCCCAAACCAAAGGGCATGTAAAATCCGGGATGGTCGTAATATGGAATTTGACCAATCGCTGTAATCTGGCGTGCCCTCATTGCTATGCCCATGCGACTTCAAAAGGGTCAGCCCATGAACTCAGCACCCGGGAGGCCAAAAAAGTCATTGACGATTTGGTCAGACAAAAAGTTTTGGTACTGATTTTATCTGGCGGTGAACCGATTTTGCGAAAAGACCTTTATGAGTTGGCAACGTATGCCAAGGAAAAAGGCATAACATGCGCCCTTTCCACCAATGGAACCCTGATCAATGAATTGCATGTCAGGAAAATTTTAAAAAGCGGAATCCGCTATGTCGGAATCAGTATTGACGGAATTGGTGAAACCCATGATCGGTTTCGCGGCAAACAGGGTGCTTACGTTGCCTCGCTTAAAGCGATTCGCCTATGCCGTGATGCGGGCATTAAAGTTGGGTTGCGCCTGTCATTAACAGCGTATACAGCCCCGGCATTGCCCCAAATATTCGATCTGTTTGAAAAAGAAAATCTTGTGAAACTTTATCTCTCGCACATGAATTATTCAGATAAAGCTGTAAAGCACGTTGCATTAAAACCGGTTAAAATTAGAGAGAACATGCGCTTTGTCATCCACAAAGCTACGGAGTATCTGAATGACGGGTCATCCTCTCGTGAGATCGTCACTGGCAACAATGATGCTGATGGCCCGTTTCTTTATTTATCCATGCAACGGCAAAACATTGACAATGCAAAAAGCCTCTACAAACGACTATCCATGGCCGGTGGCAACAGTTCCGGTGTTCGATTGGCAAATATTGACTCTCTGGGGGAAGTCCACCCTGATCCCTTTTGCAGAAATATAACCCTTGGCAATGTTAACCAAAAACCTTTCAGCGAGATATGGTCATCGCCGAAACATCCGCTTGTTGTTTCATTACGGGAGCGCAAAACACCTTTTAACGGACGATGCGGAAGCTGCCGATTTATTGATCTGTGTGGCGGCAACTCGCGCGCAAGGGCTTTCGCCCACTATGATGATTGGTGGGGTCCGGATCCGATGTGCTATCTGAGGGACGATGAAATCTCAATAAATTTTTCTCGTTCCAACGCTCCGGCCTTGGAATGTTTTCCGGGTTGCTCTGGCATCCCCGAATCCAGAATATAGGATGGATGCAGCGTAGCGAAACCCACCGTTTATCAGCATTTTGTGGGTTTCACTACGCTGCACCCACCTACATTTTTGCCAGATTTTGAAAAATGCCATTACTATTAAGTTTATATCGGAGTATGCTATGAAGCGATATCTTTACCTGTGTATCCAGATCATAATGATCACCCTCATTCATTCCCCAGCGATCGGTTCCGAACGATGGGGCACCGGTGCGTTGATGGTCGTCGTTGAACGCGAAAGTTCCAGTGTTGTGGTGGTGGATTCTCTTAAACATGAAATTCTGGGACGCATTGCGGATCTCGGACTGCTACATCACGCGACAGTTTCATTTTCGCACGATGCCCGTTATGCATTTCTTGTTTCCCGTGACGGCTGGCTGAATAAGCTTGACCTTCTTACCTTAAAACGCGTGGCGCAGGTAAGGGTGGGTGATAGTGCCATCGGTCTGGCTGTGACACAAGACAACAGGTTTGTCGCTGTTTCCAATTATAAGCCGCCTGTTGTTAAAATCGTGGATGCGGAAACGCTGGCACTTGTCCACACAATTTCCGCTGATAAAGAAGCAGAGGGAAAAAAGGTTACTTCCAGAACTGTTGGCATGGTGGATGCCCCAGGGAATCTTCTTATCTTTTCCTTGATGGATGCCGACGGCATCTGGGTTGTGGATGCCAACAAAAATGATTTTCCGGTTGTAAAGAAATTTTGGGACATCGGAAGAATGCCTTACGATGCCTTACTGACACCCGACGGTCGCTATTATATCGCCGGTCTGTATCATTCCCCGCACCTGGCAATGCTGGACACATGGAAATTAGATCAGATAAAGAAGATTTCGCTAAATGATCCTCTCAAGAAAACCCCCAAGATGGGGGTAAGAAAGGTTCCGCATCTGGAAGGCTGGGCAATGGGGAACAGCCTTCTCTTCACACCCGTGGTTGGTGAAGAGCGCCTGACGGTTTATAAGTTCGGCGACTGGGAACTGATCAAGTCTGTCCCCCTGGCAGGTATTCCCATGTTCGCAATGTCCGGCCCGGATGGCCGTCATATTTGGGTCAATTTTTCCGGTGCCAATAACCGTTTTATACAGGTTATCGACGCATTAACCTTGGAGGTTGTCAAGACACTCGAAATTGGTGACAAAGTTTTCCACATGGGATTCACTCCCAAAGGAAAAAATATCTATATTTCTTCTTACAAGGAAAATAAAGTCGTTGTTCTGGATACCAGGAGCTTTCAGAAAATAAAAGAAATCCCTGTATGTAATCCTTCAGGAATATTTTCATCCGTAAGAGCCCATATTATAGGTTTATAGAGCAAGAATGAGCTCTCAATGTTTTCGGTGAACTTCGTTATAATCAGTAAATATTATACGGGAAAAAAGAAGGTTATTTCACTATACTTCTGTTCTGTCTGTCACCGGACCGCCATACCTGCCCGCTTTCGCTCCGGCCGGTGAACGATGTGATAAGTTGCTCAGGACAACAAGGGTGCGTAGCTGAAGTCAGGTGTCAAGTGTCAGGAAATGTCCTTCTTAACACGTAACCTGACACTTGACAACTTCAACTCCTCAGCTTTTTGGCCAATTCTGCCACTCTTCGGCCAAGTTTTTTTCCATTTTCTTCAGCAGTGCTGTCCGCCACTCCAACACAGGCCACGCCAGGATTAGAGGCGCACAAAGAAAGCCTTCCTGCAAGAGCTATGTTTGATGAGTACAAGCTTCCGTTTTTATACAAATCTCCCTTGCAGCCGGCCCCTCACACATCACCTCCTTCCGGGAAAATGGAAATTTCCCTGTATCTGTTGCGGAACATCTTCGGCAAGCTCAGGCACCTCCGCAGAAAACATACATCAGCCCTGAGAACCCGGAAACCGGATTCCTGTATCCATTCGGTTCTGCCGTCTGTCCGGTTTCGCCCGGCCTCTTTGCGCACAACCCAAACTCAGGTTCCTGAAACTTAAAACCTGAAAACGGTCATGGGCCACGGAGCAGCCCTGCTTTCCGATAAAAAGCAGGGCTTTTGTGGCAGATTTACCTGCTGACCGGGTTGAGAATACGGCCTGCAAACAAGATGGCATTGGTGTCAATATCACGGATAAAGAATATGAACGGCCGGCTGACTGTGAAGTCGGTCGGTTCTTCCGGGGAAATGCCGCTGTCTGCAAACACCACCGCTGTAGCGGCTGCCGCTTCCGTACCTGCCTCATCCACAGATATGAAACTTTTGTGCAGGACATTACCGATGAACAGATCATAAGTTCCGTCCATGCCGGAAAAATCAGCCCCGGGCCATGAGAAAGCAGTCGGCATTCCCATCCGGGACAGAGTTTCCCTCAGACTGACGGAATCCGATTCATAGCTGAATTGAGGCATATTCAGTTCGACAGATTTGTATTCAAAACCATCCAGAATCTCATTCAGCCGTTCAGAGGTGAGAGAATTTTCAAATTCCTCAAACAGGCCGGGCCTGGGAAGGAGGATGACCATTGATGTCTCTCTGCCCTCATACATGAGTTCTGCTGCCTGATAATTCTCACCCTCACCGTAATAAAGATGATCCGTCTGTCTCATCATCGGCACCGTGATATCGGTGCCGTCAGACAGATAAAAATCGCTGTCCCGGGTAAGTTCCTCCTGAAACGGACTGCTCCATGCCGCACTGAAATAAATCGCATTGATCAGAACAAGCCGGGTCATATCTGATATGACGTTTTCCGGAATCAGATCCTCAATTCTGCCCCCTGTTTTCTCACTTGCCCAGTCATTGATGACAGTCCGGGACTCCTCCGGAGTATTGATGAAGTCAGTTAGCCGCATTCCGGCTCCGTAGTTTCGGGCAAGCACATCCAGAAAATCCGGCAGAAAAGAGTGTCCCTTCTGCCCCCATATTGAATTGGCAATGTTCAGCCTGAATCCGTTTCCGTCCTGCCCTTCGGCATTTTCACCCCGTTCGGCAAGTTCGAGGTCCAGGGCGTTGAAAGCCGGATGAAGACGCTCCCGGGGAAGTGTGAAATGACAGGCTGTCCCCATCTCCTGTTCCGTCTCACCACCGGCACCCGCGTAAGTCATGGCAAGTGCGAGCGATATGCTGTAGGGAGAGTAAAACAGGTTGTCCTCCTGATTTCGCAGGGCGTGATAAAGGCCGAGTGCGAACCCGCTGTTTCCGGCGACCAGTTCCTCCAGATCGCTGTCTGTCACGTCGGGAGAAAGTTCACGGGATCTCTCCGACCGCAAAGTTTCCGTTTCATCAGAATTGCCTTCCGAAACGGATTCCCCAATTTCCGATGTTGAACTGCCATCACCTCCGCAACCCGTAAAAGCAGCAGAGAATACCATAAGAAACAATGCAGCAGCTATCCGTACAAAATGCTTCTTCATTTAAACCCCTCTTTTTAAACCCTTTTTAATAGAGGAATATTCACTTTCCTCCTCGTTTAAATTTGGTAAAACCTGAATAAAATAAGCAGCATTCACCAGTCAGAAATAAAATCTCCCAACTGGTGAATATATGGCAGAGCCTTTAAGACAAAGTTTGTCAGAAATCGAAATGTTAACTTCCTGATCTGTGTACAGGGCAAAAATTGATAACCTGCTGATATTGCTGAAACCGGATATTCCGGGTAAAAACGCATAACAGTCTGATATAAAAGCTTATCCGAAAATATCGAATTTTTTTTGTCCTGTACACAGCTTCTTGATAATAAGAAGCTGATAAAATATTGTCCCTGACATTATTTTTTGTCAAAGGCTTATATATAGCAGATCAATCAATGGTCAGAGTCTGGTTCCATGTATGTCCGCCTCCACTTACAACCCAAGTGTATCCACACAGAGTTCGATCTCCTGTCAAAGGATCCATTATAGCTAACATAGGCTCGTTAGGATCAAGACAAAAAGCGCACATATTGGGATCAACATAAACATATGCATAAGCAACTACCTCATGCCCACTATTTGGATATAACCAACGAACTATAAAGGGATCCTGATCCGCACTTATTTCCTGCCAGGCGTCAGACGGAGAGATGGCTGAGGGATGATATGTAGCTGACAGCCCTGTATAATGTTCTACAATGGTGTCGACACACTTGGTGTTGGCGGAAAAGTCTGGGTAAAGGCGATTTCCGTCAGTATAGGCCATTCCTGCATAGTCAGCAATTACTTCCTGCGGGGTTAATAAAGGAACTTGCAGCTGCGCTCCGTATCCGTAATGTTCAATTATAGCCTGTGAACAAGCATTCCAACACCACCAGTTCGTTTGTTGAACATATGAACCTAAATACAAACTCGCCATTCCCATAGGGTCTGTGGAGGCTCTGGCGCTTCTGGCACGCTTACTGCCAACAGGTCTGACTTGCTCTGTTTCCAGCTTCTTTTTAAAAAGAGAGTTCAGCCTGCCAACCACTTTGGAAAGCTTCTTCCGGTCTGAGAAATCTGTGTTGCCTTTTTCTGAATATGTCCCCTCCTGAAATGTAAGAGAAGTCAGATTATATGCGCCCTTTTCCGGGACAGTGTACAGATATTCCCTGCCTTGAAAAGAAATCAGCAGCGGGTTATAGCCTTCCGAGGCAGGCCAGTTCCGCCTGACTTTTCCCAGTTTTGCTGACAGATTTGCACGGCCGAATCCGACTGCCTTCCATCTGCCCTTCACCTTATCCACTATCAGTACGGCTTTCATCTGATCATCAAGCACAATTGGAAAATACCACATCTGAGTTTTGGATATAAGTGAAAAAACAGTCTCGCCCTCCTCATAATCTGACAGCGACGAGGGATTAATTCTGTGAAGTTTATAAGGAACACCCAGACGCACCTCATCCAAAGAATCAGTTTCGGCAAAACCGAATTCGCCGTCTTCCTGCTGAATCTGGGGGATTATCTCCAGGAAGGCACTCAAGCCTTCCTCTGCCACCTGAACATGGTTCAGTCCGGCATCTTCCGCCTCCGCATAAGCTGTCACACCGACAGCCAGGGTTGCCGCAAGCACCAGGGCAGCCATCACATTCCTAAAAGTTTTCAATTCATTTTCTCCTTATCTTCAAGTTGTCTGCTGGCAGAAAAATATTCTGCCTGTCTCTGCAAAAAAATACTCAGTCCCGTATTTCAGGGACAAAATAATTGTGTGTATCCGAAAAGTTCGGACTTTCCGAAACTCTTTGATCCTTACCGGATTTCGGAATCAGACAGACTCCGTATAT
>Ga0190283_1000885_pt1 | contig 14669 bp, 13 predicted proteins | sample 48691801_MG_FD_161669 | JGI IMG/M metagenome (GOLD analysis project Ga0190283, IMG submission 161669) | Hydrothermal vent microbial mat bacterial communities from Southern Trench, Guaymas Basin, Mexico - 4869-18-0-1_MG | ecosystem: Environmental > Aquatic > Marine > Hydrothermal vents >...
ACTGATTTCCAGTATCAGGATCAGTCAGCCCGTGGATTTTTGCGGTGAAAAAGTTCCGATTGACAATCAGGGTGTTTATGAGGGATTGGAAAAAGAACTCCTGCTTTCCTTATGGAGCCGTTCACAGGTGATTCTTTGGATGAAACGGGTCGGGCGATATATGCCTTTTATTGAAAAAACGCTCAGACAGAACCGTATGCCGGATGATCTCAAGTATGTGGCAATTGTGGAAAGCTCCCTGCTGCCACATATCGGCTCGTCAAAGCGCGCAATCGGTTATTGGCAGTTTATAAAATCCACCGGCCTCGGATATGACCTGACGATCAATTCAGATATTGATGAGCGCAGAAATATTTTTAAATCCACCCAGGCTGCCATCAGGTATTTTAATAAACTCTATGGCGATTTCGGATCATGGACCCTGGCAGCCGCTGCCTACAATATGGGAGAATATGGGCTGAAATCAAGAATCTCACGCCAGAAAACCAGCGATTTCTACAATCTCTATCTGCCTTTGGAAACTCAGCGGTATCTTTTCAAGATTGTCGCTGTAAAAATAATTTTGTCCAATCCTGAAAAATACGGATTCCAACTGACAAAAGAGGATTTGTATCCTCCTGTGCAATTTGACAAGGTTCAGGTGGAGTGCCCCGGGAGTGTTCCTCTCCAGATGATAGCAGAGGCTTCAGGAACTTATTACAAGACAATAAAAGAACTGAACCCTGAAATCAGAGGGCGTAATCTGTCCCGGGGAAATCACACCCTTGCGATTCCCAAAGGTGCGGCCAAAGATTTTTACGCCCGATATAAAACACTTTATGACAAATGGCAGGCAGAGAAACAGGTAACTCATAAAGCAAAAACCGTCAAAAAGAAAAAGAAGCGGATTTATGTGGTCAAAAGAGGAGACAATCTCAGCAGCATTGCCGCCAGATTCAAGATACCGCTGTCCAAGCTTCTCAAGTGGAATCGTCTGAAATACAAAAGCCCCCTGCATGTGGGGAAACGGCTGATTGTCAGCCAGTGAACAACAGAAACGTAGGGTGGGTGGAGCGAAGCGGAACCCACCATTTGCTACTCTTATGCATGTATGAATAAGAAATTTCAGAAATATTTAATTTGGTCAATATTCATACAATCAATCTTTGCATTCTTAGCAGGAATTGCTTTAGATACAGGAGAATCGGCTACAGCTTTCACCTATGCAGCGGTTGCATTTTGGACAGGTGTTTTGATTATAAAAAAACGTAGGCCGAGTTTTGAAACAACCACAGATCATATGTTTATGCGAAGCGGGCTAATTATTCTATCATTATTAAGTTATCCTGTTTCCCTTTTGATTTGGACAATTCGTGGGAAGTGGTAATTTTCTGCCTATTTAACGTCATCTGCAACCTTTTTAGACTAGGGAACACAGAAGGCGCAGGGCGGCAGATGGTGGGTTCCGCTTCGCTGCACCCACCCTACATTTTCTTGGAGGAGTATTATTTATGGATTTTGAGTGTATCATTTATGAAAAAGCAGAAGGTATCGCCACCATCAAACTGAATCGCCCCCGGGTGATGAACGCCATGAACAAACAGTTGTGGCTTGATTTTCAGGCAGCTTTGGAAGATGTCAGAAATGACGCTGAAATCAAAGCACTGATCATCACAGGAGAGGGACGGGCATTCTCCACAGGCGCGGATCTGAAAGAATCCAAAAATCGGAGTTTGGAGGATTACCGGGATTATCTGTCAGAGCTTCAGGAAGCGTCAAGAAAAATCATCCGCTTTGAAAAGCCGACCATTGCCGCAGTCAACGGTTATGCTTTAGGCTCAGGATATGAGCTGGCCCTTGCCTGTGATATTCGGATTGCTGCCGAGGATGCCCAGATCGGATCACCCGAGGCCAGGGTCACATCCTCTGTCACTGGCGGGGCCATGCGGCTGATTCAGGATCTGATCGGCCCGGGAAAGGCCAAAGAGCTGCTTTTCACCGCTGAAAATATTGACGGAAAAGAGGCCGAGCGGATCGGACTGGTGAACAAGGCCGTTCCCTTGGATCGGCTCATAGATGAAGCCAGGGACATGGCAGGGAAAATCACCAAAAATTCAGGATTCTCCATAAAAATGATCAAAAAAGGGCTTCGCATGGCCCAGGGAGAGATCAGCCTCGAAGCCCTCATGGATTATGAAATCGAGGGATGTCTGGCCTGTGTTTCGACAAAGGAGAGGCAGGCATCTTTAAATGATTTCGAGGATAGGAAGAAAAATATCTGATGATTGAACCCCGTCCGGCAGTGGGCAGCAAATCAGCAGGCTTCAGCCTGTTGAATTATCAGCCTCGGAATTTATTCCGAGGCTGAACCAAAGCGAGAACTTCATGAAGATTGGCAGAAGCATTATAAAAATGGGCAATATGCTTGAAGATCATGATAACGGCTTTATCCCGGGGACCATGCGGGAAAGAGTGGAGATGGTCTGGGAGATTACCGTTTCTCTATGGGCAGTGAGTACAAAAGGGAATATCCATGTTGAATCAGGATTACAAAGAGATGTTGCAGTGCTTAGAAGAGGAGCGTATAGGGCGGTTTGATCCGTCCCGCAGGGATGACTGAGAACAGCTCGGCAATTCATTGCCGGGCCGAATTTTAAAATTTGACAAAATGAGGAGAACAAGTATCATGTCCCTTGAAAAAATTTTAGACGCTGAATCCGTCGCCATTGTCGGTGCGTCAAAAGTAGAAACCAAACGGGGATTCCAGGCCATTCGGACGCTTTTGGATGAAAAATTCGAAGGTGCGATCTATCCGGTCAATCCGAAAGAAAAAAGCATATTGGGGTTTAAGTGCTACGCCAGTATCTCTGAAATTGAAGCCCCTGTGGATATGGCTCTGATCACCACGCCGGCCAAAACCATCCCCGCCATATTGAAAGACTGCGGTAAAAAAGGTGTCCGCGGTGCTGTGATTATCGCGGGCGGCTTCAAAGAGACAGGTGAGAAAGGAAAAAAACTGGAGGATGAAATTGTCAGAGAGGCCCAAAGCCACAATATCCGGCTGATAGGCCCGAACACCTCCGGCATGATGAATCTGAAAAGGCACATGAATCTTGTCGGTCTGCACGATGTGCCCAGAGGAGATATCGCCCTTCTCTCCCAGAGCGGCAACATGGCTCTGGCTCTGATGACAGAGGCGAAGCTCAAAAGTCGGAAGGGATTTTCCTATTATGTGGGCGTGGGGAACGAGGCGGATATCAAATTTCACGAATACCTTGAGTTCTTCCAGAATGATCCGGACACAAAAGCAATACTGATGTATGTTGAGGGAATGAGAATGGGCCGTGAATTTCTCCAGCAGGCATACAAGACGACCCGCGAAAAGCCTGTCATTATGCTGAAAGGCGGGCGATCAAGGCAGGGCAGCCAGGCAGCAGGCAGTCATACCGGCGCGTTGGCGGGAATCTCTGAAGTCGCCAGAACAGCCTTTAAGCGTGCAGGAGTCATCGTGGTTGAGAATCCAGATGAGCTTTTTCCTGTGGCAGAAACCCTTTCGAGTCTTCCTCACATAAAAAATAACAACATCGCCATTCTTGCCGACGGTGGTGGCCACGCCACGATTGCCGCTGACATTTTAAGCGATCTGGGCGTGGAAATTCCCGAACTGAGCGAGAAAAGTCAGGCCAAACTGAGAGAAATTCTGCCCGCGGCCGCAACGGTTCGGAATCCTGTGGATGTGGCAGGAGGCACGGATGCTGACCCGACGATTTTTGCCGACTGCGCCGAGATTATCCTGAAAGATGCCAATGTCGGCGGACTTCTGATCGTGGGACTTTTCGGGGGATATGGTATTCGGTTTGCGGAAAGCCTGGCTTTAATGGAGGAGGATGCAGCCCACAGAATGGGGAAAATGGTGAAAAAGCGGAATAAACCCATTGTTCTCCACAGCCTTTATAATTCTGAAAAGCCTCATTCACTCCATCTTATGCGCTATTATGGCATTCCTGTTTACGGCTCGCTCGATGTCTCATGTATGTGCATCGGCAAATTGGCGGAATATGGCAATTTCCTCAAACGCTACCATCCAAAGGCGAAATTTGTCTTTGACTGGCAGGACAAAGCAAAACCCGAAGGAGACGAAATTATCCGAAAAGTCAGGGATGATGGGCGCACGGCGTTGCTGGAATATGAAGCAAAGAAACTTTTGCGTCTGCACGGATTGCCTGTCTCCAAAGACAGTCTGGCAAAAACTGCGGAGGAGGCGGTGGGCTTTGCAAGAAAAACAGGCGGACCGGTGGCCCTGAAAATCTCATCTCCGGATATTCTGCACAAGAGCGATGCGGGCGGGGTCCGGATCAACCTCAGTTCCCATGAAGAAATCCGTGACGCGTTCGACGGGATTATGAAAAATGCCAAAAAGTACGACAAAAAGGCCGATATAAAGGGCATAATCGTATCTCCCATGGCCAAGGCAGGACTGGAAGTGATCATCGGGACAAAAACAGATGACCAGTTCGGTCCCGTTATTATGTACGGGCTGGGAGGAATAATGGTGGAGATTCTTAAAGATGTGACTTTCCGCGTACTTCCTGTATCCCAGACTTACGCAAAAAAAATGATAGAGGAGACCAAGTCTTTTGCCATTCTGAACGGAATCCGGGGGAAATCCCCTTATGACAAAAAAGCGTTGACAAGAATACTGCTGCTGTGTTCCGAAGTGATTGAGTCTTATCCTGAAATACAGGAGATGGACCTGAATCCCGTTATTGTCCATGAAGTAGGCGTGAGTATTGTTGATGCACGAATTATACTGAAAAAGGGATGAGGGTGAGAGGTGAAGATTCAAAGATTTTCTTTTTTCCACTTTTCACTTTTTACTTTCCACTTAAAATTATGATTACAGAAATTCTTTCCACAGGTGATGAGATTCGTTCCGGCGCATTGGTTGACACCAACTCGGCGTATATCGCTGAGAAGCTTGAAGAGGCCGGGCTTGAGGTGGTTCGGCACAGTTGTGTCGGAGATGATTTTGACAGTCTCAGGGATATACTGAGAGAAATCGGGGGCCGTGCAGATGTTGCTGTGGTCACAGGCGGTCTGGGACCCACAACAGATGATCTGACCTCAGAGGCTGCTGCAAAAGCAGTTGGTGCGAATCTGGTTCTTGATGATGCCGCGCTCCGTTCTGTTGAAGATTTTTTCAAAAAACGAAATTATCCTAAAAGCCGTTCCAATGAAAAACAGGCCATGCTGCCGGAAGGTGCTGAGTGTATTTACAATCCGGTGGGAACGGCTCCCGGGTTTATTCTGAAAATAGACAGATGTCTCTTTTTCTTTATGCCCGGCGTACCTTTTGAAATGCGGAGAATGCTTTCAGACAGCGTCATGCCCCGGATAGAGAGCCTGCATGGCGACAACAAAAGATTCTCCATCGTAAAGACCATATCCACCTTCGGACTGCCGGAATCGGTGACAGGCGAGCGTCTTGCCGGAGTGATGGAGGAATTTCCGGGAATAAAGCTGGGGTTGCGTGCTAAGTTTCCGGAGATCCAAGTAAAGCTTTATGCGAGCGGGAGGGATGAGAACGCCCTCGGCAGCATGGTTGAAAAAGCTACCGAATGGGTGTTACAGAAAATGGGGAAGCGGGTCTTTTCCGTTGACGGCAGTTCCATGAAAGCTGCGGTGGGGGAACTTTTAAGAAAAAAGGGCGATACACTGGCAGTGGCGGAAAGCTGTACAGGCGGGCTTATCTCCCACTGGCTGACAGATGTGTCGGGCAGTTCGGATTATTTTCTCTTTTCAGGCGTGACTTACTCCGATGAGGCAAAAATGAAAGTGCTTGGGGTGTCGCCGGATACGTTGGCGGCTTATGGCGCGGTACATGAAGAAACCGCAATGGAGATGGCAGACGGTGCCCGGCGTGTCAGCGGGGCAGCTTACGGCCTTTCGACAAGCGGCATTGCAGGCCCCACAGGCGGAACAGATGAGAAACCTGTGGGAACGGTCTGCATCGGTCTTGCCACTCCCGAAGGTGTCAGGGGACGGCGGTTCCATTTTTCTTTTGGCCGGAGGGCGATGAACAAAACCATCTTTGCGATGACGGCCCTTGACATGCTTAGGCGTGAGCTTCTTGGCAGCCCTGAAGAATTTGAAAAATGGAAAAAGAGAAAACATTGTACGAAAGCGAAGCTTGAAGCATTGGAGAGCAAAGGCAGACTTGAAGAAAAAGAAGAGTTGCAGACCCCGTCCGACGGGGAGGCCCGGATTTAGCAATCCGAGCCGAGCAGGGAGGGTTAGCGAGTAACCAAGAGATCCCGTCTTGCAGACGATATCGTGACCGCAAAGCCGGCAATGACATCGAAGAGCGCCATGAGTGTCAGAATGAGAAATGAGGATGTCCCTGCATTCTTGACCACGATGAACTCTACCAAAAATGCGATAAACACAAGCATGGAAAACGCATGGTCAATGACAGAGACAACTGAGGTTCTGGTTGACTTGAAGACTTCAATACATAATGAGATGACTCCGAGGATGATCAGCAGCCCGTTACCATCAAGCATGAACATCGCACCTGAAATCAGTTGGGCTTCAATGAGCGTAAGGTCCAATATATTCTGCGTGTTGTCACCGCCTGAAAATACAAGAATGTTGTAGATGATGAGCAGGTAGAAAAAAAGAGGGATGTACTTAAATACTTTCATAATTTAGTCTGCCTTATTATTTTTTCCTGTAATCGTTCTTGTTTGCAGGTGCGGATTTGTCCATCAGAAGGCTGATTATATCAGCTTTTAACAAAAAGATTATCCGGAGTGCGAAAATTGAGCGAAGCGGTTTTTCGCATGACACACCACCGAGCTGACAAATTTTTTGTTGAAAACTCTATTACCCCCTGTTGGCGAAAAACTTCTCCGAAAGGCGTTATAATCAGGAAAAAGGACTGCGGATATATCCGCTCCTGTGAGAGGATTGCACAGGTTATCTTATACCTTCGGCATTCATGGCCTTCTGGTATTTTTTGTCCATAACACCGATATGACTTTTCAGCCAATCCGTAAGAAGCGTTGATACGCCGGAACTGAGGAAAGCCCCCATCCCCTTATCTGCCTGATCTTTGTAATCTTCGATTAAGGAGATGAACTTTCCGTGAGCGTTTTTCTGTTCAGCCAGTCCGACATAGTTGACTCGTTCCATCAACTTTTCTTCTTCCCCAAAGTGGTACTTTGTATAATCAAGAAGTTCCCTGATTATATTCCCTATCATATCCACCGCCTTTCCCTGCAACATTGCAGCGTGCAGCCTGTTTAGCATATCAAATATTTTCTGATGGTGTCTGTCCATTCCGGCGACACCTACACTGTAGTCGTCTGACCATTCAAATAATGGCATTTTCTACCTCCTCTGTACATCGTTTTAATCAGATTGGACTTTCATTCAAAGTCAATCATAAAATAATTAATGATATTCGGAAAAAACAGCCGGATTTCAGTCAGTGAAATCCGTGAAAACAACATCGCTATGGTGCATAAAGATTCGCTTTCATGGGAAGATAAAGGGATAGTGCGGGGATCAGCGAAATGATAATCAAAATAATGACATCCATGATGATAAAGGGAATCGCCTCCTTTGCCACAGAATCCACATCACCGTTGATGAGATTCGCCGCAGTAAAAAGATTCACGCCCACCGGGGGCGTGGCCTGACCAATGGCGAGTGCGGAGATAAAGATGACACCGTACCACAGCGGATCAATTTGAAAAGCTGCAAGAACGGGGATCAGAATGGGCATGAGAAGATAGGAGATGGAAATGGCATCCAGAAACATCCCCAGAGTCAGAAGCAAAAAGTCCACGAGAATAATCATAACCACGGCATTGGGAGATATTTCGACGATAAAATTTGCGGCAGCATCTATTATGCCCAGCACACTTGAAGTCCAAGTGAAAATGCCGGCAAAAGCAACGATGAACATGATCACCGAAGAGGTCACGCTGGCATCCACGAGAATGTCAATAAAACCACGCCATGTCACGGTGCGATATATGAATATCGCAATAAAGAGACTGTAAAAAACAGCCACCACTGCGGCTTCCGTAGGCGTGAAAATGCCGGAATAAATGCCCCCGAGAATGAGAACCGGCGTGAAAATCGCCCATACGGATTTTCTCAAAGCAAGGAGAATTTCTTTGGGAGTTCCTCTTTTTTCCGACCCGGCATATCCCCGCTTTTTTGAAATGAGATACACAACAAGCACCGTGCCAAGTCCTGTGAGGATGCCTGGAATAATGCCTCCGACAAACAGCGCACTCACCGAAACGCTGGTAATATTGCCGTATATGATAAAAGCGATGCTGGGAGGGATGATGATGGACAGATCCGAGGCATTGGCAATAGTTGCGCCGGCAAAGCTCTTATGATACCCATGTCGGATCATGGGGGCCAGCAGAATCAGGCCCACCGCCGCTGTGGTTGCCGGTCCTGACCCGGAGAGCGCACCCCAGAACATGCAGGTGAGTACGGCCACAATGCCCAGACCTCCCACAGCCTGCCCCACCAGGAGTTCAAAAAAACTGGCGATGGTTTCGGCCAGCTTCGCCCTTTCGAGAATCACTCCTGCAAGTACGAAAAAAGGAATCGCCAACAGCGGAAAAGACGCAATGCCGGAAGAGAAATTTATTCCCAGCATCTCAATGCCCAAATCAAAGACATAAATTGTGATGACTGCGGAAATACCCAGGGCGGTTCCAATAGGAACGCCAATGGCAATAAGCGTCAGAAGTGTCATGGTAATCAGGAGAATATCCATCAGTGTGTCTCCTTTCCGTTACGGAGAGAAAAAGTGGCGTTTATCCGAGTTTGGACATGGCATCATTGTAGATGCCTCTGAATACGAAAATTGACAGAATCGGAACGCCGCTATAGTAAATCCACACAGGAACGCCCAGAGCACCGGAGGTCGCGTGGAAAATGGTGAGCTCATCATAGATGGACTTGATCATAAAATAATCCACCAGGATGAACAGTATGGCACTCAGCCCCGCGCTGAAGAGAATAATTGCCTTCTTAAATTTTATGGGAAAAAGATTAAACAAAGTGATCATTCCCATTTGGCCGCCGCGTTCAAAAGCAATCCCTGTCCCCACCACAGTCATCCACACAAACATATTGATGGTAAGCTCTTCAGTGGCGGCAAAAGAAAAGTGAAAAAAATAGCGGCTGATGACATTGATAAAAGCAATCAAAGCCATTGCAAAAAGCAGAATCGCCACGATAAGATAGTCAATCCTGAACTGTTGTTTTTTATCGCTCATAGTCATTTGAAGATTCAGCACATCACAATCTGCCCGGTTCAAATTGGCAAAACCGGACTGCGGGATTTGTCAATCCCGCAGGAGCCAGTTCCAAGCATCCAACATCCAACATCAAATATCAAATATCATCTACTTTGCCATATCTGTTTTCGCTTTTTCATAAATCTCGTTGGTGATCTTTGGAACCCATTTCTCATAGAGCGGCTTGGTTGCGTCTATGAAAACCTTCCGTTCCTCGTCCGAGAGAAACGAAATCTTCATGCCTTTGCTCTCAAGAAATTTGACCGGTTCCGGAACCTTCATCGTGTGCCCGAACTCATTCTTGAGAATGTTGTGAGATATTTCTCCGTCCAGCCCGGATCTGCAAAGGGCTTTTTCAAATCTGCCTGCTTCCCGGGCCGCGCTTAGTATCGCATCCTGGATATCTTTGGGGAAGGCATCCCATTGTTTTTTATTCCAGTAAATGACCAGCGGGTCAACCAGATAATTCCAGATGCTGGCGAATTTGTGGTAATTATGAATCTGCACAGGAACGAGGATGCCCATTGGATTCTCCTGCCCATCCACAACACCCTGCTGAAAAGCGGTGATAGCGTCTCCCCAGTTCATGTTGACCGGATCAGCTCCCAGTTGCCTGAAAGTGTCAATGAAGATGGGGCTTCCCACCACCCGAATCCGCAACCCTTTCAAATCTGCCGGTTTTCGGATTTCCTTTTTGCTGTTGGTGACCTGCCTGAATCCGTTTTCTGCCCATGCAAGCCCTTTGAGCCCGACTTTTTCCATAGTCTGAAACAGGGCTTTTCCTGTTTCACCGTTTTCCAGCTTGTCGAGATTTTCAAAATTGTTAATAAAAAACGGAAGATGAAAGACATTCATTTCCGGGATGACTGCGGAGGTGTTGATTGTTGATTCCATTGCACAGTCAATCACCCCCATGGCAACCATCTGGGGGGATTTCATCTGCGCCCCTTTAAGCAAAATACTGCTGTAATAAGGCTTTAGATTGATCTGTCCCCTGGTTTTTTCTTTCACCAGTTCGGCAAATTTTGCAGCACCCATTCCCCAGTAAAATGACGATCCGACATTGAGAGTGAGCTTATACTCTTTTTTGAATTTACCCGCCATTACAGGGGAAGCATATCCTGCAAAAGACAGAATCAGGATAAAAATCATTGCCGGAATGCCGGCATTCCGCATTTTCATAAAATTCCTCCTTTTTTTTACATCAGATTGTTGTTAAATTCGACAGTCATAAGTTTTCCAAACCTCCTGAAATTGACACAGTCAGTTTTTTGAATCAGCATTCAAATCTCAATAATCTCAGCAGTTTAAGGACGTACTTTCAACATTTATGTCGAATTGGAAAATAAAAATAAAAATAACTTACATTTTTTCAGATGATTTGGCAAGAAAAATTTTTCGACCTGTGTGATTAAATTGCATTATCTGCAGGGTGTCGGAACTCACCATTTTTTTTGCAGAACCCGCCATTTTTTGCGGATGTGGTGGGTAATCAACTGGATTTTCTTTTTTCTCTGTATTTTTTGCCTTCAAAAAATTCTATCAGTCCATACCATAACGCGACAAAGGCACCGCCTTCATCCAAGTTGCCGATAAAAGGCAGATTGTCCGGTATAAGCTCCACTAATCCGGATGTCGGGTTCAGGATGTATATGAATCCGACCATTGCAAAAAGATATACCAAAAAGGCCGGCACACCGCGGTCTGACAGCGGCGTTGTCAGAAAACCTTTATCCAGAGATTTTTCTTGTCGGTTATCCATTTTTTTTGTCCTTAAAATATACGATACGATAAAATTTGTGTAGTTTGGCAGTGAGCCGGGAGTGCCAAATCCCGTATGCATCAGGCGGGGATTGACGGAACATTGCGGATACCCCATCCGGCAGATCATGTATGAATAAAAACAGTTGGTTATGATCTTAGCTTGATGCTTATGGGTTGCAAACCCCGTCTGGCAGATCATGGATCACTCTGTTTTTGCACTCCAACCTGTTCTGCTCAGTCCAAATTCGGCATAAGCGTTCTGAGAACATCTTCCTTTCCCACAATTCCCACCAATCTTTCTTCATACTCTACAGGAATGGTGTGAAAATTCCTTTCCACCATGAGGGTCGCCACTGTTTCAAGAGGGGTGTCAGGTGAAACTGTGACAGGGTCCGGTGTCATAATATCGCTCACCTTTGTTGCGGCAACTCGCTGAACTTCTTGTTCAAACTGCTTCATGGAAGTCAGAGGAATAAATCCGTCCAGAAATGTGAAAAAAGAGGGGATAGGAAGCTCTTTTTGTTGAGCGATAAGATCACTTTGGCATACAATTCCCACTATTTCGCCCGTTTCATCCACTACAGGAACACCGTTTATATGTTTTTCCAAAAGGAGCTTTGCAACATGTATGATCTCTGCCTCCGACGAAACAGTAATCGGGTCTTTTGTCATAATATCTCTTATTTTTATCATGGCATCACCTTTAATAAATTATAATTGTTTTTTGAAAAAAAACAGGGCTGAATAAGATGTCCGGACATAAATGATGAGGAGGCTGTCCGAAAGGTAAGAACGTGGTTACGTTTTCTTTCATTATATTAACTCCCAGCCAATTGGTTATATTACAAATCTGATATTTGAAAACAACAGTTGAATCATATACTTACTTAACTAATACATAATGTCAAGCTTTTTCGGACTTATGTCATTTCGGCTGGAAAATCTGTTGTAACGCTCTGTAATATCTGATTATAACGGATGCGTGGGGAAAAAGGAGATGATCGCCTGCTTCCTCAATGAGCGGAATCAGGTCTGTTCTGTCAGCGTAAAAATAGCCCTGAGTGACAATTTTGTCAAAATCACATGATCCATACGGAAATTTCATGGTTGCCTCCTTATGTAAGTTTATGTGTTACTCTCGTGGGGATTGGCAAATCCCCCGCCCTGCGCCAAGGGGTTCGGATTTGCCAATCCGAACCGGGCAATTTTATGATGCCTGCGCTCCCTTGTTGCTCGCGGGGGATTGCCAAATCCCCCGCCTGTGAACAATTTGAAAAATTGTTTTACACTGCTCGCGGGGGATTGGCAAATCCCTCGCCCATTCAAGGCGGTTCGGGTTTGCCAACCCGAACCGAGCAACAGGGACCGAAGCGAGCGGTTTTATATGAATCTCCCGGGGGATTGGCAAATCCCCTGCCCTGAAAGGGCTGCATCAGACAGCCCGGGGTAATCACCCTGGGTTTGTATTGATGATTTATTCGGCAAGCTGCCGGAGGATATAAATCGCCTCTGCCAGCCCGATCCACCTGTCTGTCTGCATCAATCTCTATCATTAAGAATTAAGCCGATCCTCAACAAGAGTCTTCAGTTTTTGGAAATCCCCCGGCTGTTTCGCAAATTCCTTCCGCAACAGATTCTTTGCGACCTGACTGATTTTGTCTTTGCCTTGCAGAAGCCTGCCTTCCAAATCTTTTACTTTGAAACACTCGGAGTTGACAATCTGCAGGAATACTTTCTTTCCCTGGGTCATCTCCAACCATTTCCCCTTTCCGAATTCCAATTGTCCGGATCCGTTTGTCATGATGTTCAGAATGTCGTCAAAACGATGTTCGATATCATCTTTGTCAGTCGCGGCAGCAACATCGCTTTTGAAAATTTTGAATGCCTCAGCATTATGCAACCTGGCAAGTGCCTGGTCCCGGGTGCTGAACTCAGAAGCATTTGTGAATTTTTGAATCCAGTTCCTTTTCAGCTCTTCCCGAATTGAGACAATGACATGGTTTGCGGCATCCAGATAAAGACGTTGCTGACAGAAGCGTCTGATTTTATCCTCCAGCGCATCTCTGCTTACCACGAGGAAATCGGAATATGCCAGATAGTCAGGTTCAAGGAAATAGTTTTCGATTTCCCGATATCTCCAGACCAGCAGATTATGTGTTGCCGGATCAGGGAAGTTGTCCCAGCAACGACCGACAAAATCGTCATTGTGATGATAATCTCTGTCAATCAGGAAATAGTATGTCGGATGAAACGGATGCAGTGCCTCGGCAACACTTTTTACGCTGTAAGACGGACCCAGCGGTCTGATTCTTATCATCCTGTCGAAAAGCTCACCGATAATCTGCGGATTAAAAGAATCACCTCCGATTCCCTCAACAAACAGGACATGCCGGCCGCTCTGCCTGATGTCCTCCGGATAAATTCCTCTGACAACCTGAATCATGATCTGCCTCCGGTGGAATTCATAAGAAGAAATCTTTGGGCCTCATCCACGGAATCAAAGACATCTTCCGAATGAGTGGCTATAATATACTGGTTCTCCGGTGCTGTCTTGCTGATCTGTCTGACAAAATCCCGGTGCCATTCCGGATTCAGGTGCAGCTCCGGCTCGTCAATGAGTACCACACAATGCCTGTCTCTTGTCTGATGCCAGATCAGAAACAGGGTGGCGATGATCTCCTTCTGGCCCGAACTCAGTCCGTCAAACGTGAACGACGGGCCGCCGTCAGCAGGATGAATTCGGAAATCAACGGTATTGTCTGCCGAGGGACGAAGTTTCTGTATTGTTCCCCCGGCATAGCGTTCCACAAACTTGTTCAGTTTTGCAAGAACATCTTCTGACTGGTCATCACCCCACTCTTCAAAGAGATTTGCCTGACTCATCAGAGAATGAAGAATCCGCAGCTTGAAAGTACTCATCGGAAGGTCATAGCCCGGGTGATATCGCACACGATGTCGGATATTTTTCCTCCCCACCATCATGCCGAGTTCAGGGTTGCCCTCCTGCACTTTTCTGTAACTGTGGAAATAGAGAAAATACTCAGAAAGCAGGGGATTCGGGTTTATGCCTCCGACAGTGGATACAAAGTGTTCCACAACGTCTGTGTCATCCCGACCAGGAAGTTGTTGCACCTCCGGCATCTGTTCGGGTCTGTTCCCGATCTTCACCCTTCCTGATTTGTCAATCGCAATGTTCAGTACAATTGTCATGTCTCCCACGACAAGCTCTCCTTCTATCTCGGCAACAGAAGCGCCTGCGCGTATTATCATTTCCGGCATATCAACAGGCGGATAACCGGATCGGCCAAGTTCAAATATATGCTTTCGCCCGGTCAGTCCGATCAGAAGCAGCGCACAGCATTCAAGCACGGATGTCTTTCCCAGTCCGTTACGGCTTCCCATGACCACAACATCCGGATCGCCGGACATCCCCGGCCGGGGAAAAGACAGCTCAAGTTCGTCAATTCCCTTATAATCAGCGATTCGCAGCCGCCGTATTTTCACTTCATGCATTTTTTTCTTTGTCATTGGTATTCTCCTGTCCCAGTCACCGCCTGGCCGCAGCATACGAGGAACTTGTAGCACCGGCAGGGC
>Ga0190283_1000886_pt1 | contig 14655 bp, 15 predicted proteins | sample 48691801_MG_FD_161669 | JGI IMG/M metagenome (GOLD analysis project Ga0190283, IMG submission 161669) | Hydrothermal vent microbial mat bacterial communities from Southern Trench, Guaymas Basin, Mexico - 4869-18-0-1_MG | ecosystem: Environmental > Aquatic > Marine > Hydrothermal vents >...
TATGACGTATAAAGCACTCGTTGAAATCAAGGGATCCATGTGTGTAAATGCCGCATTCTTCAATACTTATAGGGCAGCTCCTGGAAAAGCAGCGGCTGAAACTCATCAGCATACAGCCCTGGCCCATGGCCTCTTTGGCTGTGTACCCGGTGATACGCTCCATTGATGGATTCCATGATGTTATCCTCCCTTTTTCATCAAGGGTAAAGACACCGTCAGCCATTGATTCCAACATCAAACTCGCAAAGTTCGAATCTAATATGTTCCGGGTTTTATCTTTCATCGCAGGGATTTTCCCTTCAGGCCGTTTTCTTATCGGTTTGATCGTTTCCCAGGACCTAATGGCTTTACCGTTACCATAACGCTATATAACGTTACCGTTCATTGTAAGTAACGCCACCTCTCTTGTCAAGCCTCCCATTATTTTTCCCAGTTGGGAGCAACTCATATTTTTTGGAGGTTAAATTTAATCCGCTATTGCAATGGGTTACGCCTTTGCCATCACATGCTGTTCTGGCTGAAATGCCAGAAGTGCAATAGCTGGCATGATAATTGAGTATGAAATTAGGACAGGTCATCCCCACAGGACAGTTAGGGAACAAAAACAATTTATCGGTCAAAAGGAGGCCAACGGAATGGAAATAAAAGAAATGCAATCAGGTGATGAATTTACAAATGCGATTAAAGATGGGGTTACGCTTACGGATTTCAACGCGCCCTGGTGCGCGCCATGTCGCACTCAGGAGCCAATTCTTGAAAAACTTGCCGATCAGTTCCAGGAAAAAGCTTCAGTCGCTGCAATGAACGTTGATGAGAATCAGGAGGTGGCAATGCAATTAGGGATCAGGAGCATTCCTACCCTGATTATCTTCAAAGACAGCAAAGAGATAGAGCGCTTTGTGGGGGTTCAGCCGGAAGCTGTTCTTTCCGAGGCGCTGGAAAATGCGCTCAAATAGGACGCGGAGCATTCCCTAACTTTAGTTCACTTTAGACACTTCAAACAGAGTAATAGGGAGGTACATCATGAAAAGGATGTTTGACACATTTGGCTTAGGCAATCTGGAGCTTGCAAACCGCTTTATCTTTCCCCCCATCAAATTAGGGTATGGCAATCCCGATGGCACTGTGACGGATCGCCAGTTGAATTTCTATCAACAGATTGCGAGAAGCGGTCCGGGATTGGTTATTATTGAACCTGTTTCGGTTACTGCTGATGGGAGGGAACACCCGAAACAACCCTGCGTTCATCTCCCTGAGAGCGCCGCGGAACTGAAAAAGATCGCTGACGTCATTCACGAGCAGGGATCTCTTGCCTGTCTTCATCTGAATCACGCGGGCGCGGCCGCCAATCCCAAGGCCGCGGGCGCCGGGCCAAAGGCCCCGTCTGTTATTTCATGCCCCACAACGGACCAGGAATCCGAGCCTCTAAGCGGAGAGGAGATTAAAACGATTGTTTTCGGATACCGTGATGCGGCCCAAAAGGGAGTGGAAGCAGGCTTCGACCTGATTGAGATCCAGGCAGGCCATGGCTATCTGATATCCCAGTTTCTCAACAGCAAAATCAATAAGCGTGATGATCTTTACGGTGAGGACCGATTGCTCTTCGCAAGAGAGGTCCTGTCAGCCGTTCGCGTTGGCGCCCCGGCCACCCCACTGATTGTGCGGATTTCCGGTAACGAGATGTCGCCGGACTTTGGTATCAGCCAGGAGGATCTTATTCCCCTCCTCAAACTGGCAGAAGAAGTTGGAATCAGCGCCATACACGTGGGCATGGGGAATGTCTGCTTCAGCCCCCCATGGTACTTTCACCACGGCAGCCTTCCGGGCAAGCCCCAGATGGACTCCTTAGCCTGGGTCCGTGAGCAAACGTCCATTCCCATGATTGCCGCGGGCAGGATGGGGAGAAAGGAAAAGGTCCTGAAAGTCCTTGACGATGGATTGGCTGACCTTGTGGCCCTTGGAAGACCTCTAATCGCTGATCCCGATCTCGTTTTGAAATGGCAAAAAGGAGCCGATGATGAAGTCATGTACTGTGGCTATTGTCTCCAGGGTTGTCTTCACCGTCTTAAGAGCGGCGAGCCCTTAGGGTGCAATTTGAACCCGGCAGTTGGTCTACCTGAACTTGAGCCCACCACAAATCCCCTGAAGGTCCTGATAGCTGGGGGAGGTCCTGCAGGAATGAGTACGGCCCTTTATATGACCCGTCGAGGTCACCAGGTTACACTCGCCGAGAAGACAAATCATCTCGGAGGACAATTCGCCATTGCATGGCAGGCCCCTGGAAAGGAAGCAATGAAACAGGGACTGAATACTATTGAACGTTCCCTGAAGGATTGCGGGGCATCTGTCCTTATGAAGAGACCCGTGGACACAGCCCTTATTAAGGAGATACAGCCCGATCTTATGGTGTGGGCCACTGGAGCGGTTCAAAACATCCCGGAGATCCATGGGCTTGACGATCAACATGTTATGACATCCATAGAGTATTTTCAGGGCGAAAATGAGGTGAAAGGACCGAGGGTCCTGGTCATCGGGGCTGGCAGGGCCGGGGTCGAGATCGCTGAGAAGTTGGGCAAAGAAGGTTATGAGGTCGTCGCCACAAAGCGGACCGATCCCATCGGAAGTATGATGGAGATGATTACAAAAAAACTGGCATTGATGAGGATTGGGCAGATGGAGAAGGTGACCCTGATGCCTCATACAACGGTTAAGGAGTTCAAGACCGATGGCGTTGAGATGGAAAAGGATGGGGAGAGGCTGACCATAGAGTCTTTCCAGACCGTTATCCTCTCTTCCGGTATGCTGTCAACATCTGGACCTGATGAAGATATGGTAAAGGCCGTCCCGAAAATTGAGATTATTGGGGATGCGGACGATGTCCAGGATATTTTCAATGCCGTTCATGCAGGTTATGACTTGGCGCTGAAATATTAGCGGAGTTTCGCCTCCAACCGCATCTTAGGCGTAACTTCGGATGCTGAATGCTTGATGCTTGTTGAGGCAAAGCGGAGATCTTGCAACACTACCTGAGTGAGGCACGGGTTCAGATCGATTAGTAAATAAAAATCAAGCAAAAATGCTCATTTTACGTAAAACAAAAGGAGGTTACTGATGGACGAAATATCGTTTGCAGATATTGCTATTGTTTCTTGTGGTACCATGAACCTTGAACTAAGCCATCTCAAAAAGGAAGGCTTTCTTGATGCTCAAAAGATCTATTACACCAAACCAGGGCTCCATCAGGACTGCCATGAGCTTGAGAAACAGCTCATTCAGCGGATAACTATGGCTAAAGAAAAGACGGATAAGGTGATCGTGGTCTATGGGGGTAAATTCTGCTATGTTAATGTGGATGAACCCACGCGTACCATGCAAAAGATCATTGCGGAACAGGGCCCAGGTGTTGGGAGGGTGCAGGCCACCCACTGTATGGATATGATAGCCGGTGAAGCGGAACGTGAGCAGATCGCCCAGGAACTCGCGGGTGGTGAAAAGGTCTGGTGGATGACACCTGGCTGGATAGAATACCGACACCAGGTGTTTGAAGGATGGGACCAGGGGATTGCCAACGAAAACTTCCCGAAACACACGGGAGGCGCCATCGTTCTTGATGGCATCGGATACGTTGATAAATACATGGCTGAAAAGCCGGAGGAATTCTTAGAATACTGCGATTGGATGGGGATACCCATACAGGGCTATTCGGTGCCTCTTGACCATTTTAAATCGCTTTTGTTGGATCAGGCAAAGATACTCTTGGAAAGGTAAAAAAAGAGTAACGCGCCTTGGAGGACAAAATGGCTGAGGAAAAGGAACAGGATCAGGATGGACTCATCCTTCTCGTGGCAGTTGATTTCTCCCCTTGTTCGAGGCTGGCCATGAAGAAGGCAAAATCCTTGATAAGGGAAGGGCGGGGACGGATCGTAACGCTTCACGTAATCGAGCATGATTTCGTGAAGCAATGCATCAATAATCATCTCGGAACCGAAAACGAGATCAAAAAGGATTTATTCGTTCAGGCCAAGTCCAGACTTGGGAAGTTCCTTGATAGTGAGGGAACGAAGGGATATAGTGTTGAGGCGCTTGTTTGTGAAGGGATTCCCTGTCTTGAAATCAACAAGAAAGCAGTCGAGATTGGCTCAGATATGATTATTATGGGTAGTAAGGGGAAATCAGAGGATATGAAGACTATCTTTTTCGGGAGTACCACCGAAAGGGTCTTGAGATTCATTACGCGACCCGTGCTTTGCGTACCCCCGGAGGTGGATTATCGGATCACATAAAAAATGGCAGAGAATACGCAAATGGAAAGCATAATTGATAAAGACATCTTACGTGAAGAAGAGGCGATTAACGAACAACTCGAAGAGCTGAAAACCAGGGTTACTCAGCTTCACAAGGGTATCCCGTGTCTGAAGCAATGCGCTCATTTGAGCAGTCTCTTACAGAAAATGTACGAAATACGGGAAGGGCTCAATCTTTTAGAGCATGGTCTGCTGCAGACACATCTGAAATGCTGCATCTCCCCCAATATAAAGGTCCCTGGGGAGGTCATCCTGGCACTTTCTAACCTGAGTGCGAAACGCCACGGAGCTATCATCGTTATGGAGCATGAAGATAGCCGGGATAAATATTTTCAGGGGGGGGTCATTATTGATGCTGCCATTAGCGCACCGATCCTGGAAAACATCTTTTATCCCGGAAGCCCGCTTCATGATGGAGCAGTGATTATTCGGGATTCAAACATCCACAAAGCAAGTGTCTTGCTTCCCTTGGCGCCTCACACGTCAGAGATGGATGCCCTTGGTCTTGGTTCCCGGCACCAGGCAGCCCTTGGTCTCAGCCAGGTAAGTGATGCCCTGATTATCGTTGTGTCTGAAGAGAAGGGCTGGATTTCAATGGCCCTCAGGGGACAACTATACCCGAATCTCGGTACATTTGCTTTGCTCGAAAAATTGGAGGGTAGCGTGGAGGATGATGAAGTCCAAAACTAAAAATGGAAAGAATCATTTCGCTGTAGCGGTATCAGAAAAAGCTGTCTCTCAGAACGAACCGGAGAGACCTGGGTTGTTGAAGAGGTTTTTAGATTGGCTAATCAGGGGCGCTGCTAAATCGAATTTAAACGGGACATCCTGTCCGACCTGACAAATCAAGCATTAGCGACCCTCCAGGTAGGAAGGGTAGTTTGTTGAATATGGAGGGATAACCTATGGCAGGCAAGATTGATAAATGGCCGCTGAAAGTCAAAGAAATATACAGCAACGGCCATGACCTGAATTTCTACAGATTTGTAATTAACAGCCTCCCAATCGCTGTTGCTACGGTAAACTCCGAATTTAAGATCACCGGTTTTAATCCATGGGCAGAACAGCTCACAGGTTATTCAGAGAAGGAGGCAATAGGCCACTTTTGCGGTGACATATTACAGGGGGGGATGTGTAAAATCAATTGTCCTTTAAGGGCAATCGTCAAGAAACGGCAGGCTGTTATCAGGATGGACACTGACATAACTGACAGATCGGGAAAAACTATTCCGGTCCGGATGAATACGGCCGGTCTGTTTGATGATAAAGGCCAGCTCTTAGGGGGTTTAGAGGCCTTTCAGGACATTTCCCACATAAAGGCCTTAGAACGGGAAAAGGCCAACCTCATCTCAATGTTCGCCCATGACATAAAGTCATCTCTTACCATTATTGGGGGGTTTGTTCTCAGACTGATAAAAAAGAGGCCCAGCCTCGATGAAGAGAAAAAGATAAAGTATCTCAACATTATGAAAAATGAGACGGGGAAATTGTCATTTCTCGTCAATGATTTCCTTGAATTCTCCCGTCTGCAGACAGGCGGGTTAAAGTTAGAGTTCAGCGCCACCTTTTTAGATAAGGAATTGATGGAGCTCTTTGATGCCTATCAGGTGAAGGCAAAACAGACGGGAATCAATTTAGAACTTGAGAATGAAGAGGAATTACCGATTATCGAGGCCGATGCCAATCGCCTGCGCAGGGTCTTTGCCAATTTATTAGATAATGCATTCAAGTTTTCAAAAAACGAGGGCACCGTTACCATATCAACTGATCAAACTGAAAAGGATATCGTTGTCAGAGTAAAAGACGAGGGGATAGGTATTGATCCTGAGGACCTTCCCTATATCTTTGAGAGCTTTAACCGTGGAAAAGGCGCTGAGAAAAGGGAGGGCTTTGGCCTTGGACTTGCCACGGTCAAGGCAATAGTGGAGGCCCACGGTGGTCAGGTACTTGTGAAAAGCGAATTGGGTAAAGGATCGGTATTCAAAGTTATTCTCCCCAAAGAAAGAGTGGAGCAGGAGCCAGTAGAGTAGGCTGGAAAAAAAAGGTTTTTGATAGGGTGAACTATGATTGAACAAATGGATCTATTCCCAATATTCATACACGCCTTGATGATCACCGTCTTTGTGTTTGTGATGATGCTTCTCGTTGACTTTATCGATTCAGTAAGTAAGAGACGCATGTCAGATATCATCAAGGGCGGTCAATGGCGGCAGTATACCCTGGCATCTTTCTTGGGTTCTACTCCCGGCTGTCTCGGCGCCTTTATGAACGTGAGTCTGTATGTTCACGGCATGATCAGTTTTGGCGCCATCGTGGGTGGAATGATTGCCACCTCCGGAGACGAGGCCTTTGTCATGCTTTCTCAGTTTCCGGGCACGGCCCTGGCGCTCTTCTTGTTGTTATTCATCTTGGGTATCCTCTTCGCCTCGGTAAGCGATAAGCTTGTCCCGGTTTTACGGATTGTACCGTGTGAATCTTGTGCAGACATTGAGTGTGAAGAATGCCTATCAGGCAACGAGCATGAGGAGAAAATAAGCGATATTTTTAGACCAGCGAATATTCTTAAGAATTTTCGCACCTTTTCCTTCACCCGCTTTCTTCTCCTTGTGCTTATCCTCTTTTTCCTTGGTTTAGTCCTGACAGGGACTCTCGGGCCATCCGCATGGGGGTGGAAACGTATTACTTTCTTGTCCCTTTCGGTAAGCACTCTATACATTATATCGCTTTGCTCTGAACATTACCTTCAGTCCCATATCTGGGAGCACATAATCAAGAAACATCTCTTCCGTGTCTTTTTGTGGAGCTTCGGGGCTCTCCTTTTTGTGCACTGGGGTCTCGCATTCTGGAACCTCAGTGCCTTTATTCATGAGCATATGATATGGGTATTGCTTCTCGGCGCTTTGATTGGGCTAATTCCCGAATCGGGGCCGCATCTAATATTCGTAATGATGTATGCACAGGGACTTATACCTTTTTCGGTACTCTTCACCACATCATTTGTCCAGGATGGGCATGGGATGCTTCCCCTTCTCTCGTACAGCCTGAAGGATTCAGTGCTTATCAAGATATTTAATATCGTTTTTGGACTTCTCAGCGGAGGCATTCTCTTTGCGCTGGGCTTCTGAACAAATGAAAAACGTGGTTAATTGATGTGGTATCGTTTTTTGACAATGAAGTGCGACCGTAGCAAAGGGCCTTTCTTTTTTCAGCAGCCAACCGTGAGGATTTTTGATGTCTAAAAAACCAACCTACGAAGAATTGGGGGAAAGGATCAAGAAATTAGAACATGAAGCCTTCGACCGTAAGCAGGCAAATAAGGCGTTGCGGGAGAGCGATGAGCGGTATACGGCGCTGTTTGATCGCTCCCTTGATTTTATAGTCATCCATGATTTTGAAGGAAAATTTATCGATGCAAATCCTGCAGCCTTAAAGCTGTTTGGATACACAAAAGAGGAGATCGTTTCTCTCAACTTTGCGTCGTTATTAGATCAGGATCAAATTTCTGTGGCTTTGCAGGCCCTTGAAGAAGTGAGAAAAAATGGTTTTCAGAAAGATGTCGCAGAGTTCAAAGTAAAGAAAAAAAATGGCGACCAAATTTATATTGAGGAAAAAAGTTCACTTCTTTACCATGAGGGAGAGCCCTATGCCATTCAAGGGATAGGTAGAGACATCACCAACCGCAAACAATCCGAAGAGGCGCTACGGGAGAGCGAGGAGAAGTATCGGTCCATGATGGAAGCCATGAAAGATCCCATATATATCTGCTCATCGAAGTATCGAGTTGAATATATGAACCCGACTATGATCAAAAGAATTGGGCGTGATGCTACTGGAGAGTATTGTTTCAAGGCCGTGCACGATTTAGACCGCAAATGCCCATGGTGTACGTGGGATAAGGGACAAGCGGAGGATCATCTCGAGTTCGAGATTCTCAGCCCAAAGGACAATCATTCTTACCATATTTCCCAAACCCCTGTTTTTAACAAAAATGGGTCTGTTTCAAAGATGACTATTTTTAGAGATACTACCGAGTTGAGGTCATTGGAAATCCAGCTCCAGCAGGCCCAGAAAATGGAGGCCATCGGGACCTTAGCTGGAGGTATCGCCCATGATTTCAACAACATCCTTTCATCGGTCCTTGGCTATACGGAATTGGCCTTAGACGATGCTGAAGAAGGAACCCAACTTAGAAGAAACCTGCAGGCTGTACTTTCAGCCGGAGAGCGGGCAAGGGATTTAGTACGGCAAATCCTCACCTTCAGCCGTCAGGGCGAGAAGACGTTCAGTCGGATCCAGGTGAAATTCATTATAAAGGAAGCCCTGAAATTGCTGGGAGCGACCTTGCCCGCGACCATAGAGATTCGTCAAGACATTCAGAGCAATTCCCTGGTATTGGGTGATCCGACCCAGATCCATCAGGTATTGTTGAATCTCTGTATAAACGCAGGCTATGCCATGCGGGAAAAGGGCGGTATATTGGAGGTAACCCTTGCGGACGTGAAGCTTGATTCCCTGTTCACCGTCAAACACCCGGACATGAAACCAGGAACCCATCTGAGATTGATGGTAAAAGATGCGGGATGTGGCATACCTCCCCACCTTCTGGACCGGATCTTTGATCCATTTTTTACAACCAAAGACAAAGGTGATGGGACCGGTATGGGATTGTCCGTGGTTCATGGTATTGTCGAGGCCCATGGTGGGGCCATAACAGTCGAAAGTGAACTCGGGAAAGGCTCTGTATTCAAAGTCTTTTTACCTATTATTGAAAAAGCTGCAGAGAGGGAAACGCCTATCGAAAAGTCCTTTTCTACCGGAACCGAGAGAATCCTGTTTATCGATGATGAAATTCTGTTAGCAAGCCTGGGGAAACAGATGCTCGAGTCCTTAGGCTATGATGTTACCACAAGAACAAGCAGCATCGAGGCACTGGAACTCTTCAAGGCCCGACCGGACAGGTTTGATCTTGTTATTACCGATATGACGATGCCGAATTTGACCGGAGATAAATTAGCCTTGAAAATAGTGAAAATCCGGCCGGATATCCCCATTATCCTCTGCACTGGTTTCAGCTATAAGATCACAGAGGAAAAGGCTAAGGGGATGGGGATCAAGGCGTTTCTCTTAAAACCCATACTCAAGGGAGTGATGGCGGAGACTGTTCGGAGAGTGTTGGATGACAAGGATTAGGGGGTTGCGACGAATCCTGGAGAAGGATAGTGACAAAGATCTTGATTGTGGATGATGAAGAACCGATCAGGTTATTGTTAGAGCAGATCTTAGAGAAAAGGGGGTATGCCTGTGTCCTGGCTGCCGACGCGGCCGAGGCCCGCGATTGTTTAAAAGAGCATGCCTTTGATCTGGCCCTGTGTGACATTAACATGCCTGGTGAGTCAGGGTTAGAACTTATCCAGGATGTCTCAACGAAATACGGGGATATGGCGGTCGTTATGGTGACCGGTATTGACGACCCTAAGGTGGCAGAGACCGTGTTTGAGGCGGGCGCCTATGATTATGTTGCTAAACCTATCAGGCGCACCAGGATTCTGAGGAGCGTGGCCAATGCCTTGCGCAGGCGAGAGTTGGAGATTGCCAATCGTGCCTACCGGGAAGACTTAGAGCAGATGGTGGCGGAGCGTACCTCCCAGTTAAAGCAAGCCTTGGACGGGATCATTCACGCCATTGCATCAACCGTTGAAATAAGGGACCCTTACACGGCAGGGCATCAATTAGGTGTAGCCAGACTCGCTTTTGCCATCGCCAAAGAGATGGGGCTTTCCGAGGATAAGGCGGAAGGGGTCCGGGTCGCAGGGACTATTCACGACCTGGGCAAGATGTCAGTGCCGGCCGAGATTCTCAGCAGGCCCGGGCAATTATCTGAGATGGAATTCGGCATCATAAAGGGCCATCCTCAGACCGGTTACGATATCCTGAAGGATATGGAGTTCCCATGGCCTCTTGCCCAGATCGTGTTGCAGCACCACGAAAGAATAGATGGGTCCGGATATCCTCAGGGGTTACCTGGTGAGAACACTCTTTTGGAAGCAAAGATATTAGCAGTGGCCGATGTTGTTGAGGCAATGGTATCCCACCGACCTTACAGGCCAGCCTTAGGCCAAGACAAGGCCCTCGAGGAGATCCAGCAGAACAGAGGCAAGCTTTATGATCCTAAGGTGGTTGATGCCTGTTTGGAACTCTTCATGAACAAGGGGTTTAAGTTCGAATAGCTTAGCGAAGCTTCGCCGCTACCTTCACCAACATAAACACAATCCTTCCCTCCATGGTAGTGAAAGCGGGCGGAAGCAATCTTCAAGTGGGACTCCTGACTGCTATTATGATTGGAACGCCCATTATCGGCGAACTATTATTTGCCAGTTACCTCCGCCTAAAGGAACGAAAAAAGCCTTTTCTTCTTCTCGGGATAAACCTGAGAGTCTTGGCCCTGGCCTTGGTTTCGCTGATTCTATGCCAGGCAGGGCGATATTCAGATAGTTCTACCATTTTTTTGATCTTTGCTTTGATGTTCATTTTTGCCATACCTGAGGCGGCGCTTGAAGATAATATCACCCGCATCAAGGGACTTGACATGCAAGAGGTCCGTACAAGGTTTCTTTTTCTTCCTTCAACCCCAGATATAGTTAGAGTAGCGACCTTGCAGTTAGAGAAGAGATACTGGGTAGCATTTTTGCTTTCGTCCTCTGGCCTCCATTTTTCCTTTTTCACCTTAATATATCCTAACTCATTGAAAAGCTAAAATAAAACCGCCATGGTTACTGAACTGCTTTTTGTGGCATGAATTATGCTGATATAGAACAGTGAAAGCAGCATAATCAATAAACCATAAACAAAAAAGGAGAATACCATGGCTGAAAATGACAAGAGAAAAGAGATGACCACCGATACCCACAAACCTGCTCGTCCCTTAAAATTTTTCAAGGACAAAGAAAACTGCGGCTGGCTCTGCGATAAGGACATTGACCCTACTAAGGATTTCCGGGAACAGGGTTGCTGGAGTTGTGACGAGATGGCATTTCCCGATGGCGGGCGCTGAACCGTCACCTGTGAGAGAATCCCTGAAAACCTGGTAGATCATCCTGTTTAAGGATGATCTACCAGGGAATACAGGGGGCAAAGTCTTGTTGAAACAAGGGTACGCAAGAGATGGCCAATCGGCTGAAGTAGTAATGGAAGAGATCTTAAGTTCTCTTGGAAAAACACAGAGCTTATCAGAAAAACTGAAACATCTATCGGACAAGGAGGGATAGACCATGTATAAGAAAATATTATTTCCTACGTGTTTGACGCAGTTCTGCGAACACATATTTACCCATGTCCTCAACCTGGCTGTGGAAAACAACGCCAAGCTGTGGATATACTACGGTCTCGGACGTCAGAGTCTGAATGAGGATGAGTTGAATGAGGAAATAAAGAAGGCAGAGGCCCGGGTGAAAGAGGCATATGGGAAAAAACTGGCAGATAAGGGCGTCGATTATATGATCAATGTATCAGACGGGGATGTTGTCAGTGAGCTCACAAAACTGGCACGAAATGCCAAAATAGATGCCATCATCATGGGCACTGGTACCACAGCACCTTTGGCCACTGGAGAAGACGTAAGGGTGGGACCTCTGGGTCGGGTAACGGCGGACACCCTCTTGTGGGCTCCCTGTCCCGTGCTGGTCATCCCACCCTCATGGGTCCCTGGCCTTACAAGGAGGTAGGGCGGTCAGGTTGTCCGCAGTTTGCACCTCTCGAGGCCTGAAAAGAGGGGTTTCAATGAGTGTTTATCCCTCGTGGGCGAAAGATAAAAAAGTTGGTTTGTTTGCATCAAGGTCTGCATTAAGACCGAACCCAATAGGACTGAGTGTTGTTAAAATAAGGGAAATCATTAAAAAATAAAATAAACGGATTAATTCAAAGGATAGATTGAAAGATTTACATGGGAAGCGTGTGATAAAAACATTATTTTTGTGTTATTTTAAGGAGGTATATAAATGCTTCAAACTAATTTAGAGCATATCGAAAGTGGAGAACAACTTAACGAGCTGGTTGAAAGCAACGACAAATTTGCTGTCTGCTGTGGAAGAATGGGGCCTATGTGCATTCCGGTATACGACGTATTTGAGATTTACCGGGAAAAATACCCTGACATTAAATTTGTGGATATGGACTTTGACATTCCTGAAGCCACGATAATTAGAAATCTTCCGGAATGCAGGGGATTTGGAGGGTTGCCTTTTACTGTTTATTATCGTAACGGCAAAGTGGTTAAAGCTACTACCAGTATTCAAACGGCAAAAGAGATAAAGAATGTAATCGACGATGTCTTTGCCTGATATAAATATTTGGTTAACCATGTTATTGCTGTCATCCTTCGGCAAAGAGAAATCCGGAACCGCAGTCTATTAGTTCATAACACCTACGCATTTTGCGCGGAAGATTTACCGGCTAAAACTTCTATTTACGGAGTAAAACTATGCAAAAATATGATGTGATCATTATCGGCGCCGGACCTGCAGGTTTATCCGCGGCTATTTATACTGCAAGAGCAGAACTCTCTACTTTAGTCATAGATGAATCTTCGGCAGGCGGCCAGGTGAAAACCACTCATCAGGTAGCCAATTATCCCGGTTTTATCGAACCTGTCGCAGGCCATAGCCTGGCAGGTAACATGAAAAAACAGGCGGAAGAATATAAGGCCAGGTTAAATCTGGCTACGTACATTACCGCTCTGCATCTTAGTGATAATGAAAAATGGGTAGAACTTGACCATGAGGAAAAGGTTACCGCAGAATTTGTAATAATTGCTACAGGCTCAACGCCCCGGATGTTGAATCTTCCTGGTGAACAGGAGTATAAAGGTAATGGTATATCTTATTGTGCTACCTGCGATGGAGAGTTTTATAAAGATAAAGATATCTTTGTGATAGGCGGCGGTAACAGCGCTATGGAAGAATCACTGCTGCTCTTACAGTTTGTAAAATCTATCACGGTAATTCATCAATTTGACGAACTGCAGGCCGAAAAAATTACAGGGGACAGGATTATTTCAAGTCCTAAAGTCAATATTATGTGGTCACACGAACCCCGTGCCTTTAAGAAAAAGGGCGACAGGATGGAAATGGAGGTGGAAAACCTTAAAACAGGGGAACGTATCAAATTAGAGCGTGATGGTATCTTTATATTTGTCGGGCTTGTGCCTAACAGTAGTTTTTTAAAAGATGTACCGCTGAAATTGACTGAACACGGTTATATTGTGACCGGTTCGAATATGGAAACAAATATAAAAGGCGTTTATGGGGCGGGAGATATCAGGGATAAAAAACACAGGCAGATTACTATAGCGGTTGGCGAGGGAACAATAGCCGCATTAGAAATTATTCATAAAATATAAGCTGAATGCCAAGAAGGCTTGAATCACAATTTAGGTATTAAAATCAGAATAATTGCCATAGGTTAATGCCTCAACCCCTCAATTAGCTTCCTTGCAGCTACATAAGGTGAATAGTGTCCAAAAAATGGGGCTATTTTTTAGTTCAAATAACGAGGTCTGAACTCAGAATAAAAGGAGAGCTATAGAAATGACTAATAATGGGAAAAGGATAAAATCTGTACTCGTTGTTGGCGCAGGAATAGGAGGAGTTCATGCGGCATTGAATTTGGCTGATCTTGGATTTAAGGTGTATTTGAATGATGATATTTCTTTCGATTTTTATTGTTTTCGTTGGAGATAAAAATGAACCAAACATACACCCGGTCTGATTCGAAAGTAGAAGTTACCGGTTTAGAAGCCCGTTACTACGACTTGTTAATGAACATCATAACGGGAGGAACGTATCCCTTTTTTATTCGCAACACCATTCGGGAGATGCAGATTCAACCGGGAGATAACATCCTGGTCTTTGGGGCCGGTACCGGCCGAAACATGGAATTGATGGATAAATATCTCTCTGGAAAAGGGCGAATCGTCGGACTGGATGTAGGCCCTGAGATGCTGGAGCAAGCCCAACAGCGTTTTGCCGATCATCCCTACATCACCATCAAAAAACAACGGATCGAGGAACCGTTGTCCTACCAGGGTGCGTTCGACAAGGTTTTCATCTCCTTCGTGCTGCACGGCTTGGTCCAGGAAGACCGGCTGAAAACCATCGCTAACGCCCAGCGCGCTTTACGGACCGGCGGCGAGTTTATCATCTTGGATTACAACGAGTTCAATCTGAATCAGTCTCCCTGGCCGGTACGCTTCGTTTTCAAAATGGAATGTCCCCTGGCAACTGATTTTATCGGCCGGGATTTACAAGCTATACTGCTGGAACAAGGGTTCGATCAATTCCGTGTCCACCATCATTAC
>Ga0190283_1000889_pt1 | contig 14627 bp, 12 predicted proteins | sample 48691801_MG_FD_161669 | JGI IMG/M metagenome (GOLD analysis project Ga0190283, IMG submission 161669) | Hydrothermal vent microbial mat bacterial communities from Southern Trench, Guaymas Basin, Mexico - 4869-18-0-1_MG | ecosystem: Environmental > Aquatic > Marine > Hydrothermal vents >...
CTGCTGAGAAAAAAGAAATCAGACCCGAACAGATCATTCCTCTGGATGATGAAGATTTTGAGGATTTTTAGTATCCTGAAGCGTGGAATGACAGGCCGGACGGGATTTGCAATCCTGTCGTTCAGGCCGGACAGGATTTGCAATCCCGTCGTTCAGGCCGGACGGGATTTGCAATCCCGTCCGCAACCTTTCTGTCAGGGAGGACTCCCTTAAATTTACACTCATGAACTTTGAAGAGAGGACAGAAAATGGAATTATCCGGAAACGATCCGGAAGATTTGGCGTATGCAAAAACGCTCTTGGAAAATCCGGGTTTTGCCGCAACACTTATGAATATTGTGGGACTCCCTTTTGAAAAGGGCTTTCAGTATTTGCCGGGAAATTGGCTTGCTCATGTTCAGGAGTGCAGTGAAAAAGCATTGCATTCAGCATTGAATTTTGCCATACTCACCATTGGCAAAAAAAGGCAAAAATCATCTTCCAATATTGTTCATAAAATTGCCGCGGCAGGCTCCGGATGTGCAGGGGGCTTATTCGGATTACCCGCTGTCGGGATTGAATTGCCAATTTCCACAACCATTATGCTCCGGTCCATAGCTGATATCGCAAGAAGTGAAGGGGAGAACATCAGCGGCATTGAAACAAAGCTCGCCTGTATAGAGGTGTTTGCCTTTGGCAGCAGGTCAGAAAGTGACAACAGTGCGGAAACCGGCTATTATGCCATAAGGGCCGCCCTCTCTCAAACTTTGTCCGATGCAGCGGTTTATGTTGCAGAGCATGGGCTTTCGGAAGCAGGTGCCCCGATTTTAGTCAGACTGATTACGCAGATCAGCGCCCGCTTCGGGATTGTCGTCTCGGAAAAAACAGCGGCCTCGGCAATTCCCATCGCAGGCGCCGCGGGTGGCGCAATAATCAACACGATTTTCATAGATCATTTTCAAAAAATGGCTCGCGGCCATTTTATTATCAGACGACTTGAAAAAAAATATGACAAAGAAATGGTCAGAGCTGAATATGACAAATTGAACATTGAAACATAAATTGGACGCATTCCAAAAACAGAAAAATTTTCGTTCCCGGGCTTCCGCCTGGAAACGAGTCTGATTCTGGCGGATTTTGTGGTTGTATATGATTTCAGATTGCCGGGACATGCCTGGGAACAAACCGCGGATGGAACGAGTAACATATTGAATTTTCATCTCCAATTTTATGAGGAGAATTATCCGGTATGAAAGACCTTTCAGAACAAAGCCTGAACAAAGCTTTGGAAAAATTGAGAAGCGACCTTCCCCGTGTTGTTGATACGCTTTGTCTCGCCGATACAGTGGATCTGATGTCATGGACCAATATCATTGACGGGAAACTGCTTCCCCGCTTCTCGCCTGACTTCCCTTTGATGGCGGCTGTCTGCGGCGGGGGATCTTCGGGAAAATCCACCCTGTTCAACTCACTGGTGGGAGACAGGCTTTCACCAGCCGGCGGAAAAGCAGGGATTAACCGCCGTATCCTTGTCTCAGCTCCCGGAGAGATATTCAGGCAGAAAAATTTTCTTTCCACCCTGTTTGAGCCGTTCGGGGCTGTCTCAAAGCCCTTGGAAGATAAGGAGGAACTCACCGTCCCCGGATGCCCGCTTTATATTCTGAGCAGCAATGTCCCCCGGAACATGGTTTTGATGGACACGCCTGACTTTGACACAGGTGCGCGGGGAGATTACGCCAACCGGGACATTGTGCGCCAGGCCCTTGAAACCTCGGATATCCTGATATATATTTTTACCAACTCCAACTACAATAACCGGGATAACACTGATTTCATCTCGCAGATGCTGACAGGTCTCGGCATGAGGAAATGCTTCCTGGTCTATCGGATTTACGCGGGATTTGACAATCAGGAAGTCATCCGTCATGCGATGACCGTCGCTCATAACCTTTACGGCGACGAAGCAGAGAAATATGTGCTGGGTATTTATCGGACAGATGAAGATAATGCTGTGGCCGCGGGCGAGCAATTCATGGAACTGAGGCCGGCGCGTGAGCAGGACCCGCCTTTTGCAGATGCCCTCAAGGGAATGGACCCCCGGAAACTCCGCCCCGAACTGCTTTCCTCAATTCTGAAAAGTGCTCTGGAAAAGGCGAATGAAGCCCTTGTCCGCACAAAAGTATCCTTTGACGAACTGTGTCTGTATCTTGATACCCTGCAAACCGTGCAAAGTCAGTGCGTCCGGGAAGCACTGCCGCATTTTCCCATAGACCTGGTCCTGGAACGCTTTGTTGAAATCTGGTTTTCCACAGATCCCGGTTATATCCGGGCCATGCGGAAAACCGGCACCCTTTTCAGTCAGCCCATAAAAATGCTGGCCGGTGCGATGGGGCAGGTAAAGGACAAGCTCTTCAGCAGCAAACCCGACAAGTCTCCCGAAGATTTCAGGGACAAGGTGGAAGCGGACATTCTCAACGTGGTCACGACCATGCATCGCAGAACCGCAGGCTCGGAGCTTTCTGTGTCTCTGACTGCGGAGGAGCCTGTGGCCGGCCAGATGCTTGACGCGCTTGAGCGTATCATTGAGGTCAAGGGGGTGGAAGACATGCCGTATATAGAATTTTCAGATAAGAAAGGGGCCTTTACGCTCTGGGTTTCAACCCATCCTGTTGTTTTTGAGGAACAGAAAGCATTGCGGGACAAAGACTGGGAAGCAGCTCTGGTGTCAATTCTTGCACATAAGGATGTCGTTGTCGAGATATCGGAAAATATTGAAAAGGAACTGAATGATCTCGTGAATCAGATGCGGGAACGCATGGGCTTTTCGGACAGGGTCCGGCAGACATTTTCCGCACTCCTGAACGTGCTGCCTGCAACGGCCGCTGTGACTTATGTTCTTTCCACAGGCGACGCGGTGGGTGCCGGGGGAATTCAGGTAAAACTGGCAGGACTGTTCGGACTGAATGATCTGTACGCCCTTATCGCCATTCCGGTCACAACGGGCATGAGAAAAGCAGATCAGAATCAGATTCAGGAGATGCTCGGCCCCATTGCACAGGCGTGGCTGAATGACAAACTGAAGACCATTCAGGAGCTTTTTGAGAACGATATCACCGGCGGAATCATCCATGCGGCCCAGAAAGCTGTCAGTGAGGCGGATCATCTGATAAAGGAAATCGGAAATAATATGGAAATATGCGAGAAGGCTCTGAAATGATATTAAAGGTCCTCCTGCCTGCCACGGGACGTTAAGCGTCCAACTCTCCATTTCTACACGAAGCGTGGGAACGAGATAAGCGGAGGGCTTTTCATTTTTTACTTTTTACTTTTTACCTTATGCGGAAAGGCAGTCAGATGATTTCAAAGCAGCAACTGTTTGGAATAAAGACACTTGGCAAGATCGAAGAATTTGAAAATGATATACAGACACTCTCCGCTTCAGTTGACTCGGCCCCTTTGTGGCGGCCCGGGACAGCCCTGAAAAAACAATGCCATGAGGCACTGCGCCTGATCGGCGAGCTTGAAAAGCGTTTTGATCGTAAGCTTCTTGTCAGCATCATCGGGCCGTGCGGTGCTGGCAAATCCACGCTGCTCAACGCCTTTGCCGGAGTGGACGATTTGTCCGAGGCAGGACATAACCGGCCTACGACCCGAAATCTGGTTGTTTTATGCAAGGATGAAATAGACGCGAACCAGTTACGCGAACAACTGGGGATCAAGAATGTGGAAATCCGCTCAAGTCATGCAGCATCCGCGCTTGAGAATGTCCTCCTTATTGATACGCCGGACACGGACAGCACGGAACAGGACAAGCATATTCCCATTGTCCACAGAACCATTGAGCTTTCCGATGTACTTCTCTGCGTTTTCAATGCAGAAAATCCGAAAAGGAGGGATTATGTTGATTTTCTGGCCCCTTATGTGCGAAAGTTTAACGGAGAATCCCTCGTGTGTGTGGCAAACAGATGTGACCGGCTGGACGAGCAGGAACTGCGGGAAGTCATTGTGCCGGAGCTTGTGCGCTACATCAGAGATGCCTGGGAAAAACCTGTTGACAGAGTTCTGTGCATTTCCGCCCGCCGGCACCTGCATGATCCCTGCTGGGATGACAAGGCAAAGCCCAGGCACGATTTTGACCAGTTCAAAGAATTGCGGGAAATGGTTTTCGGCGACTTCAACCGAGCAGGGTATGTGATTGACAGGCGTCTGGAAAATGCAAAGAATCTGCGGGACTATGTGTCTGACGAAATCCGTGCGGAAACTGAGACAGACAGGGAACATCTTCAGGAGGCTGGGAAACGGATCACGGAAACCGAAAAGAAAGCTGCAAAGGATGCCCTTACCGCATTGAAGAGCGATGACACAAGGCAATTGCTCGGGGTGAATGTCCTGTTGTATCAGAAACTGGCGCAGCGGTGGCTGGGCCCGGTGGGATGGCTGATTGCAGTGTGGGCGCGCATACTCATTTTCGGCACGGGAATTGCGGCCATTTTCAGGTTCGGCAACCCCATAAGCCAGATTACAGGCATTGTGTCCTCGCTTATGCATTTTAAAGAATCCCAAGGTGCTGTGGAGGATGTGAGCAAGGGCGAGCGGGTGGATACGGCCTTTCGGAATTACCGGTTCGCTATCATGCGAAGCTGGCCGGATATCGGCGAATTTCTTGTGAAAGGCCGGTTTGAGCAGTCTGTCCGGAAAATTGAGGACGCGCTCCCGAACAGCGAGGCCCTGAACGAGGAACTGGCGACCTTGTGGAACGAGGCGTTGGACGGTGAAATTGAAGGTGCGGCTCAACGACTCAGCGGGCTGCTCATGCAGTTTATTTTTAATGTCCCTGCAATCGGCATCATGGGTTATACCGGATGGATCACGGCGCGGGCGTTTTTTGCCACCAATTATCTGACATCCGATTTTTTCCTCCATGCGTTTCTGACCATTGGAATTGCCCTGTTTCTGAGTTTCTTCATCTTCCAGGGATGCGTCCGGCTGTTCGGAGGCACCGAGCGGATTACCGGGAAGGCGTTTGAGCAGGTGAAAACCCGGATTGAGGAGTTTCAGCCGGTATCTGCGAATCCGGTGGGGGAACAGGTGAAGACGGTGCTGGGGTTGGGCGACACAACTTCTGAATAACTCCACCCAAGCTAGCGGGGGATTGCCAAATCTTCCGCTCCGGACAACTTCACCCAAGCTCCCGGGGGATTGACAAATCCCCCGCTCGGACTACTTCACCCAAGCTCGCGGGGGATTACCAAAATCCCCCGCTTCGGACAACTTCACCCAAGCTCGCGGGGGATTACCAAATCCCCCGCTCCGGACTACTTCACCCAAGCTCGCGGGGGATTGACAAATCCCCCGCCCGTCATGCTTCGGATTTGCCAATCCGAACCGAGCAGGAGATATGGCTCGCGGGATTGACAAATCCCCCGCCCATCATGGTTCGCCACAACGCTTGCGGGCAAATCCTCCGCCATCAGACAACAAACAGATTGAAAGGAAACTCAACAATGACTACAAAAAGCACTGACACGGAAGTCATGGCACTGCTTGATGCCGCGGTTGCCAGGCGTGACGGACGCGCTTATCGCTGTCTGACTGAACATACAGACTGGTCCGCGACCTCGGCCGAGGTTCTTGACCGGGCAATCAGCATGGCCATCAGCTTCGGAGATATGAGGCGGGGCAAAGAATTCACAGAACTCGGGCTCAGAAAATTTCCGGAGTGCAGACAGTTTGTCCGCGCCTCGCTCCTGTTTAATCCCCGTCCGGCCAGAGTGGTCAGAACACCTTGGCGGCATCCGAAAAACTGGTTCAGAGACTCACTTGAATGGATAAGACAGCATATTGATGAGTATGAAATCGGCCATTGGCTGGCGGTCAGACCTGGTGAACTGATTGCGGATGCGCCGACCCGGGACGAACTGGACAAAAAACTGGCCATGTCGGGAGAGGATGGGAAACCGTCTCTGATTTACAAGGTGATCCCATGACGGATGAAATCCTGCCCTTTGGTCTGAACATATTTGCCGGAGGCGCTGCTGAATATTCTGATTATTATCCTGAAAAAGCTGAAGAGGGACCTCGTATCGTGCTGTATGTTTATCTGGCAAACCGACACCTTTTATCGTAGATACAGGATCGCCATGGTGTCCCCGAGCTGCCTGCGGGTGACGGGTGGTTCCATCCCAACTTCATCGGATTGAAAGGTTTTCTGAATCGTATCCGTTTTGCCGTGGATCCGGAAAGCAACCTGTTCTTCTTCGGAAGCTCAGGGGAGTGACGAGGCGAGGGATTCGGATTTGCCAATCCAAACCGGGCAACTCACCAAGCTCGCGGGGGATTGACAGATCCCCCCGGCCCGTCATGGTTCGGATTTGCCAATCCGAACCGAGCAGGAGAGGCTGGCTCGCGGAGGATTGACAGATCCCCCGGCCCGTCATGGTTCGGATCTGCCAATCCGAACCGAGCAGGAGAGGCTGGCTCGCGGGGGATTGACATATCCCCCGGCCCGTCATGGTTCGGATCTGCCAATCCGAGGGCAGGAGGGCCGGCTTGCGGGGAATTGGCAAGTCACAGCATTTTTTTTTGCTTTTTTTCAGTTCTTGTGTATAATGTTTCTGTATGGGGGCAGAAATTTTATCTTCAATTGCAGTACCATCACAAAGGAGATTATCATGAAAAAGGCAGGTCAGTGTTTCAGGAAGCTTGTCGCCGCAATCCTTGTTGCAGGAATGTTCCTTCCAGCAACAGCACAGGCGACAGAATGGAAAGAATATCTTAAATAAATGTGTCAACAATAATGGAGGGCTTATGAAAAAATTTCTGATCATGGCACTGACACTCATTCTCGCAACCGCTTATGCAGGAGAGGTCTTTGCCGAAAAACAGACCATCGGAATTGTGGTCAAGGCCATCGGTCATGCCTGGTTTGAGCGCATGAGACAGGGAGTAGAGAGGTTCAGCAGGGATACCGGGCATGAAACCCTGTTTCTCGGACCGGCAAAACCGCTGCCGGCAGAACAGGCAAAACTTGTCGAAAAGCTGACCGACAAAGGGGTGGATGCGATATGTGTGATCCCGTTTGCGCCCCAAGTGCTGGAGCCTGCACTGAAAAACGCGATGGACAAGGGGATCGTGGTGATCACGCATGAGGCTGTCAACCAGCAGAACATGCACTATGACATTGAGGCCTTTGACAACGCTGCTTATGGCGCCCATCTCATGGATCATCTCGCAAAATATATGGGGAGAGAAGGCGACTATCTGATCACTGTGGCGAGCCTGCTGTCCAAATCCCACAATCAGTGGGCAGACGCCGCGATTCGGCGGCAGAAGGAGAAATATCCGAAAATGAGGCTGGCAGCGGACAAAATCCTTGATTATGATGATGAGAAAATCGCGTATCAGAAAATAAAAAGGGCACTTCGACAGTATCCGAACCTGAGGGGCATCCAGGGAAGGGCCATGCCGACGGTTCCGGGTGCCAGCCGGGCCGTTGAGGAACTCGGCCTTCAGGACAAGGTGGCAGTGGTGGGCACCGGTCTGGTGTCTGTTGCCGGACATTATCTGGAAAGCGGCACGGCAAAAGTGATCAGTTGCTGGGATCCCGCAGATGCAGGGTATGCCCTCGGAAAACTTGCGATCAGAGCGATTGAACGTGGAAAGATGTCAGACGGGATGGATCTTGGCATCAAAGGGTACAACAACATCAGGGTCAAGGGAAGGATTCTCTACGGCTCTGCCTGGATCGATATCACCAGGGAAAATATGAAAGACCATGACTTCTGAGATGGAATCTGAATCAGCATAATATGCAATGCCGGCAGGTGTCAGTCACTTCTTCTGTCGGCTTCTTTTACTGAATATCGAGCATCAAGTTTTTTTCTGTCATTCCTGCGAAAGCAGGAATTCATTGCCCTGTCACCGGGAAAAGTGGGTCACTGCGTTTGCAGGGATGACAGGCTTTTTGGCCGAATCGGGTCAGAAAGCTTGATCATCAGGTGAATGGCATCCTTTTTTATCCTTCATAATTCACACAGGAGATGACGTGAAAAAAAAAAGACCCCAATGGCTTCAAAAAAATATTATGGCGAAATATCTGATGCTCAACGGACTGATGTGTGTTTCTTATATTGTGATCATCGGAGTCGTATGGTTTTCATCCGAAAATGTGGAAATTGCTTTGACAACCGTATTTTCCAGGCAAATAACCGAGACAACCGAAAACGCCCGGATAGGAAGGGAACTTGCAAGAATCCTTGCGGATACGAGTCTGCTTTTAAGCATATTTTACGGAAAAGCGGATTTGTTGGAAGCTGATGGCGAACGCATTGTGAACAGGGTGACAGCCCTTCATGCGGAAACCTCTGACATGAAACTGAATGTCGGCCTTGAATCATTTGCGCGGACAATTCGGGTGGTTTTTGAACAATGCGAAAAGGTGAACCTGATTCGCGGGGAGGCGGAAACCATCATTCAGGAGCTTGATGACACCCTGACCCTGCTGGAGGAAAAAATTCCGGAAAAAGCGATGGACCGGGTGATGGAGGGCAAGGACTCCTCAAATCTGGAACAATTGAACTTCCTGATCCCGGGCTACTTTGAAACGCTTCTCCGAATAAAACTCACTTTTTTCAAACTGGGATTGGCATATTTTGAATCTCCGGCAAAGGAGAGAGAACATCCTTTGTTCATACTGATCGGAGATCTCGCCCTGAGACTGCGCGCTCTGAGCGGTGCCGATCAGGAGATTGACCAGTATGGAAAATCACTTGCAGATGGGATCAGAAAGTATAAGGAGAGTCTGCTTCATCTGCATCAGGCTGCCGGAGAACTGCGAACATGGAAAAATGAGCTGAATGAGAAAAAAGAGGAAGTGCTGGTCCTGATGGCGGATATTGACGGAACCCTGACAAAAATATCTGAGCATGCGGCAGCAGACCTGATGGGACAGATCAGGGCCGCAACCACCGCAAGCCTGGTCATTTTGTTCTGCATCCTTCCGATATCCCTGGTCTCCTTTTTTCTGAGCCGCTCGGTCAGCCGGTCTTTAAGGCGTTTTGTCAGCGGGCTTCTTGAAAATGCGTCCCAGGTGTCATCTGCCGCGGCCGAATTGTCCGAAAGCAGCCAGTCCCTGTCTGAAAGCGCGGAAGATCAGGCCGTTTCCGTGGAAGAATCCTCAGCATCCCTTGAGGAGATGGGTACCGTCAGCGAGGAGACTTCCGTTCTGACCCTGTCAGCGGAGCAGTTGACGAATGAGAATCTGAAAAGATCGCTCCGTTCTTCGGAGTCGCTTGTGAAACTGACCCGGGAGATGGCTCAGGTAAAGGCGGACAGCGAAGAGATGAGCCAGATTGTGAAACGTGTTGACGAGATTGCCTTTCAGACAAACCTGCTTGCATTCAATGCCACCATAGAGGCATCCCGGGCAGGCGGGTCTGCCGGCGGATTCTCTGTCATTGCCGGCGAGGTGGGCAGACTGGCCATGAAGACCACGGAAGCGGCAAAGATCACCCAGTCATTGCTTGAGATCACAGAAAAAAGGGTCGGACAGGCCGCGGAATCCATGAACGCTATCAGCGGCGACTTTGAAAACATCATCGCATCCGCGACAGTGATGAGTGAAAAGACCGCCTCCGTCACCCGGGCGAACAAGGAGATGTTCAGAAAAATCAGACAGATCAGTCTTGCTCATGGCCAAATAGACATGAACGCGCAACAGACAGCGGCCAGTTCCCAGCAACATGCTGCCATATCCGAGGAACTTTCCGCCCAAGCTGAGACAATGAAGGGATTTGTTGATGAATTGGTGATGATGGCAGGCGCAAAAAATTTGTCATGAAGATTGGCAAATCCCCCGCACATCATCAGAACGCTTGCAGGGAACCAGACCTGCGAGGTTTCAAAAACCTCGCAGGTCCATGCACAGATATATATGAGGAGACAGAAATCATGAGACAGACAGGAGACTGGGCAGTCGAGCCCCTTGTCCCCGATGAGGTTTACACGGACAGGGAGGAGTTCACGGAGCTTTTTCACAATGCAGCCCTGAACGCCATCAGGCGGAGAACCATGTCGGCGGCCCTGCTGGGGCACCGGCGCATGGGCAAGACAGAGATATTCAGACGGGTGGTCAACCGGCTGTTCTTTGAACAGGATCACAGGGACCCGGACGCGGTTGTGCCGGTGTTTTACGAACTCCCTGACGAGATAACAGACAGGAGGGATTTCGCACTGAAATATGCCGAGAATTTTCTCCGGTGGTATGCGGCATTCCGCCTGCGGAATCCCGGTATTCTCTCAAAACCCAGGAAAACCCATAATCTGCTCAGTCTTGTCGAGGAGCGTCTGGAAATGTCGGAGGGGCTTTCTGTTGCCATTGATTTTGTCAGAGCGGTCATGGAAGAGGGTGCTGTCCCGATTCCCGAACAGGATGCTGTGAAACTGCCACGGGAAGTCGCGGCCATAGATGACAGAACCGTTGTGGTGTTTCTGGACGAATTTCAGAACACCCGGCTTCCGAACAGCGGTTTCAGCGTGACCGGCTTTTTCAAGCAGGCAGTGGAATCCCCGAGGTGCCCGCATTTTGTCACAGGCTCGGCCATGAGCATCCTGGCTGACGACATACTGGGAAGGGGCGGGCTTTACGGACGGTTCGACTACGAACGCATCGGGCCGTTCACAGACTACTGGGGAAGGGAGCTTTCCCTCAGAGCCGCCCGCCACTACGGAGCTGATCTGCCGGAGCTGATGGCCCCGGTTGTCTCAGACCGGTGCGGCGGAAATCCTTTTTACATCAGCGCGGTGATCCGTCAGGCGGCAAAGCGGAAAAAAAGGATCAGCGATGAGGAGACACTGAGCCGGATGCTGGCAGTTGACATCAGTTCGGGTTTCATCTGGGGGGAGCTGGGCGACCAGGTGAGCCGGTGGATCGGCCGGGTGAACGAGCAGGGCATCACGAAATGGATCCTCTATCTCGCAGCGCTGGAGGAGGACGGGAAGGACATTGACCTTGAAAGAATACAGAATGAGCTGAAAAGACAGGAGAACGCGGATGTGCCCCTTCAGAAGATAAGGGAGATTCTGATAAGGCTGGCACGGGGCGATCTGCTCGAATACAAAGCCTTCGGAAACTGGTTCGGGAAGATAAGCGATCCCATTCTGAACGAGTTTCTGAAGGTGTGGGGCAGGATCGAGATTGAGAGACAGAATCATCAGCAGGTCGAAGAGAAAGTCGTCAGCAGATTTGAAAAAACGAAAAGAAGATTTCATGAATACAAGGGATATCTTGCGGAGGTGTATATGATCCAGATACTCTGGAACAGCCAGGGGAGGACGCTTCCGGGCAGATATTTTCACAGTGACCGGGACATTGTCATGCCGGACCGATTCTTCTACATTGACCAGCGCCACAGACCCGGGGCCGGCGAGAGGATGGAGACGGACATCTATGCCGGGGCCGGAACGGAGGTCTGGATGGCCGAGAGCAAATGGCGGAACCGCCCGGCGGGGCCGGATGTGGTCACGAATCTGCTGCGGCAGGCGGAGATTCTGAGAGAAAGGAAGGGGGACGATCTGAGAACCCTCCGTCTCTGGATATTCTCGCATGACGGCCTGACCGGCAAGGTGCTCGAACTGGTCCGTGAGCACGGCATACTCTGGTCGTCACGCGCCGAACTGGACGGGCTGCTCCGGGAGGTGAACCTCAGAAAACTGCCGGAACTGGAGGAGACTTCGACAGGCTGAGTTCGGCAGGCTCAGTCACCGTTGCAGGCTCACTCTCCGCTATGGGCTCAGAAAAAAGCCGGATGTCTTTACTGCTGACCCTCCTCGTCCTGTTCCACTTTGAACTTGCTGACCATCTCCTGAAGCTGAACTGCGATGCCGGACACTTCTTCAGCCGAGGTATTCACCTGTCTGGCCCCGGTATTCGTTTCACTGGCAGCCTTGCTGATACTCTGAATATTGGATGCCACATCATTGGCGCCTTTGACAGCCTCGCCGGCATTTGCGGACATATCGTTGGCCCCCCGGGAGATTTCTGCGATGGCAGAGGCGATATTCCCCGCTCCGATGCTTGATCTGCGGACGTTGGCGGTGATATTGATCGCGGTATCCATCTGTTGCTCCACAGAATTTGTGATGCCGACGATGGTCATGTTGAGATTGCTGATGATTGTTGATATTTCATCAATGACTTTGCCCGCATCCTCGGTATTCCTCTGCACATCCTCAATCCGCGTGGCAATATTCTCCGCGGCCCGGGCGCTCTGGCTGGCGAGTTCCTTGATTTCATTGGCCACCACGGCAAATCCTTTGCCTGCGTCGCCTGCTGAAGCCGCTTCGATGGTTGCGTTGAGGGCCAGAAGATTTGTCTGTTCAGCAATTCTTGTGATGACTTTTGTCACCTCACCAATCTCCTCGGTCGCTTTAAGCAGCGTATTCATGGCTTTTGTCGCAGTTTTCGCCATATCCATGGCACCCGTTGAAACGCCGGCCCCCTCCTGAGAGTTGTCGGCAATCTCACTGATCTCGGCAGACATCTCTTCTATGGCCGAGGTCATTACATTCATGTTCCGCGACACTTCCTCCGCAGTGGAAGAGATATTCTGGATGTTTACGCTCATTTCTTCTGTGGCGGACGCGATGGTGTTGATGTTCATTGACATCTCTTCGGTGGCTGTTGAAACGCTGTTTGAAATCTCGAACATCCGGTCTGCCCGCGAGGACATCTGACCGGCAATCTCCAAGGAGCTATATGAGGATGCCGTCAATGTTTCAGCATTTTTGGCTATTTCCTTTATCATGCTTTGGACTTTTTCAATAAAAATATTGAACCATCTCGCCAAATTTCCCATCTCATCCCGGGTTCGAGCTTCAAGCCGCATACTGAGGTCGCCTTCTCCTTCTGCCAGACCGATTGCCATCTCAATCAATTTGTTGATTGGCCGGCTCACTGAGCGCAGAATGATCGCTCCGCCGATAATCAGGACAATGAGAATAATGAGGACGCTGATCAGGGCAGACAGAGAATTTTTCAGTCTGATTTCATCAAGAGAGGATTGAATCCAGAAAGATATATCTTTCTCTTTTGCAATCATTTTTCTTCTTACCACATCAAGCTGTGATATGAGTTTTCTGTTTTCCTGCCAGATTCTGTGTATCTTGGTGCTCAATGCCTCAATTTTAAGAAGGCTTTCTTCTCCATACACAGAAAAACGGATGAATGATTCTTCTTTGCTGCTCTTTGCCAGGGCCGGGATGTTCTTTCTTTCTTTATTAAGGAGTTCCAAAGCGTTCTGACAGGCTCCTGAAAATACTTTTTCATTGCCATCCAGAAGCAGGTCTTTGTTTATTGCCAGGGAGAGTCCGCTTAATGCGTTGAGAATATTTTTGTTCAATATCGCAAATGAATTGTATAAAGGAGCAATCTCTTCTCCGTTAATATAAGCTGAAAAAATGGCACCGTCAATTTCCCGGTCCAACTGATCTGATTTGTCATGGAAATCACTGAACAATTCATCCCACTTATCTTTTAACATATTGATTTTACTGTTATTGCTGACAAAAAACATGAATTTTTTTTTGTAACTTGCAAGCAGTTTTGAAAGCGTTTTAAGGTCTTTTTCCTTTTCAGGAGCATTCTTTACAATTTCTCCCAAAAATGCGATATTTTTATCAATGTTTGATGCCACAGTTCTTGCAGTTTCATTATTCAGCCCTTTTGCATAATCTTTTTCAAGGATAACCGTATTCAGCAGGCTGGTCTCAAAACGCCTGATCTGGGAATCAAAATCTTGATATTTGTATGTTTTGTTATTATAATAATAGGTTGATCCAAAAGAGATGAGATACAACATCAGGTTTGTCAGGACAAACAACATGATTTTTGTTGTTATTTTCACGGCGTTCCTTTCTCTTGCCTTTAAGATAATTTTTTGTCCGGAAGGCATTCAAAAATGAGGTGAAGCGGAACTTTCGGTGCTTTGCGGCGGTATGCAAAAATTACGCTCCGTTTCACTCCGCTCCATTTTTGCACTCCCTTCTTCATTATTTGATAAGTTTTTCCAAATTTTTAATCGTAACATTGTCATCATAAATACCAGATCCGACTTGGTAAGATGTGTTGGGAATCTGAAACAGCAGACTTACTTTTCGGGAAGGTTTTTTTTCGCCCACTTTCGGCCACCAATATTCCACCCATCCCCCTTCAGGTTTTTTGGCAGCATCACAGAGCTGTGCAAAAAAAAAGTTTCCTCTGACATCTTTCAAACCCATCAGATTCCTTCCGAGCAATGTGGGTTTTATAGGATGAGCAACGATGTTCCCTTTGCTGCAGTCAAAAACGAAAACATAAGTATCCTTAAAGACCCATCGTCCGTTTTTCTCATTAAATGTCTCCAAGCCGGATTCATCGGCCTGAGACAAAAATGCTGCTGCTTCGTACACTTTTTTTATAATATCTTCCGGCGTTGCCCTGTCCTCAGCCAGGGAATGATTTGAAAAACTGATGAAAAAAAACAAAACCATGGAATACGTCAATCTTATAAACTTCACTTTTGCCTCCTTTATTATTTTGTTTCAATGAACTGTTATGGCCTAATGTCATAATCAGACATAAAACCGCAAACTGGTGGAGGTGCTGCTTTTAT
>Ga0190283_1000891_pt1 | contig 14611 bp, 14 predicted proteins | sample 48691801_MG_FD_161669 | JGI IMG/M metagenome (GOLD analysis project Ga0190283, IMG submission 161669) | Hydrothermal vent microbial mat bacterial communities from Southern Trench, Guaymas Basin, Mexico - 4869-18-0-1_MG | ecosystem: Environmental > Aquatic > Marine > Hydrothermal vents >...
AAAACAAGTGAAAAAGATATTGCATAAAAGAACATTTAATGCAATAAGATTTTCTTCTTGTGCTTGAATTCCCGAATTGTCGTCTGAGACCAGAATTTAGATATGCTGTTCAAACACGAATAACGGGAAAATAACCACAGTTAACCTTATATAATATAAGGAAGGTGCTTTGGATAAATATTCGATGAAACCGTCACGCTCGGATGTTTCATTTTGGAACACTCATTAAATTTAAACAGATAAAGGAGAAAGTTATGAAACATTTTTCTAGTTTTGTATTATTAACTGCTGTTATCCTCGTTTTTACTTCTGCAATCAGCTTTGGTCAACAAAAAGAAGATAAAAAATTGTGGTCACTCTATGAATCCGTCCTCAGACAGTGCAAATATGTTGATCTGACACATGCTTTCAGTCCGGCAATTGCTGTCTGGCCCGGTTTCGGCAATGCAAAATTCAAACCGGCAACAGCAGGAGCCGATATGCCGGGATACATAAAAAAAGGACAGGAATTCACTTATAAAAACCATGGCTTTATCGCAACAAGCTTTGAACTTTCTACAGATCAGTACGGCACACAGCTTGACCCGCCGGCCCACTGGGATGAATACGGAGCGACAATCAGTGACATTCCCGCAACCTACTCAGTCAGACCGCTGGCAGTCGTTGACATTCACGGGAAAGTGGCAAAAGACCCCGGTTATCACTGTTCTGTTGATGACATAAAGGATTGGGAAACTGTGCATGGCAAAATACCGGAAGGTTCGGTAGTCATGATTCGCTCGGACTGGTATAAAAAATGGTCAGATACTGAGCGTTTTAACAAAAAACCCTTTCCAGGTGTAAGCCTTGAGGCACTGAAATTCCTGCACCTTGAACGAAAAATATTGTTCCACGGCCATGAGCCTTTGGATACGGACACTACTCCGACCCTCGAAGGTGAACATTGGCTGCTGCATAATCATTATTGTCAGGCCGAAGGCGTTTCAAATTTGGACAAAGTTCCCGAATCCGGTGCTCTGGTTACCATCGGCTTTGCCAAACCGGAAGGTGGTACAGGAGGATATGCCCGTTATATTGCGATTTGTTCTCCTGACTGGCAACATGGCACATCTGTAATTGAAACACCTGGTTCACCCCTACCCAGACAGCCTCATCCGCTCAAGCGGGATGTAAACGGAGTGTTAAAGCCTGCCAAAGATTAGGCGCATAGAGATGAGAGACCTCCGAGGTTTCCAAAACCTCGGAGGTCTTAGTTTTAGGATTGTCAAGAAAAAAGGATCGGAACGGCAATTATTATGAAGATAGAATCTATTTCCATTCAGAATTTCAAATTGTTTGAAAATTTTGAACTTTCATTTAAAAATAAAACGCTTCAGGAGGTGAGCAACCGTTTCCTGATTCTTGGTGACAACGGAACGGGGAAGACCTCCTTGCTACAGGCCATTGCATTGCCCCTTGCATTGGCCACCCGTTCCGGATTTGCCCGAAGCATACCCGATTTTGACTGGCCGGGATTTCTCCCAGGCCGCCTCTTCCGGAACAGCATGCCGAGGATTGAGTTGGAGGTGTCATTTAAGGATGAGGAAATTCAAGCGACGCGGGAAGTAGCGTTCAGATGGCATGAGTCTCTTCCTGATGAAATCAAGACAAAACGTCCGTTTGCCGAACCAGCAGACAAAAAGCTCGTCAGAGTCGTTCTGAATGGCGAGCATTTGTTTGTGGGAGACGACATCCCCGGGGAGCAGGCCATGTTTTTGGGACGACATTATGCCCAGAAGCTGCTGAGGACAGATCCGTCAGTACGTTCACAATTTCTCTGTCTTCCCGGAATTTTCTGGTTTGATCAGCTTCGCAATCTCGGATCAAATCCGTACTCGGATGGAAACAGCGAAAGGGAACATATCAGCGGGATATCCTTTAAGGTGGGCGTGGAACGTCTGCGTAACTTTCTGATTGATTGGCAACTGAAACAGGAGTCCGGCAGAACACATAATAGAAACTTTCTGAAAGAATTGGAGATGCTTTACAAAAAGATATTTCTCGGACGAAGTTTCGGGGGAGTGCAATGTCTGCCAAGTCTGGGTTCCCCGACTGAGGCGGAATTCTACTTTTTGTTGGATGACGGGAAACACAAATATGATATCGTCGAGATGTCGTCAGGTGAGCAGTCCGTGTTTCCAATTCTTTATGAAATCGTCAGGCAGCAGATCGCCTATTCGGTGGTTCTTATTGATGAGATTGATCTGAATCTTCATCCTCCGGCAGCCCAGTCACTGGTCAGCCAGCTTTTTAAAATAGCACCTCATTGTCAGTACATAATTACCACCCATTCCGAGGCAGTAAGCGATATCATCAGAAATGATCATATTTTCCGTATGGAGGGAGGTGCTTTGTGTCTGTAAGCCGTCTCTATTGTGAAGGGGTTTCTAACGGACCTGATGCAGCAGTTCTCCGCGGCATTTTAAGTGGTTTTCACATCAGGATTAATCCTGTTGGCACCAAACACGGACTTGTGAGAAGAGTGCTTGGCGCAAAAGACATCAGCAAATCGGTTGCCTGCCTGAGAGATCGGGATTTTGATTTTGATGATGACTTGTCTCTCAGTAACAGTCCCAGTACTTGGTCTGTGAAGGAGAATGACAAAGAGACTCAGCTTGGCTGGTATTGGGAACGCAAGGAAATTGAGAACTATCTGATTGATCCTGAAGTAGTGAAACGTGTGTTCGGTTTCACCGGGCAACAGCTTAGGAAATACAATGAAACATTGAAAAAATCGGCAAAACTGATCGCACATTATACCGCTGCCAGAATCACGCTGTCTCATTCCCATCGCAGGATTCTGCCGCTTGATAATTTTTGGGGAGAGGAAAAAGATGACGGATATCATCATTTTCCCAAAGAAAAAGGATTGAAAAAACAGGATTGTTACAGCATAGCTCTGAAAAATGTTCAGACGTATAACGAGTGCCTGAATGTGCCAAAAGAAAGCATCAAAGAGAAGTTTGAACCGTTATGCCAAGAGTGCAATCCCGGGGGAGAGCGTTTTGAAAATTTTCTGACATTTTTTTCAGGAAAAGACCTTCTTTATGGGATGAGAGATTCTCTAAAAAAAATTATGTCTTTGCCCGCCAGCAAACCCTTGGTTAAGCTATTTCTTAACCGGATATTAGAAGGTATTGAGGAGACAGATGAGGATGTCTGGACATGGATTCCTGAATGGGAGCAGCTTCGCAAACTTATTCATAATTATGCACCTTAAATCCTTAATTCTCTCCAATTTATATATAAAAATTTTAACATAATGTTTGTCAGCCCGGAGTGCAAAGCCTGCTTTGCGAGTCCCTGAGATTTGCAGTTCCGTCCGAGTGCGACTTGCAAAGCAGGCTTTGCTCTCGGACAATATTATGGAGGCAATATGCTGATTGTATCTAACAGATTTGGGGAGGGCTTCCGAAAGGGGGTGATAAAAAGCTTTAAAAATGGAATAATCTTTTTTTTGTCAATTGGTTAAATGTGTTATTAAACAAAATAATTCAAATCATTTATTATGGAGGAATATTGATGAACCAACTTATGAAAGTTCTTTTTACCACATTCTGCATATCGTTCTTTGTTTTTGTCGGAGTTTCCCAGATTGGCACGGCATACGCGGACGATCTTCAGGATGCGATTAATGCGACCGCCAAAGGAACCGAACCGGGCCAGATTGACCCGAACGCGGAACCTGGCTTTCTCGGAATACCGGGTGCGCCCAAGCCTGTTCTTGTCTTCGGATTTCTGTGGGCAATATGGGTCGGCTGGATATTCTCCACAGTTGGCGCATTTGGCGGAATCATGGCAGGTGTGGGCCATATCACGGTCTTCGGCCTGGCCGATTACGGCAAAACTTTTAAAGATACCTCTCCGGTACTGAACAAAATGATCACGGACAGCATCCGGGTGTCAAACCAATGGATGGTGGGCCTGAGCGGGGCTGTTTCCAGTCTCAATTATTATCGGATGGGCAGGCTGGTACTCCCTCTGGGGCTTGCTCTGGCCATCGGCTCCATAGCGGGAAGCATCCTTGTCCCGATCATCACTGCCGGGAAAATATCTCTGAAAGCGTATATCGGCTACTTCGGCCTGATTGTATTCATCATCGGCGGATTTCTCTTTTATGAGACCACGCCAAGGGGACAGGCCAAAAAAAAGGAGTCCAAAAATGCAGCAAAGGCCTTTGAAGAATCCCATATCAAAGGCACTGACAAAGGTGTTTCAGAAGCGGAAAGCGGCGTAAAGGTGCTGGAATGGGGAATCAGCAAAGTCATCTTCACCTTTTACGGTGTGGAATTCAGCTTCAAACCTGTAGTGCCGATCATCGGCGGCTTTTTCATCGCGGCTGTGGCGTCGTTTCTCGGCATTGGCGGCGGGTTTCTGTTTGTGCCGTTTCTGACCAGCGTCGTCGGGCTGCCCATGTTTCTGGTCGCGGGAACGTCCGCACTCACCGTGCTGATTGGCATGATCATCAGCATCTTCACTTATATGGTGGTCAAAGGTGTGGTTGTATTCTGGCCGCTGATCGGTGTCGAGCTGATCGGCATCTTTGTGGGTTCCATGATCGGTCCCAGAACCTCAAAATACATCCCTGACATCTGGCTCAAGCGGCTGTTCGTCGTTCTGGCCCTTTATGTGGGTCTCCGCTATACCACAAAGGGATTTCTGGGATACAGTATTGTGCCGCCGTTTTAGAGGACAAGGAATAACATCCCGTAACTCTCATGCCCATGCCCTGCTGTTTTTAGGGCACGGGCACAAACAGGAGAACATCAAGATCAACTATGACATTCCAAACCGCACTCATTTATATTGACAGCTTCCTTATATGGTTTTACCGGATACATGAGACACCGATTGTCGGATATTTTGTGGGGACATCATGGCTCGCGCTGCTCTGTGTCATCCTGGGGCAGATCACCATGTATGCGGCTTTAGGGTTCAACAAAAAACGGATTAACCAGGACAGTCAGGAGATGATCCGGATGCACAATCTTTCGGTGTATGCCCTGCTCGCAAAGGACAAACGCGCGTACAAGGCCTGCAACAGGGAGGCCAACGATGCCTTTGGCAAGTATTTCTTTGCACAGATCGCACTGGGGATTTCATCGCTGTGGCCGATTCCTTTTGCCCTCGGGTGGATGCAAACCCGGTTTATGAATGTGGATTTTGCTCTGCCGCTCCGCATTCCGCTGATCGGGGACTCAGTCGGCTATACTTTCTCATTCATCCCGACTTACATTCTTATATATATCCTCTTTGGAAGGCTCAAACACCACCTCCCTTTTTTCAGAAACATGGAGAAGATTATCTTCTCCAAGGATGAAGATGCGGAGGAAATGATGAGCCTTTCCGATATATGCAGAAAACCTCCCGCGCAAACGCGTGAAGATACTCATGGAACCGAGCAGCGAACTCCCTGACCAGATGCCCGATTCCAAAGGGGCAGAAACAGCGGATCAGCATTGCCCTGGCCATTCTGCCTGACCCGAAGAACCTCATTCCGGACGGACACCGCTTTGCGCCAGATACAAACTTCAAGTTTGGCACTCCGACAGACATTTTTTTAACCGCATCACAAAAAAAATTTACAGCACAAATTTTTGGTTGTTTTTCACCTTTTATGAGGTAATATTTATGAAACTAAGTGAAATCCAAATAAATAACTTTATGGGAATTGAGAAGCTGGCATTAGAATTCAAATACCCTAATGGAAAACCTTTGGATATGGTTGTTCTGGCCGGGCCCAACGGCTGCGGAAAGACGAGTGTGCTTGAAGCATGTATTTTGGCGTTGGGACGTAAGAAATTGCTTCCAAATCCTAAGAAAAATTCCCAATATACTCGTAAGGGTTCGGAGCAATTTTCCATTTCCGTCACTTTCATAGTAGGTGAAGGTGAAACGGGATATGCAGACGTAACACCGCGTGGTACAAAATACAAGGGGAAGTTTCCACCTGAATATTTTCCCAAACATGATAATTCACAGGATAGGCTCGTCATCTTAGAGGACGAGTACGTTGACATGCCTACAGAATATTTCAGTTCTTGGCGTTATCCGAAACTCGTGGGCAGCGTTCCTGTTTCCATCGGTGGCAAAAATGAAAAACCGGCAGATACCGAGGATAACAGACTTTACCTTATAAAGCAGCATCTCATAAATCTGACCGCGAGCAAGGCTTTTGAAGAAGATGATCAGGAGGTTGTCTCTGAGGAAAAGGCGGCTTATGAGGCAATGAACACCTTGTGGAATTATTTCTATCCAAACAGAAATGAAAGGTTTGTCGCAAAACGGGACACATCAGGCGGTTTTGACATTTTCCTTGACGACCGCGCATCGGAACCTGTTCCCCTGGATTCCCTGAGTTCGGGTGAGATAGAGGTTTTCACACTCATCGGACAGAAAATAATCAAGCCAGTTTCAGACGGCATCATCTTCATTGATGAACCCGAACTCCATCTTCACTCATCCTGGCATCGGGGGATACTGAGAGCATTGAAAAAAATATTCTCCGGCAATCAGATTATATGTGCAACCCATTCACAGGAGATTCTGGATTCGGCATACAGCTATGAACGATTTACCCTGTTGCCGGAAGATGATCCCCGAATCCGGTTGGACAAATCAAAGGGAGGGAAATAACAGATGCCTATTGTTACGACACACCTTGAGAAGCTTCTCACTGATCGTCCTGTCGTTCTGTGGGTTGAGGATATGCTCACAAAAGAATATCTTCAGCGTGTATGGCAGCCGGAAGATCAGTTGTTTCAAATTCTGATTGCTGGAAGCACTGAAAATGTTATTGCCGTGGTTCATGATCTTCAGAAAAGCGGATACGGGCATGTTTTCGGATTTACTGACCGGGATTTTCGCGAATCAAATCGGAGCCGGTGGAACAGCCCGACCCAAGATATGCGGATATACAGACCGGATCATTTTGAGATTGAAAATTATCTGCTTGATTGGAAAGCATTGGCAGGATGCCATGAAAATATCAATCGCCACAGCAAAGCACGCACAATGATTGAAGAGCGGGCGACTCAGTATGCGGACGGGATGTTGTGGTGGATGGCCTGCCGGCAGGCGCTTTCAGATATCCATAAACGTCTGGTGGAACATTTTCCCACACATCCGAAAGTGTGCGATATCAAATCGATTCAGAATGCGGAAAATCATATCATAACGAATCATAACTGGTGGAATGATTTTCCGGCAAATAGCGCAGATATACAGAGCCTGAATTATCTCAGAAACAATCTGCAAACGGCATATAATGGTAATCAGGGCGATCTGAATAACGGAAGCTGGAAGGTGAATTTTTCCGGCAAAGAAATTTTTCGCTCAGTCCGCGGCTTCCTGTTTAATGAAAGTTATGCGAGCGCGGAAGTTATGGATACGGATCTGGCGAAATCTGTGGCAGATTGGCAGATTAATAATAAAGTACCGCCCGAACTCATTGAGTTGAGAGACTCTATAAGAACGCGTCTGAATGTTTAGCATATTGATTTTTTCTCCGTCTCAGGGATCAGGGATTTTTCACTAAAAACTTGATTATCAGCCTATAAAAATTTATACGGTCATGACCTGATGTCACAATGGACAATGAAACTTTTACAGTTTTTTTCCTAAAACCTAAAACCTAAGGAACTCGGAAAAAACGCATTATCCCGCCTGTGCGGGATGCAAAAAACCGCTTCGCTTAATTTTTGCACTCCTTGCGAACTTTCATGGGGTAATGCGTTTTTTTCCGGGTCCCTAAAACCTAAAACCTATGAAAAACATTCTGGTAACAGGCGGCTGTGGGTTTATCGGATCAAATTTTATTCGATATCTGCTTGATGAGTCTGATTTCACAGGACGGATTGTCAATGCAGACAAGCTCACGTATGCTGGAAATCCTGAAAATTTGTCAGGCATTGCTGAAAAGTTTCCAAAACGATATGAATTTGTGAAAGCGGATATCTGCGATCCGGATGCCATGTCAGAGATATTTGAAACATACAGCATTGATGCAATATGTCATTTTGCTGCTGAATCCCATGTTGACAGATCCATTGCAGAGCCGGATGCCTTTATCAAAACTAATATCACAGGCACATTCAACCTGCTGGAGATGGCAAGACGATACAAGGACCACATCATGCTTTTTCATCATGTCAGCACGGATGAGGTTTATGGCACTCTCGGTGCTGACGGTTTTTTCACAGAGGATACGCCCTACAGTCCGAGCAGCCCCTATTCAGCATCCAAAGCAGCTTCTGACCATCTTGTGAGGGCTTACCACAAAACATACAGCATTCCTGTGACCCTTTCCAATTGCTCAAATAATTACGGGCCGTACCAGTTTCCTGAGAAGCTGATCCCGCTGATGATCCTGAACGCGCTTGAGGGGGAGCCGCTTCCGGTCTATGGCGACGGACGGAATATAAGAGACTGGCTTTACGTCAAAGATCATTGCAAGGCGGTCTGGACAATTATGAAAGAGGGGAGGCGCGGGGAAACCTACAATATCGGGGGGCGGTGTGAAATGTATAATATTGATGTGGTGAGGATGATATGTGATCTCCTGGGGCAGATAAAGCCGGGGGGAAAATCAGGAAGGCATCTGATCACCTTTGTCAAAGACCGACCCGGGCATGACCTGAGATATGCCATTGATTTCAGCAAGTTGGAAAAAGAACTGGGCTGGACACCGGCGGAGTCGTTTGAAACCGGGATGAAAAAGACCATTCAGTGGTATCTTGACAATCCGGGGTGGATCAGCAGGGTGAAAAGCGGGGAATATTTGTCATGGATTGAACGACACTATGACCAGTGAGCAGTGCCATTCCTTGCTTTGCCGGACGGAGGTTATAATCAGCCATTTTGGTTACACTCTGCCGGACGGGGGTTGCGTAATGTTTGCCGATGACTGCCCCGTCCGGCAAAGGCACAGATGAAAATCCCGGGTTGTAGGGTGGGTGAAGGATTTCGATTTTTTACGCAGTAAAAAACGGAATCCGCAACCCACCTTGACAAACGCACAAATAAAATTATTGAATATATTCTGATTTACAGAGGAGCGGGGATGGTACTGAACCATTTACGGCAGATGGTATTCTTTCAGGCCGTGGGTGAAGGATTTCGATTTTTTACGCAGTAAAAAACGGAATCCGCAACCCACCTTGACAAACGCACAAACGAAATTATTGAATATATTCTGATTTACAGAGGAGAGAAAACAATTTTTATAAAACAGGCAAAGGATTATATTATTTTCCCATTGGATGTTCCTTCTGTAAAAACGGCGAAGGAATATGTCCTGCTTCTTTCGGGATATGTGGGAATGTTCAAAGTGGGATTGGAGCTTTTTATTCAGGCAGGGCCTGAAATCATAAGGTTCATCAAAAATTCAGGGGAAGCCGGGATATTTTTGGACCTGAAGCTCCATGACATTCCCGCGACGGTGTCACGCGCCATGGATCGTATTGCAGGCCTCGGAGTTGATTTTGCAACGGTTCACTGCGGAGAAAGCCAGAGGATGCTTGAAGCTGCTGTGAAAGGAAGCCGCGGAAGTGTGGATGTATTAGGCGTAACCGTCTTAACGAGCGTTTCTTATGAAGACATCCATGCAGCCGGGTTTAAAGAAGAGTTTTTTTCTGATATGTCAGCACTTGTGATGAAACGGGCCGCCGCTGCCAAAGATGCAGGATGCACGGGAATTGTCTGCTCCGGTCTTGAAGCAGAAAGGGTCAAGAAAAATTTGGGAAAGGATTTTATCGCCGTAACCCCGGGGATACGCCCTTTCTGGGAAGACATGGAAAAAAACGATCAGCAGCGGGTGACAACGCCTGCCCAAGCCATAAAAAACGGGTCCGATTACCTTGTCATCGGAAGGCCCATAAGGGACGCAAAGGATCCGAAAGAAGCTGCCATTCAAATTTCAGAGGAGATACAGGCGGTTAAACAGGAAGGTTACGCTTTACTGTAGAACGATTTTGCAAAATTGCAGGATGCCATACAATCAATATCGTCTTATGATACGAATCGTTTCACAAAACCTCAGAGATATCGTCTTCCTTAAAGGCTTTTCCATTTCCAAAACTTCAATTTCATTGATCAGTTCCCCTCAGGGACATAATAATTGTTCCCAAGACATATCGGGCTATAATTTTCCCTTTGCCAATGCTCTTCCCTATACACGGAAATACCCTCCACAGGTATTTTTTTCTTTCTCAGATTATCTATTTGATCTGTATCCATGCCTGTAAAACCGGCAACAATTATGGGACATACCTTGACATTTTTTGCCGGCCTTCTGTCTTGAGTGAATATCCGCTTATTTACAATAAATTTTCTGTCATTATATGTTTTAATAATCTCATTTTCAATTTCAGGGTAATTTGTGCCTGAAAGAAATCGTTTTATGGCGTTCAAATGATAATATTTTTTTATATTTTTCAGTGTCTTTTTTAAGACAACATAAGTTGCAAAACCTCTACTCTCCCCAAAATTTACACCTAAAAAAAACATTTTTTCACCTGCTGAAAGTAAAAGATTGAAAGTAAAAAGTTGATACGAAAATATCTGACGAATATGTTATATTTTTGCTTCTTTTTGAAAATTTGTCAAGCAGGATTACCCGCTCTTTTTCGTTATTGTGACAAAATTTCATTATAATCCATTGATTTCAGAACGGGATTATGTTATTAAACGGAAAAAAGAATAAGATCATAACAAAGTTAATTGCTGTAAGCTTTACACTCAATTGGAATTTGAAATTCAATGTTAGAGCAGTTAAATATAAAGGGCTTTTTTTCTCAGGGGCAATGTTCATATTCATCGGAGCGGGAGAGTCTTACTTACGTCTTTTGGGTTGAAAATATGCCTTCCGAAATTTATGAGGCTATCATAAGCAGGGGATTCCGCCGGAGCGGTTTTTGTTTTTATCGGAATCTCTGCCTGGACTGCCGCTCCTGCATTCCGATCAGAGTTGATGCTCAAAAATTTAAACCATCCAAATCTCAGCGGAGAGTTTTAAGAAAAAATCAGGATGTAAGGATAACCCGGCATCCGGTTTCTTTTGATCATGAGGGTTTTTTGTTATATCAGAAATATTGCGTTCAGAGACATGATTCTGTCAAAGATAAAGATGATTATATACAGTTTCTCATTGAGTCGCCGGTTCCCACCGATATGATGCGCTATTATGTGGAAGAACATCTGATCGGAATTGGGTGGACAGATATTTTACCCAATTCATTAAGCAGCGTTTATTTTGCGTTTGATCCTGACCATTCATTTCGCAGACTGGGTGTCTTTTCCCTGCTGAAAGAATTGGAACTTTGCAGAAAATTACAAAAAAAATGGCTTCAGCTCGGATTTTGGATAGAAGATAATCATAAAATGTCTTATAAAAATCAGTATAAGCCTTGTCAGATTTTGGTTAAGGATGGGGGTTGGCAGGAATTCGTCTGAGTGTAACCAAAATAAAGCAGGGCTGATTTCTGAAGCTCATGTTCGGCATGGTCATGCTTCATGTTGGTTACATCAATTCGTTTAAAGCAACGAGGCACCGATATTTTCCGAAACAGCATAAGCCACTCAATAATTTCAAAAAGTTACAGATTAACTTTCAACTTTTCGCTGTTGAGGGTACAGGAAAACAATCCAGGAATGGACATATAAGGAAAGGCAGATGGATGAAGAAATAAAAGAAGCAATTGACGCCATTCACAGGAGACTGAACAAAAAATTTGTACCGATGGAGATCAAGGAAGCTATTGATGCCATTCATGAGAGACTGGATCGGAATTTTGAGGCTATGAACAAAGTTCATTATCAGTTTGACGAAAAACTTGAGGTGATACATGCCCGGATTGACAAGCTGGAGCGGCGGATACAACTGATGGAAAACAGGGAACAGATGAAGAGGATTATGAAGAATCAGGCCAGACAGTTGAAGCTTTAAAGGAAATCACCGAACGCGGACTGGCAGAGGCAGTATTGCAGGAGAATGAGGAAAAATTCCGAAGTATTGTCGAATATGCTCCTGTGGGAATCAGCACCTTTTTTCTGGAAGGAAAGATGCTGAGTGTGAATCAGGCATTACTCGATATCCTGAGATATTCTGAAGAAGAACTGATAAAACTCGGGATGTCAGGCATATCTCACCCCGAAAATATTAAGAAAGACAGTCAGTTATTGCAGGAGGTGCTTGAAGGAAAGCAGATGTTTTTCTCGTTTGAAAAACGATATTTTCATAAGAAAGGTCATCCTCGGAATAAATTCCGAGGCTGACAGCTCAGGCAGGCTGAAGCCTGGCTATATTAATTATTCCGTCTTCTATATCATCTGTTTGACAGGCCGCCGCGCTGTGCGATCCGGCCGGACATCCTCAACAATTCTCACCTTGATTTTCCGCCGGTTATCTTTGATCTCAATTGTCTCACCGAAATTCAGCTTTGTCCTTACTTTCACAAAGCCGCAACACAGCCCCCTGGCCTTAAAATTTTCCGGTTTGTCAGGACTGGAGATGCTGTAAATCCGGTCGGCATGGCGTCCAATGCCCATGTCGGTGACGCAGGTCAGCACGACACCGATATCTTTGCCGTCGCCATCCAGCACAGTCGCCGTATCCTCGGTGGAAACTTTGCGAAGGTCATTGCCCACAAACGCGTAAGTGAATTCCGGGTCCGCTGCATCTCTGAGTGCTTCGGATCCGATAAATGTTTTGGTGAAATCGGTCTGGTCGTCATTATAAGGCAGGGTGAAGGGCCATGGATTGTTGATAAAAAGCCAGTGACCGACATCCTGATGGGACAGGGGAAGCACCGCACCGCCTCTGAGAGAATCTCTGGCTGCCAATCCGCAATAAACCAGGCCGAAATCTTTGCCTGCGTCCAGAACTGCTGTCCAGAGACTGACAAAATGTTCGGGTGCGATAAAAATCTCAAAACCGAATTCCCCGGTATAGCCGGTGCGGGAAAGCAGAATTGGCGTTCCATCTGTCAGACGGACCGCGTCGGCCAGGGGAGAGGTGTTGTCAAAATGGCCTTTGAAGGAAAAATAGGGCATTTTTTCAAAGACTTTTTCAGGCTCGGCCAGAAGCTTCATCATAATTTTGCCGGCCATGGGACCCTGAACGTCCATTTTGCCGACCTTGTCACTAAGGTCTGTGATATCAGCATTTCTGTCGCCTTTGTGAGCCGTCAGATTCGCGGCAATGTTACCGCCCATGCCCGCGTTTACGACTGTCACATAATCCTGATCCGCTACCTGATACACAATGGCATCATCAATGACTTCGCCGCTATCATGGAGAAAAGCGCCGTAAACGCATTTCCCCGGTTCCAAGGGGTTTTTCTTTATGCCCACGCAGGCATTCATATCTTTGGTGAAGCAGAGTTGGAGCAGTTCATAAGCGTCCGGCCCTGTAATCTTCACCATGGCCATGTGGCTGGTGTCAAACATGCCAGCGTCTGTAAGTACCGCCAGATGCTCTTTTTTTGCACCTGAAGGATACCAGAGCGGCATTTCATATCCGCCGAAATTGGCCATGTTGGCTCCCTGTGCGACGTGCCAGTCATACAAAAGTGTTTTTTTTGTTTTTTCCATTACTTTTTTCCTTAATATGTTGGAACTTCAACTTTTTGCCGGACGTCCGGCAGAGATGGGAAGTCCGGCAGAGGGGGCTTGCAAACCCATATGCATCAAACTGAGATCGTAACTGTCTGTTTTTATTGATCCATGATGTGCCGGACGGGGTTTGCAACCCCGTCCGGCAGTCTCAGCCTGATGCATATGGGTTGCAAACCCCGTCCGGCAGTCTCAGCCTGATGCATATGGGTTGCAAACCCCGTCCGGCAGAGATGGGGAAGTCCGGCAGAGTCCGTAATATTTACATGGGAAGTGACATTCAGGCAGGATGTGCTTTTGTGTTGCAAACCCCGTCCGGGTCAGAACCAGAAACATCCCGGACTGGATTGCAAACTTTTTGGAAACAAATGTTATGTCTTGTTGCCCGGTCAGGGTTGGCAAATCCGAACCTGCCGGATTTGCCAATCCAAAGTCATGAGGTCATGGGATATTCAACTATCCCTTTTTGGCAAACTTCCGCCTGAGGACGACAAGCCCTGCCAGACCGGAACCCAGAAGGAACATGGTAGCGGGTTCAGGAGCTTTGGCATCTCCCCCGAGGCCCCCGATATTGACGATGAAATCCTGTTTGGTGGTGGTCAGAGCCACCTGATACAAAGAGTCTGCATCAAATGCGGCGAATTCTTCAGGAGCCAGTACCGAAAGTTCCGTCAGATAGCCGCCAGCTATTTGTCTGGCCTGTGCCTGCGCGACGATTTTCTTCTCATTGGATTTCCGGATTTTTTCATTGTAAACCGGAATCTTGGCCTCCACTTCTGCCAGCTGGGCATCGCTGAGTGTGCTGATATCCAGATGGCCGGTATTCGGATCGTTATACAGGGCATCCAGTTCCTCCCTGGTCAGTTTGCCACTTTCCGCAAGCTTGCTGGCCAGTTGCTCCTCTGTCCACGGATTTCTTGTTCGGTCAAGATAACCCCGGTATTTCAGTTCGTTTTTATAC
>Ga0190283_1000893_pt1 | contig 14597 bp, 9 predicted proteins | sample 48691801_MG_FD_161669 | JGI IMG/M metagenome (GOLD analysis project Ga0190283, IMG submission 161669) | Hydrothermal vent microbial mat bacterial communities from Southern Trench, Guaymas Basin, Mexico - 4869-18-0-1_MG | ecosystem: Environmental > Aquatic > Marine > Hydrothermal vents > Microbial...
TCCGAACTGTTCTTTTACCTGATGAATCACATCGGCCACCGTCGCGGCTTCAAACTGTTTCACGGTTTCAGCAACCAGCGTTTTCACTTTGGCCCTGTCAATCCCAATAGGGGACCAACTGCGCTGACTGGCCCCCTGCAAGGTGATGAGGCCCCATCCTTTCTCAGAAAGATCAATATCAAAGGGAAGGTCCCCTGTCTCCTGTGAGAAGAATTTATCCGGTTTCTCGTTCTGCCCTGTCATGCGGAAGAGGCACCAGACGCCCCGGGTCACACCGGCTCTGATGATCTGATCCAGCAATGACGGATTCTCCAGAATCGGCCACCGCCGCCTGCATGCGAAATTCTCTTTCACAGATGCCAGACTCGGGGTCTGAGAAGCTTCAAAAAAGCGTTTTGTCAGAGCATAAGCGGTTTCCTGTGTGAGCGCCATATCCGAGGTGATAAGCTCTCCCTCGCTTTTCAGGAGACGGCGGATTTCCTCAATAACCGAGGCACCGCCCTCGCCTCCGCCTGTGGAAATTTCCTTCCTGACCACCTGCCCGGAAGCCGAGGGAAAGCAAAGTCCGTCGTAACACTGAGTCACTGTTGTGATGAGGGCCATTTCCCGTTCTTTCAGACGATGGTCAAATTCGTTTTCAAGGAGTTTTGCCAGATTTATTCCGTAATTTTCCGGCTGCTTCCTGAGTTTCCGCATGGCAAGAACCGTGTGCGCCAAGGCATCCATGCGGTTCAGCATGTCTTTGGCCTGTATGGCGGTTTCCGTATCCCATACGCGGGACCCTTCGCGGACGATTTTCGGAACCAGCAGAAAAACCATATTCTGGTGAATCCGGGGACGGTTTGGACCCGCAGTTGTCACAAACTGTTCAGCGATGACCTGATCCGCATCCAGTGCAATAAGGCCGAGGACCGGTTTTTCGGTCTTATCCGGAATATGCTCCGGCGCGGACACGTCATGTATCACCTGGAATGTCCCTTCCTCCCGTTTGACGACTTTCCGGGCGGTTGAGGCCAGAAGATCATCAACCTGTTCGCTCCGGAGGGATCCCCGAATCGTTCCCAATGCCCGGTTGACCGAGGGTTCCAGGCTTGCATAATATCGTCCCTGGTGAAACCGCAGATACTGGGCGCTGTTGTCAATCTCCCTGAGAGCGGTTTCGATCTGGGGCGGTGTCAGTCCCGGGAATGCAATGCTCAGAAATGCGTCCTGGCCGGTGATCCCGAAAAGATTTGAACCCAATGCCTCTGCCCTGCCCACAAGACTGTGCAGAAATACCGTTTTCCATGTATATTCATACAGCGGGTATTCTTGGGGATGGGGATTTTTCCGGTCCGCGAGCTGGGCGTAACTGCGGCCCGTGACAAGGTTCGAGGTGTCCGGGCCGCCCACATCTGTGTTCAGGGCCGGCAGAAGGTCGCCCCCGCCAGTTCTGCCGAGGATTTCGTTCACGGTTCTGGCATCTGACATATCCAGATGAGAGGTGTGAATCATGGGCGCGCAGTTGCTGTTCTTTTTCCACAGGCTGCGAACCACCAGTGCCAAAACCCTCAGCACACCCCGCGTTCCCTGGAAGGTATCAATGCTTGCCATTTTCTCATTCAGAAAGCGGATAAAGGTCGGATGAAACGGATAGCTGGAGCGCATGATTTCCCGATACTCTTCTCCCGAAGCCCGCGCCGGCAGAGACGGTGAGTGTATCCTGTACATATCCATATAAGCGTCTGCTGTCTGCTCGGCTTCCCGGAGATCGAGCGAGGCAAAGAGCCTTTTGGAAAGCACACTGGAAATTTCTGCAGCGTGGACAGGCACAACCGTTGTCGCATCTCTGGAGACAACACTGATCACGCCCTTTTCAGCTTTCTGCGTCATTTCCGCGGCCTGCTCATGGCTGATTTCCTCGCCTCTCACTTTTGAGACCAGGGCCGCCAGTTTTTCGGTTTCCTTGGCAAAAGCATCAGTACTCCCGGCCAATGTGAGAACCACAGACACGCCTGTATGCTGTCTGGCAAAGCCGTGCAGCGACATGAGAAACGCGGCGAGTTGTTCGCCGCCGTCAGGCCGGGCAGCCTGGAGTCTGGCTGAGTACTGGGCCAGTTCATCCAGCATGATGAGAATCTTTCTTCCGCTGAAAACTGAGTCAAAGTAATTTTTACCTGGTGCGGCATAGGATACTGCGTCATTTTCCACCTGATGATACAGGTTTTCGCCGCCGATCTGGAAGGCAATTTCCCCCCAGAGCGTGTAAGGAAAAAGGTCCGTCCCGCGGGGCTTATGCACTGGCAGTTCATCGCCTGCCACACCGACAACCGCGACCTCTCCAGGTTCGGGCAGAAACTGGGATGGAAGCATATCCCTGACATCCGGGGCAAGTTCCCTGCCCCTGAATCCCAGATGGGCGAGCGCAATGAGCGTATGGGTTTTTCCGCCGCCAAATGCTGTCTCAAGTCTGTGAATAGCGGGGAAGGAATTGTCTCCTGAAAGACGCCCGAACACATCTGAAAGCAGACGTTTCAAGCCCTCTGTGGGGTATGTCGCGTCATGAAAAAACTGGGCTCCGTCGGTATATAAGGAATGAGCAATGGCAGCTTTGCCGTTATAATGCCGTATGACCTGGCTTAAATTCGCTGTAAAAATTTCAGGATTAAATGTTCCGTCAATAATATCTTGTCGAGGAAGACAGGTCTCAATGATGAATTTCATCAGTCAAATTCCCCTGTTTGTTTTTTTTTTGTATGTTTTACAGATTGCTGAATTAAATATTACGATATTTAAGCATATTACATCCTTCAAGTCAAGAACGATATTAAAAAGTTGAAAGTGAAAAGTGAAAAGCTGAAACCTGTTGAGGGTCAGATACTGTATCGGAAATATTGATCTCAGTAATTTCAGGAGGTTGGGGGGTTAGGAAAACGTCCTGGTTGCTCGGCAAGCGTCCTCAGTTGCTCGGCTCGGATTGGCAAATCCGAGCCATGATGCGGGCCGCCATGTTTGTAGCTAATTGGATAAAACCAAATTTTTAGGCCCGCAGGGTCGTCATGTTTGCAGATAATTGTGGAACTGCCGGATTTCGGACTTTGAACAATCTATAACCAGTTCCCGATCAGCATAAACGGGGCCCAGTATATCGGATGCTGATACTTTTTTTGGACAATCAGTCCCTTCTGGGCATTCTGCAAAGCTTTTGCCTTTGAGATATCAGGGGCTTTAAAGCTCCGATAAAATTCGCTGATCATCACCGAGGTGGCTTCATCATCCACGAGCCACAGCGATGCCATGGCGCTTCTTGCCCCTGCCTTGACAGCGATGCCGGCAAGTCCCAGCGCGGCGCGGTCATCCCCCACCGCTGTCTGGCACGCGCTCAGAGTCAGCAGTTCCACCTGCCTGTCACGAAATCTGCCAATGCTGATCAGCCGCTCAAGATGATCCATGTTCAGCCTGCCGTCATAAGCCAGCAGAAAGGTTTCTTTGGGAGAACCGCCGAAATGCCCGTGGGTAGCTATATGAACGATAGTATGCGGCTTATTCCTGAACTCACTGGTCAGGTTGTCAATGGTGTAGCTTTCGTCCTGCAGCAATGTTCCTCCCATAATCTCCCGTATATTTCTCAACTCCACGGGAACATTCGGCAGGGGAGAGAAATTTTCCCTGGCCTGGGAAAGGCCGCTGAGGAGAACACTGGCTTCTTCCGGTCCAGTTTGCCGGGAGTCGGTGAGGGTAAGCGCAGGCACGGTCGCTATGGCGTATTTCTCAATCAGGAAATGCTCTCCGTCGTGCAGAGCAGCAAAAGGGATCATACGGAGAACGCTGTCCGGTGCGATGACCAGCGTGTCTATCTGCTTGTCAGCCAATATTGTCTCCACAGGACGTATCATCCAGTCGTACAGAAGCATGGCATCCTTCCAGAATCCGTAATACCATCGGCTTTGCAGTGATTTGCGAAATTGCGTCACTGTTCTTCCGAGACGGTCGGACTCCACCGGAACCGAGATGTACTTCATGCCGTCAGGCAGGGTCAGCAACAATGCAAGGGAGTTCCACAAGGGGATCGGATAGATCACCGCTGTATGAGACGGCGCACGATCCAGCCGGGTGATCTTCTTCTGCATGGCTGTGACGCATTCGTCATCGAAAAAATCCTGCAATTCCGCTGTTTTCAGTATCTCCATCGTGTCCCGTGCTTCCCTGAGTTTTTGTTCATAAGATGCGATCTCTGAGTCGCCCGGCTCAGAGCTTCCAGCTTGTCTCAGCAACAGTTCCGCAAGTTCCAGATAAACCGGTCTGATTCTCTCGGAAAAGGTGTTTTTCCGGATGCGGTATCCCTGAAAGAGTTCCTGTCTTATGGGGCTTAATGTGGATATGGCCTGGCGGTACGCTTTGACGGCATCTTCAATATGGCCCTGGGCGTTCAGCAGCCTTCCTGTCTGCCATTGCCAGAGATAAGTACCTGGCCAAAAGTTTTCCAGTAGTATTTGTCTTAATGCGAATTATTTCGATAAAAAATATCAGGAGAAATTTATTATGTATTTTGAGCCGATCCCTCTCAGTATTTCCTCCACCTCTTCCACCAGATTTCCAAAGAAGGTGTAGGCTGAGAAAGGGATCCACAGGTATTTGATAAACCGCCAGAGAATTTCAATGGGATTGAGTTCCGGACTGTAAGGCGGAAGATATTTGACAAAAAGGCCCTTTTTTTCCCATCTCTCAATGTTTTCCATAAATTTGTCGCTCGTATGGACCGAGGCGTTGTCGAGGATCACAACCGTTTTTTTGGTGATTATGTCACTGAATTCGTCGAAACAGGCTGTCACCACGTCGCTGTCCACGGAGCATTCAAAGGTGAAACAGTGAAACTCGCCGTTTTCCGTGTTGAGAAATCCGAGAACACTGAGGCGGGAGCTCCGGGAGGAGGGAATTTCAATCGTCTCCCCTTTCGGCTGCCGGGCATAGGGAACCGAGGGCTGAAGATCGAAGCCGGATTCGTCGAAAAAATACAGGTCGATATCCCCTTTCTCCTGCTGTTTTTTCAGCTCTCCGATCTCCTTTTCCGCCTCTCTGAACTTCGCCTCATCCCGTTTCGGTCTGACAGTTTTTCTCACCCGTTTCCATATGAGGCCGGCTGTTTTCGACAGACGCCTGACTGTCCTCCGACTGACAACTTTTCCTGTTATTTCAAAAAGTTTATGTATGACCGTCCGGGGAGACCGGGGATTCTCCCCGGCCAGTTTTTTCGGCTGTCTTTTTTTCCTCATCAGTCAGTATCGGGGGCCTTCCGCTTCTCGGCCTGTCGTACAGGGCATCGGGACCGGAGCGGTCCCATGCCCTGAGCCATGAGGAGACACTGTCCCTGCAGGCCTGAAGAATGTCGGCAATTTCGTTTATGCTGTATCCCCGATGGCTGAGGAGAACAGCCTGCGCCCGTGTGCGGGCCCGGGAGGACGGGTCATTTTTCAGGATGCCGTTCAGCTTCTCCGTCTCCGCCTTTGTCAGTGGTGAGACATATCTCATAGTTTATCCTTATTATATATATACCTGGCAAGTTTCTCGTCACATCAGAAACAACAGTATGCACTCACGTCCGGATTGTCAAGTTCAGTGTGAAAAAAATACTGAAAAACTTTTGGCCAGGTACTTACAGGATATGGGAAAGATTTCCCTGCTGGGCATGGAAGACTGCGCGGCGGGTCAGTTGCATGGCTTCTGTATAGCGGCGTTCCTGCTCATACAACTGCCCCAAATATCCGCTGGTGTATGAGAGGATACGGGAATCCTGAAGCTCTCCGGCAATTAGTGCTGACTCGGACAGGAGCTGATGACTCGGAATTCTGAGGTTTGAGCCCTGAACTTTCAATTCTGAAATGAGAATCCCCAGAGAGAGCAGATTTTCAGCTTTTGCGTGAGATACAGGCAGTTTTCTGATATGAGCCGCTGCTTGAGCCGCTGCTTGAGCGGTTTTCTCGTCATCGCCAGTTCGGGATATGACACGGACGATATTAATTAAGGTCTTTGATTTAAAATTCTGCATAGAAGTCAGGTCTGTCATTTGTTCAATGATTTCAAGGCATTCCCTGTAAGCTGTCAGTGATGCCTGATACTTGGCCTCAGTTTCAAGAAGGTTTCCCTTGTTGTTTGATATGGTTGCCAAAACACGCTTGTCATCTGTCAGACGGGCGGCTTTAACCGCTTTTTCCAGATATTCTTTTGCTTTCTCAACTTGTCCGAGGGAAAGATGAAGATCGCTGAACGTGTTGAAAAACTTGGTTCTGAGGGTTGTCTGGGTTGTCTTTTCAACAAGCGGCAGGGCCTTATGCCGGGCATCCAGTGCTTTCTGGTGGTGTCCTATGGCCTGGTAAGCCTTGGTCAGATATATCAGAACATGAAGGAATGCGTCTTTTTCCGGCTCTAAAACAGAGATCGCCTGTTCCCATGATTGGATGGCGTGTTCAATGTCGCCTTTGGTGTAAAATTCTTCACCTCTGGCAATCAGCCGGGCTGGCGCATCTGCATCCGTGTATGCTGTATTTTGTATGGGAATATATAGAGAAACAAGGTAAATGAGTAAGAGAATGGATAATTTTTTTTTGTCGTCATAGAGCTTCCTTAGGAAAAGTGAAAGGTGAAAAGTAAAAAGTGAAAGGTGATTTGTGAGGCGTGAACTCATACTTCACGCCTCACTCCTCACATTTCACGTTTTACGATTAACGGATGGGGGTGGCGAGGTTTCGGAAGATATAAACCGCCTCTTCCACTCCGATCCTGGTATCGTTGTTGATGTCGGCTTCTTTCCGGATGCCTGACGGGGAAAGTCCGGCGCAGACTTTCAGTGCCAGAATGGCATCTTTCAGGTCAATTGCGCCGCCACTTCCGTCTATGTCACCGGGGGCTGCGTCAGTGGAATCCGTGGGTTGTTCACCGGATTTTGCGGCCACCAGTGCCAGGTGGAGAGATGACTGGCCCGGAACGTGACCTTGTTCGCTTCCTTGTCAATGGTGAAGCTTTTTACAGGCTGCCAGGAGTTGGATGCTTCCGAGAAGTATGCTGGCCGGATATTGGCCTCTTTAATCCCCAAGCCTGTCACGTTTGAATCCTCATAACGGAAGGTCATCAGCACTTCCTTGCCCTTGTTGAAGTTCTTGATCAGAGCTTTGTCACCTGTCTTCTCGCGGACCGATATGACGTAACCGTAATTGACAAGCACATCCCCGGCGTTGGTGGGGAGTTCTTCGGTCTGAGGCTCTACCACGATCTTCGCCTCTCTCCCCTTGGTGGGGAGCGCGTCCGGGGGGATCTGGATGACGGAACCGTCGGACAGGGTGCGGCTCCAGCCTTTTTCCACGATAAACTCATCGGTATCCACAGCAGGCAATTTGCCCATCTCTTTGAGAGTGATGTCTTTGGCTGTCACCACTTCGTCTGTGCCGGATATGTCGCATCCGACTTCGGGGCTGCGGTGGCAGGTGCTGTCCTCCCGTGATTTGTAGGCAGCACTGATGCTCCAGATGTTGCCGTAGTCAGCTTCTGCGGGCCACCTTCAAGCTGTACTTGCCGCTGATATCAGTCCTGCCGTGGGCCTTCTGGCCGTCATTGCTGTAAGCTGAGACAAATGTATTTTTCACAGGGGTTTTGCCGTCTGTAGCGAAGACTTTTCCTTCGATGGAAGTTTCTGCCTCACGCAGCTTCAGAACAACTTCATCCTCTCGTGTTGGTGATCTTTTAAGATTCCTCATTCTGCAATCAGCTTCAGCTTCCCTGTAGCAGTAAGTAATGCCACTGTCGGGACAGTCTCAGTGATCTCCGCAACCACCTCAGAGGATTCGGCAAAAATTTTGTGAGTCTCCCTCTCAGGCGGCTCTGCGAAGATGATCCATGTTCCGTCAATCAGATCAGTCAGGGTGAAGTGGCCGGCCTCATCAGTCATGGTCTCGGCATAGGTTTCAGGTGCCTCCATACGGGCATTGACAAGCGCGTTCAGCACAGACTTGCCACCAGGCAACGTAACCTCTCCGCTGATCTCGCCGGCTGCCCCTCCGCTCTGGTCCGCGTTGCTTGCCGAGGATATCACTGCACCGTTGTCAAGGTTCAGGTTTGCAGCGGTGAAGGTGATGTCTCCTGCATCCCCTTGTCCTTCGCTGGATGTGTTCACAGAGGTGTTCCCTGTCATGCGGACAGTCTCAGTCGCATGGATGGAGATTGTGCCAGCGTCTCCTCCTTTTCCTAAGAATTTGCTTGCCGATGAAACAGAGGCGTTCTCCCTGAGTTCAAGATTTTCGGTCTCCAAGGTGATGTCACCCGCGCTTCCCCAAACCTCAGTGGTAAGTTCCCCCTTCCCCTCAACAGAGACCACCCCCGCATCCCCATCCAGAAAACCAAAGGCAGTCGGTGCCGCAATTGACAGCACATCGTTCCCCTGAGGCATGGCATAAAAACGGTCGTTTTCCCCCAGACGCAGATAATCTGCCGTGCTGACATGAAATGAACCCCCCAAGTCCAATCTGGCATTTGCCCCGAACATCATGCCGGCCGGATTCAACAAATACATATCGGCCCCGGGAATGGTGGAACGGAGCGTCCCGTCAATCCATGAAGCATTCCCGCCTGTCACCCGGGAAATGATATTTTGGACAGAGTTCGGCCCGCTGAAGGTCGCACTTTCATTGGAATGAATGTTGAATTTCTGAAAACTGTGAAACAGATTCGCTCCGGCCTGGTGTCCGTGTTCAGGCTTAATCTCATAATTCGGGCCTGGGAGATCCAGCTTTTCAGCAGTACCGATGGTTCCATCCAAGGTGATGCCGCGGGAATATGTTCCGTCAGCATAAACCGGAAAGAAACTGCCTGCCAACAAACAGAGGAAAATAAATCGGTGGAAATTTTTTTTCATCAGAATATCTACATAAAATAAAAACATTTTACGCACTTGCACACAAAGCCCGGCTTTTTGGGAACCCTTTGGCAGGCTCAGAGCCGGGCACAGAGAGCCAGAGAGTTTTTATTGTTTTTTCTGTGGCTTGGCCCCTGAGCTTGCCGAAGGGTGCGGCCTTCTGTGGTTTTTGAGGGAATGCTTTTCTGACTCAGGGATCCCCTGAATCTGTTATAATCAGATTGAATTTAATGCATACGCTTTTTTTTTGTCAATCCAGAAGCTTTTCCCGCAGAGTGTCAAGTTGCTTCTCCTGTTCCTGGGAGGGCGGAGAACGTATTTTCAGCCATTCTTTCAGTATGTCGCTCTGTTTTTGCAGGACAACGTGAAATGTGTCTTCGACTTCTTCGATTGTCCATTTAAAGAACGGTTTCATTTTAATTTCACTCCTTTTCTGTTCTCATAAACTCGGCCACAGCAGCTCCACTTTTCATTTCACACCTGCAACAAGCTGCAAAATACGGACAGCCTCTTCCAGCCCTATTTTCCAATCGCCGTTCATATCCGTATCAGAGCTTCCTGTCAACACCTTCAGAACCGATATTGCATCACGCAGACCGACCACCCTCAGACTGCCGCTGTTTGTTTGCAGGGCTGATGAGGCAAAGTCCCGGCCGTTTCCCATACTGATTTTGTCCCCTGCAATTCTTATGGTAAGGTCGGTGTCTGTTTTTATTGTCACCGTGGCCCATCCGCCACTCACAAACGAATCCACGTCATTAGCATCCATGTCTGCCAGAACATATTCCTTCTCTCCCATGCCGATGTTGCTCAGATCAAGGGTGAGAGTCATCTCCCGGGTGTCCGCGTTATATCCGTAGTCCTGGATTTCCGGCCCGATGGTGTTGTCAATCACTATGGTCTCAGCGTGATGTTCTATCCGCTCCTCCCATTCCGGGGTGCTTTCATACCATTGCTGCTTCATTTTCTCCTGAAACGCCTGACTGTCAAACTCATCCTGCAAAATCACCTTTCTTGCTGTGGAATACGCGTCAGGCGGCTTGATGATGATCGAATCCTCATCAATCCCGAGCGCCAGTTCGGGTTCAGTGTTGCCGTACCAGATCCGGAGTGCGGCTGTGGCATACATACTTGTGACGAACGTATCAGCATTATCGCCACTTTCAATGCTGATCTGATAGGTGATCGAATCCGACTGCAAAGGGGCATGTATCTTCACGAACATGAAGCCTCTCTCAGCGTCGTAGGCCCGGGATTCTTCCATGGAGAAACGATATATGTGCCCCTCATTGTTCCAAGCTTCCATCCGCTGCTGATGATCGTTTGATGATTCCTGCTCCTTTTTTTGCAGTTCCTGAAGAATGCTGTCGTATTCAGTTGTTTCAAGGGGTTTCAATCTGAATGTATAATTCTGTTCGGACTGATCCGAGGTCAGGCTGTCGTAGGAACGGTCCGGAGGATCAGACGTATAACGGTCGCCTGTGACCGGCGTGACAGCGCCGGTCCAGTCGGAATCCACGTCAAGGCTGTAATATCCTGAACTGTCCGTGACTGTGGAGCCGGCGTTGTTGCTGAAGTTCACTGTCACCCCGCTGATTCCGTTGTTCTCTGCATCCCTGACATTGCCGGAGATGGCATAAGTGTTTTTTGTTCCGGCATAATTCTGTTCAGACTGCTCCGAGGTCAGGCTGTCGTAGGAACGGTTCAGGGGATCGAAAGTATAATTCTCAATATCCGGCGTGACAGTGCCTGTCCAGTCGGAATCCACGTCAAGGCTGTAATATCCTGAACTGTCCGTGACTGTGGAGCCGGCGTTGTTGCTGAAACTCACTGTCACCCCGCTGATTCCTGCACTTTCCGAGTCTCTGACATAGCCTGAAACTGTATGGCGGATATCCTGCGGTTTTTCCGTAAAATTCTGCTCAGGCTGATCCGAGCTTATGTTGCTGTATGAAAGGTTCTCCGGGACAAAGGCATAGCCGCTCATATTCGGTGTGGCCGTCCCGCTCCATCCCTGGCTGACAGACTGGCTGTAAAACCCTGAGCTGTCAGTGGTTGCTGAACCGGCATCGTTGCTGAAACTCACTGTCACCCCGCTGATTCCGACACTTTCCGAGTCTGTGACATAGCCTGAAATGGTATAGCGGACATCTCCTGCTCCTGTTTTGACAATTATTTCTGACTTGAACGGCTCCAGCACCATGTCACCGCCTTGTTTGTCCAATGTCTCATAATTGCCGGGTATTGAAAAGGATTTGCTTTCATCAGTTTTGTTCACAATCAGGGCAGAATCACTTGAAATACCTTTCAGCCCCTCATTGTCAAATACAATTTTTGTCTTTTCCTTTTGCTGTGCCTCCACTTCCTGCAATTTGAAATTGTCTATCCACAGTTGCTGATCATCTCCGTCCTTGAGCAAAAAGATCGGTGCCACTGTCAGATCACGTCTTGCCCGAAACATATATTGATGGTGTTGTTTTTTGTTTTTAAATTGAAAATTGGATTCAGGTATCAGCCTGATAAATTCACCATCAAGTTTTTTTGCTATTCTGAACTGATATGTGGTTCTGCCTGCCGCATAAGAGTCGAACTCCAAATTGTAAATTTTATCTTTTTCAAAAGCGATCTCATTTTTAAGCTTTATAGACGTGGCACTTTCTCTCATAAAACTCGCTGATCCGGTTTTGGTTATGTCGTCACTGCATGTGCCTCCGCCCAAAACCGGGGGACTGTTCTCGCAATCTTCAAAATCATCCTCCGCCAAGGTACTGACAACTGACTTTATTTCAAACCCGGGAAACCTGACATCACACGAGCCGGACTTTTTATCATGACTGCCGTTGAAATGCAGAAAAGAATCCAGATCATATCCGCCGCCATAAAAAATATAACTCTCAGAATACGGAGAGCAGTAAAAATTGTTGTCAAGAACAAGATTCTCAGGATTCCCAGTTATCTCCAAGCCCTTGTGAAATGCGTATTTTCCCATGCCCATGACGATATTGTCGGCAACATACATTATGTTGTTCTTTATCTTTATCCCGCTTCCGCCTTTTTTGGACTGGATCTGAACTTCATTTCCATAAGAGACATTGTCGCTTACCTCATAATTCTTTTCCCCCTCAGTTACCATGATGCCAATGTCTCTTGCATAAGCAACCGTGTTACCTGTGATGACATTGTTTTTCATCTTTTTGTAATCAAAGATGCCCATGCCGTAAGATCCGTGCTTGGAAGTTTTATCCTCTCCTGCGTAACCGTTTGCGCCGTCATTGATGTTGCCGTAAACACCGATAATAATATTATCTGTGATTTTAATATTATTCCCTCTCAGGGTGATAGCACCGCCGTCATTGATATTCAGCAGCGAACCCTGAATGAAATTGTTGCTGATCGTCGCGCCGTCAGTGCCTATCTCCAGTGCTGAATACGATGAGTTGATAATGCTGTTGCCTGATATGTTCAGGGCTCCGCTGCCCAGGCTGTTGATCCCCTTTCCCTGTGTCAGCGCAGTGTTGAAGCTGCCATAAGTGAGAAACATACCGTTGTTCGTGATTTGATTCCCTGTAATACCAATATTTTCATGCTTTCCGATACTGATACCGGTTGCAAAGGAGTTGTCAATATGATTGTTCTTTATCTCAGTGTCATTTGAATTATAGATATAGACACCTTTGCCGCAATACTGCATATTGACGTTTTCAACGACTACATTGTCTGAGTTGTTGATATTGACACAACTGCCGAGATAATGCTTGAAGGAGAGGTCTCTGACAGCCACATTGTGCTGCTTCCAATAGATGCTGATGCCGTTGTCATGAGTGATTCCCTCTGTCAGGCTGTCGCTGATGTCCGTATCTTCCGGGGGATAGAGATATATTTTGCTGTTCTCACCGTCATAATACCACTCTCCCGGATAATCCAATTCCTCAAGTTTGTCATCCATGAAATATCCCCATCCTTTTATGGGATACCAGGGGGTTTTTTCGCTTTCAGTGGTTATCACGCCGTTGTTATAGCCTGTAATCTCCCTGACAGAGTATTGCCAACTGTATGTCCTGGCCCTCAAAGTGGCGCCCTTCCAATAGTTCCGGGTGTTTTCATAATCTTTCAGGTCCTCGTCATAAAACTTGTAGTCGCCTCTTTTCTCGTCTATGTTCAGCCAGTTTGCCTTGTCCGGGGAGCTGACATTCGGATATCTTGCTATGGTCATAAGCTTGCGGTTCACAAAAAGATGCTTGATGCCATTGACGTTTTCCTTGCCGCCGAACACCGCATCTGAGAGATCCGCCTCATACACTTTGTCTCTGATTTCCGAATTTATCCTGCCATCCGAAGTTTTTTCCCAGCCTGTTATATTCAGACTGCCGAGAAACAGAGGCCTGGTTCCGGTGCCGTATGCTCCGAACTTAATATTCGTCTTTTGCATTCTCTTTACGATCACACCTCTGAACTCATCTCCTCTTTTAAAAAGATAGACAGAATCAGATGCCTTGTGCCCATTAAAGGTTTCAAAGTCCCAGGGAGAATCCTGAGACAGACCGTCGTTTGAGCTGCTGCCTTCAGAAGATATATAGTAAACCGTCTCACTTCCTGATGCGCCGAAACTGTCGGCGCTTTCAACAGTCGCATCATCCAATGTCACTTCCTGATTTTTGTAATCTTCCATTCCAGCAGGCTCATTTATGACAAAGGCCGAAAAGGCATCCGTGCATACTGGCAATACTGCGAATGCAACAAGACAGAAATACAACAACGTATTGTGCATGATCTTCATAATCAATCCTCCATTGTGAATAATTTTCATAATTAATTAACAGTTTTGAACTTTTCCATCCCGCACTCCGGCCGGTTTGATAATCCGGCGGGAACGCGGCTCGAAACTTTCGGCATACCCGGACGATTTAGGCCCCCCTTTCTTTCCCTTTCGGACAGTCGGCAAGATTTTTTCGGATCATTTTAATCCTTCTGAATTTTGGCATGCCCTTTATCTTCCAGTCAACCCATATTGAAATTTGAATATTTCTGATTCTGACGGATTCTGTGGTTTCCGATACGGGCTGAAAATTGTGAACCGCAGATGAACGCAGACGGCCTTCAGACTCATCCACGTCTGTCCGCTGTCTGTGAAGGCAGTGCTTCAGACCGACTTTCAGGATCGTGACTGTCTGAAATCATATACCACAAAATCCGTTAGAACCAGGAATATTTCCCACTTCAATCAGTTTCGTGTTTCTCTGAAGTCCTAATTAATACAACATACACAGGATGATTCTTTTTCTTACATCTGGTCTGGAAAAAATTGCTTCCGGTTGCAGGCAGGTTGCCAGTCTTTTGTTTCAGCAGCATAATATCCTGATTTTATAGAATTTTCCATTGAACGGAACCAGTGCCAACGGGTTGCAAATGATTGGAAAACAACATCAGACATTAGAATGTCTGTTTTCAGGAATTTAATTATTGACTTTGCTTATTAAATGTTATACAGTAATTTTATTATTAATAAATCTGGTGTATTTTAAAAAGATAATCACAGGGAAACATTTTTTGAAAGGCTATAATCCAAACAAAAAATGAGGAAATTTTATCATAAGGGGAATCAGATGAAAATTAGCTTAATGATTGCAGGATTATTGATCCTGATATTTTCGCAACCCGCTTCAGCGGAAATGCCTTGAGCCTTTTCCGCCCTTGATTATTGATATTGATTTTTTCT
>Ga0190283_1000897_pt1 | contig 14501 bp, 1 predicted proteins | sample 48691801_MG_FD_161669 | JGI IMG/M metagenome (GOLD analysis project Ga0190283, IMG submission 161669) | Hydrothermal vent microbial mat bacterial communities from Southern Trench, Guaymas Basin, Mexico - 4869-18-0-1_MG | ecosystem: Environmental > Aquatic > Marine > Hydrothermal vents > Microbial...
GCGGCCGCCGGCGGGCGATACAAGCTTTGAAAAAGACTCTGGAGGGCGAACGAATCGACTGCTGTTCGATCGGTAACCTGAGCTCCCACGTGCCACTGGCCGAGCCCTTTGCCGATGGCCTGGCGCAGGACCTCGCCCGGTTGGCACCACGCCGCGCGCGCATCCCAATGTTTTCCACGGTGCGAGCGGCGTTTGTCGAGGGAGACGAGCTCAACCAACACTACTGGCGCGACAACGTGTGTCTGCCCTGTCGCTTCGGCGAAGCGATTCAACACACCGCTCGAGCCGGCCACGGCACCTACATCGAGGTCAGCCCTCACGCCACCTTGCTGCCCGATATCAAAGCTAATTGTACCCAACTCGGATATCTTCCTCTCGTGCTAGCGTCCCAGTGGCGCGGCGAAGACGGGCATCGTACAATGATGCGGAGCTTGGCGCGTCTGTATATCCATGGCGCTGAAGTTAGCTGGGAGCGGCTGCAAAACGGGCCCCGCCACTTTGCGCGATCAGAGCCGACAGGGGGCAGCCTGCCTGTGCCGGCAACCGATCAGCCGTGTTCCCCAGACGACGATCGCAGATTGTTCGAAGAGCCGGTGAGGGAGAACACAGACAGACATTACCTTTTTCCACTCTCTGCCAAAGCGCCCAACGCACTCAAAGACTATTGCAGCCGGCTGATCGATGTGGTCGACGAGGACCGGGCCCACTCGATCCATGACATGTGTTACACAGCCAGCCTCAAACGCAGCCATTTCGATTACCGGTTGGCAGTCGTTGCCAGCAGTCCGCGAGAGCTCCAAGATGCGCTTGTCGTTTATACAGAAGAGAAAATATCTGACGTACGTACAGCTTCTGGAAAGGTGATAAGAGATCGTTCTCCGAAAGTGGCCTTTGTTTTTTCCGGACAGGGATCTCAGTGGCTGGGCATGGGACGCGAGCTTCTCGAGAAAGAGTCGGTTTTTCGAGATGTCATCGAGGATTGTGATGTTTTTATCCGAGAGCGCGCAGGCTGGTCTCTGCTGGAGCAGCTTCGAGCCGATGCAACCGCAGCGCGGCTCGATCAGACGGATGTTCTCCAGCCGATCTTGGTGGCCTTCGAGATCGCACTAGCTCGGCTTTGGCTCTCCTGGGGAGTCCGACCCCATTCCGTGGTCGGTCACAGCCTGGGGGAGATCGCGGCAGCTCATATCTCAGGCTCTTTGAGCCTCGAGCATGCACTCGAGGTTGCTTTGCAGCGCAGTCGTGTGATGCGGCGAACCGTCGGGGGAGGAGCCGTTGCGCTCTTTGGACTTGACGTGAAGTCCGCTCGCCGCTGGCTTGCCGGCTTCGAGAGCAAAGTTTCGATTGCTGCCGTCAACAGCCCTCAAGCCGTGGTGCTTTCAGGTGAACCCGAGGCGATCAGTGAGCTCAAAGCCCGTGCGGATTCCGATGGTGTCTTTTGCCGTTTGGTGAATTCGAACGGCATCGCCTTTCACAGCCCCCAGATGGATCCGCTTGCCGAGGAGCTGGAGCAGGCGCTGTCCGATTTGAAGCCCCAACTCGGTCACACGCGGTTCTACTCCACGGTGACCGCGGCGAACCTTCCTGGTAAAAATCTGGACGCTCACTACTGGGCTCGAAACCTGCGCGAGACCGTCCAGTTCAACAGCGCCTTGAACACTTTGCTCGATGACGATCACACTTTGTTCGTGGAGATCAGCCCGCACCCCGTCTTGGCGCCTGTAATGGAACAGGTCGTCACGGACAGAAACGGAGAGGTAGCCATCAGCTTGCGTCGTAACGAGGACGAGCAGGCGACCATGTTGGCCTCCCTGGGAGAGCTGTACGTCCGCGGTTGTGAAATCGACTGGAAGCAGTTGTTCCCCGAGGGGGGACGGCTCATTTCGTTACCCACCTATCCCTGGCAGCGAGAACGCTGCTGGATCGAGGAGCCGCGCAACCGCTCCAACAGCCCAGTGTTTCGCAGCGGATCGGACGATCATCCGCTTCTCGGACCGGCTTGGACCTCTTCGGTCCCTCCAACCACGCGCTACTGGAACCTCGAGCTTTCTCCCGAGGATTTGCCCAATCTCACAGATTGTCACTTCGCGGAGGATGTGGTATTGCCAGATGCAGCTTTCCTGGAGATGGCGTTGGCGGCGTCGAAGGCCGCCTACGGCCCGGATTGCCATGTCCTCGAAGACGTGTCTTTTCACAAGGACCGCCTCTTCGCCGGCAGCGAAGTCCGGGAGCTTCAACTGGCTTTCATCGAGAGCGCACCACAACTCGTGACCTTCCAGATTGCCAGCCGGGTCTCGCCACAGCAAGAAACCACACCTTCCGCTTGGGAGGTGCATGTCACGGGTAATCTTCGCGTGTCCCATAACGGAGAGTTGAAAGGCACGCACTCGCCGTCACTCGAAGCAATCCGTCAGCGCTGCCGTGAGGCGATCCCGATCGAAAACCATGATCACTCCTTGGCAGAGACCGGGCAACCTTTCGATCCCGTCGTTTGCAGAGTCGAGCGCTTACGCCGAGCAACCGGTGAAGCTCTCGGGCGGATCGAGCTTTCCGAGTCGCTGACAGATAAGAACGGGCTCTACCAGATTCATCCGGCCGTGCTGGATGCCGCCTTGCAGACCCTGGCGCCCGCTTTAAATCTGGCTAAGGATGGCTGCGCCTTGATTCCAACCGGAGTGCGCCGCTTTCAGGTTCGTCAGCATCCAGAGGGCAATGTTTGGAGCTACGCCGTCGCGGCCACACTCTCCGACAACGGCTCGGCCGCGCTGGAAGGCGATCTCTATCTTCTGGATGAGTCGGGTCAGGTGCTGGTGGAGGCCATCGGGGTTCAATGCCGTTATGTCGAGCAGCGCAAGCACCTCCAGGCCGCCAACGAGGACGAGCGCTATTTTGCCGTCGATTGGGAGCCGTTGCCGCCGGCAACGGCTCTCCCCATAAAAACCTCCCGGAACGGAGGCGGCCATTGGCTGATTTTCGCCGACAGAGAGGGTCTCGGAGACGAGATCCAATCTCGCTTGGAAGCGCGCGGCGAGCACGTGATCACGGTGATTGCGGCGGACTCAGCGACATCTGAGAGCAACGGAGCCAACCGCGTGGATCCGACCTCACCCGAGTCGATGGAGCATCTCTTTCAGCAGGTGTTCACCAAGGGTGTCTTTTGCCGCGGCATCGTGCACCTTTGGAGCCTGGACATGGCTCCGGTGAAGGAGACCACCCTTGAATCACTCCACCGCGACCAGGAGCGTGGTTACGGCAGCCTACTCCACCTCGTGCAGGCGATCTGCCGCCGCAACTGGCGCGATCAGCCGCGGCTGTGGCTGGTGACGCGTGCCGCCAAAGGGCTCGACGGCGAGGCCGTGGAACCAGCTCAGACACCGATCTGGGGCCTGGCTGATACTCTGGCCTACGAGCATCCCAAGCTTCGTTGCACGCGGGTCGACCTCGACCGGGGAGTAGCCGCAGGTGACGTACAGGACCTCTTCGACGAGATCATGTGCGACCATCAGGAAGACCGCGTCCTGCTACGCGGGGATGGACGTTTCGGGGCCCGGCTAGTTTCCAGGCCCTTGCCGCTGGAGGTTCTTGCGCCCGCAGGTGAATCACCCATACGTCTCGAGATCGACGAGCCCGGACATCCGGAAAACCTAGCCATCCGCATCGCGCCGCGCCGGTCACCCGGCCCGGGCGAGGTCGAGTTGGAGGTTGTAGCCGCCGGGCTCAATTCACAAAGCTTCATAAGACCTAAAACACTCGGTTTTGAACCAGCCGCAAGTCAGGTAGCACTCGGCTGCGAGTGTGCCGGACGGATTGTCAATCTTGGAGAGGGGGTCGAGGGTTTCGAAATCGGCCAAGAGGTCGTTGTTTTCTTCACCCCACTTTGTCTTGGTTCGTACGTTATTGTGTCTGCCTCCTTCGTAATCCCGATCCCCTCCTCCATCACCATGACCACGGCCGCCGGTATCCCGTACGCCTTCAGCGCAGCGTGGTACGCACTCTATCATATCGGTCGAATTCACCAACGTGATCGCATCCTGATTCATGCGGCCGCAGAAGACCTGGGCCTCGCCGCCGTCCAACTGGCGCGCCGCGCCAAAGCCGAGATCCTGGCCACCGCCGAGACGCCCGAACAGCGCGCCTACCTGCGCGACCTGGGCATCGAGCATGTCATGGATTCCGGTTCCATCGACTTCGCCGACGAGGTGATGGCCGCCACTAGCGGACGGGGGGTCGACATCGTCTTCAACACGCTTTCCGGTGAAGCGATCGAGAAGAGTTTGTCCGTGCTCACCGAAGGTGGTCACTTCCTCGAGCTGGGTAAGCAGGACATCGACGCCGAACGCCCCCTGAGCATGAAACACTTCCAAAAACCGATCTCCTACACGTCGATCGATCTCTCGAGGCTGGCCAAGAATCGGCCGGCGCGGTTCAGCGAGTTGTTCCACGAAGTGATGAACGGCTTCGAATCGTACGGTCTGGAACCACTGCCCACACGCCTCTACTCCCTATCAAAGGCCAAAGATGCCGCCGCGGCCCTGGCCGGGGGACAGCATACAGGCAAGCTCGTCCTCTGCCTTCAAGATCCCACGATCAAGGTTTCGGTTGCGCCCGATGAGGCCGAGCTGTTCCGGCCGGACAGCACCTACCTGATCAGCGGAGGGCTGGGCCGCCTCGGCCTCGATGCGGCCCGCTGGATCGTGGAAAGCGGGGCTCGGCATCTGATCCTGCTGGACCGGATGGAACCGACGACCCCCGAGCAGGGAGAGACGCTGGCCGTTCTGACTGCCAGCGGCGCGCAGGTGTTGACACGGTGCGTCGACATCTCACAGCGCCCGCAGGTGGCGCAAGCTCTGCAGGAGATCGAGCAACAAATGCCGCCGCTGCGTGGCATCCTGCACGCCGCCGAGGATTGTTCGCACGATGGCCCGCTCCTGCAGCAGGATCTGGCGAGTTTCAAGAGCGTCTTCGCGCCGAAGATCGATGGAGCCTGGAACCTGCACGAGCTGACCCGCCGGGTGCCGCTCGGCTTCTTTGTGCTCTTTTCATCCGCAACGTCGCTGTTGGGCGCCCCCAGCCGGGGGGGCTGCACGACTGCCAACACATTCCTGGATGCCCTGGCGCAATACCGCAGAAGCCAAGGCATGCCGGCCTTGAGCATCAACTGGGACGACCTGATGGGGACCGAGGCCGCTGAAGAACGTCCAGTCGAGCGCACCGAGCCCCACGAGCACATCGACAATCACAGTCCGCAGAGCCGCACCGCAAGGAACGGTACGACTCATCTGGATCGCCTCTGGGGGTTGGATCTATCCACCGTGGCGCCGATCGCGCTGAACGCCCGACAATGGATCGACCTGTACCCCCAGACCGCACGGTCGCCGCTGCTTTCACGGTTGCTCGAAGAGCCGCCCAAAGCGCCCACTGCTCAACAGTCAGGCTCCAACATCAAAGAAACCCTTACCGCTACACCGCCCGCAGAGCGCCGGGCGCTGCTGGAGGGATTCGTCCGCAAACAGGCTGCCCAGATCCTGCGGATCGATCCGGAGCGTGTGGAGCGCACCACTCCCTTCATGAGCCTGGGATTCGACTCGATGATGGGACTCAAGTTCAGAAACCACCTGGAAAACGAGCTCAGTCTAGGGCTCAAGGCTAACCTGGTCTGGGTCTATCCAACGGTCTCTGCTCTGGCAGGTTTTCTGGAGATCACACTGTGCGCTTCCGACGAGGATGATTCCGATCGAGCACTCATCGAGCCGGAAGAGGAGCACGACCACATCGATGAACGGGATGCTAGCGCCGGAACGACACAAGCTCGGTCTGTTCGTTCGGTCAGCTCGCTTTTGGAAAGAGTGAGAAACAAAATGCAAGAGGTCGAGGAATTCTGATGGATCAAAAAAAGAGCAAGTCCGATCGTGCGCAGATTCAAGAAGCAGAGCTGACGAGTGTTCTCACGGCCCTCGAGGAGATGGAAACCCGTCTCCACAAGATGGAACGTACCAAGCGCGAACCGATCGCCATCATCGGTATGGGGTGTCGGTTTCCCGGCGGCGCCAACAACCCCGAAACTTTCTGGAGGATGCTCGAAGACGGGGTCGACGCGATCCACGAGGTTCCCGATACCCGCTGGCCGGTCGATCAGTGGAGCCCTCCGGACAGCACCGATCCCGAGCAGCAGGCCCAGCGCTGGGGCGGCTTTTTGGACGAGGTCGACGGTTTCGACGCCAGCTTTTTCGGCATCTCTCCACGTGAAGCCCTCAGTGTCGATCCGCAGCAACGTCTGCTGCTGGAGGTGACCTGGGAAGCCCTGGAGCATGCCAGGCAGATCCCCGAACGGTTGATCGACAGCCCCACAGGCGTGTTCGTGGGTGCCTGGTACAACGATTACCGCGATCTGATCCTCTCGAAGAGTGTCGAAGTTTGGGACAATTACGACGGCACGGGTCATTACCAAAGCGTGCTTTCCGGTCGGCTTTCCTTTTTTCTCGGCCTGCAGGGGCCCGCTCTTTCGGTCGATACGGCCTGCTCGTCCTCGCTGGTCGCCATGCATCAGGCTTGTCTGAGTCTGCGCAGCAAGGAATGCAGCCTGGCCCTGGCCGGCGGCATCAACCTAATCCTCTCCCCTCTAAACATGTGCATGCTCGGGCGCATCCAGGCGCTCTCGCCCGACGGGCGCTGCAAGACCTTCGACGCCGAGGCCAACGGCTACGTTCGTGGTGAGGGCTGCGGCATGCTCGTGCTCAAACGTCTCTCTGACGCAAAGCGCGATGGCGATCGGATCTGGGCTGTGATCCGCGGCTCGGCCATCAACCACGATGGCCGCGCCACCGGGCTCACCGCCCCCAACGTGCTCTCCCAGGAAGCCCTGCTGCGCCAGGCTCTCAAGAACGCCCGAGCGCTCCCCGCTGAGATCGGGTACGTGGAGGCCCACGGCACCGGCACTTCCCTTGGTGATCCCATCGAGTTCGACGCCCTGAAGGATGTGATCGGCAATCCCCGGGATAACAGCTCGCAATGTGTGCTCGGTGCCGTCAAGTCCAACATCGGCCACCTGGAGGGTGCTGCCGGTGTGGCCGGGATGATCAAGGCTGTGCTGGCTTTTCAGCACGAGATGATCCCCTGCAACCTGAACTTCGAGACCCTCAACCCGAGAATGTCCTTGGACAACACCCCCTTCGTCATTCCGCAAGAGGCGGTTCCCTGGCCGGCGGGCTCGTCACCCCGCCTGGCAGGTGTAAGCTCCTTCGGCATTTCCGGCACCAACGCCCATGTGATTCTGGAAGAGGCGCCTGCCCAAGAAGAGCAGGAAGAAGAAGAGTCATCGATCACGCGACCGGTCCACCTGTTAACTATGTCGGGCACCCAACCCTCGGCGCTGTCCGACCAGGCCAAGCGACTGCACGTTCATCTCGAGGCACACCCCGAACAAACGCTCGCCGACGTGGCCTACAGCCTGGCGACGACACGCTCCCATTTCAGACACCGCCTGGCGCTGACGGCGACTTCGCGGGATCAACTGATGGAAGACCTTTCCAAGCTGTCAGAAGGTGAAATCCCGGCATCGTGTATTCGCGCACCGGATGATAGCCCGGTCTCCGATAGACATAAAATCGCTTTCGTTTTCCCCGGTCAGGGCGCCCAGTGGCTCGGTATGGGGCTGGGCCTGCTCGAACACGAGCCGGTGTTTCGGGAAATGATCGAGGCTTGTGATGCAGCCATTGCGCGCTTCACCGACTGGTCTCTGCTGGAAGAGCTCAAGGCCGATGAGGCCGACTCCCGTCTCGACCGCATGGATGTCACTCAACCGGTTCTGTTTTCAATGTACGTGGGGCTGGCCGCACTGTGGCGTTCATGGGGTATCGAGCCCGACGCGGTTGTCGGACACAGTATGGGCGAAGCGGCGGCGGCCTGCGTGGCCGGGGCCCTGAGCCTGGAGGACGCGGCGCGGGTGATCTGCGTGCGCAGCGATCTGATGCGCCGCGTTAGCGGACAGGGTGCCATGGCGGTGGTCGAGTTGTCCATGACGGAAGCTGCCGAATCCCTGGCCGGATATGAGGATCGGGTTTCGATCGCAGTGAGCAACAGCCCAGGCTCGACTGTGCTGTCTGGTGAGCGATCGGCGATGCAGGATGTCTATGCCGCGCTGGAGTCGCGCGATGTGTTCTGCCGTTGGGTCAAGGGTGTGGACGTTGCCTCCCACAGCCCGCAGATGGAGCCGCTGCTGGAGGATTTGCAGCAGCAGCTCTCGGGCCTGTCACCGCGGGCCGGTACGATTCCGGTCTATTCGACGGTGACCCGCGAGGTGGCTAGCGGCGAAAATTTCGACGCCTCCTACTGGGCAAAAAACCTGCGGCAGCCAGTGCAGTTCGCCTGGGCGTTGGAGCAGTTGATCAACGATGGGTTTACGATCTTTTTAGAGGCAACGCCTCATCCTGTGCTCTTACCAGCGATCACGCCGATGTTGCGGGGGATTGCTGAAAACAGGGATGGTCTGGCCCTGTCGAGCTTGCGTCGCGATGAGGATGAGCTAGCGTCCATGCTCAGAACGCTGGGTGAGTTGTACACGTTCGGTTATCCCGTGGATTGGTCAAAGCAGTTTCCCCATGGCGGCCGGAAGGTCTCCCTACCCACGTACCCCTGGCAGCGGCAGCGCTACTGGATCGAGGAGACTTCCCGACGAAGCCAGGGTCAGTGGCTCCAGATCGGCGCCGGAAACCACCCACTGCTCGGGGTATCTCTGCCTCTTTCCGCCCATCCCGGGGCGCACTACTGGCAGTCCGAGCTCAGCCTTGAGGCTCCGTCTTACCTTGCGGACTGCCAAGTGGGGGATGCCGTGGTTTTTCCTGGTACGGCTTATATGGAGATGGCGCTGGCCGCATCCCGGCAAGTTCACGGGAAAGGGGAGCACAGATTAGAGGACGTCTCCATTCAGGATTCTATGGTCTTGGCTGAGGGAGAGAACCGGTCCTTACAGCTGGCCCTCACCGAGAAGGCGCCCGGCCTGCTCGCCTTTCGGATTTCGAGCACAACCGGGAACGACGAAGACTCTACAGAGTCCGAATGGATCCTGCATTGCAGCGGGACGATCCGGCAGACTCGCGGTGAGGAGGAGAGCGCCAAACAGCAGGATCCGCCGGAATCCATTCGGGCGCGGTGTAATGAGGAATTCACAGGAGACGACCACTACCGGAGTCTGGCCCGACGAGGACTCAACTACGGCCCCGCTTTCCAGTGCGTGTCACATCTGTGGAAAGGATCCGGGGAAGTACTGGCACGGGTTAAGATTCCCGAAAGTCAAAAAGGTCAAACCGCGGCTTATGAGATCCCTCCAATCCTTTTGGATGGATGCTTCCAGACACTTGCGGCGGCTCTGCCCGGTGATGATAAGCTGTTCGTTCTCACCGCCGTTGGCCGTTTCCGGTTCTTTGCAACCCCGGGCACGGAGGTCTGGTGCCATGGACGTCTCGTTCCTACTACCGATGAAGCTTCCAATGACCTGCAGGGGGAATTACAGCTTCTGGACGATTCGGGCCGTGTCCTGGCGGAAGCTCGCGGTCTGCGGCTGGAATATCCGGATAAGAACATCCGTCCGGCGCGAGAGGAGGACCGTTTCTTTTTCGCTCTCGACTGGGAGCATCTAGAGCCTCTACAAATACCAGAACCGGAGCCTGCCATTGGCCCAGGTTCGTGGCTGTTGCTTACAGATCAGACCGGCATGGGGGACCAGTTGTCGGCATTGCTAGAAGCACGTGGCGAGCCCGTGGTCCAGGTGGTTCATCCGGGCGCCGGGGAGTTAGCCAGGGCCGGGATGCATGTTGCGGATCCTGCGTCACCCGAATCGTTCGTGGGATTGCTGCGGGAAGTTTTTTCAGATGATCATCCGTGCCGCGGTGTGATCCATCTTTGGAGCCTTGACAGTGCTCCAGCCGAAGAGACAACCCTTGAGACTTTGAGAGCAGACGGGGTGCTGGGCTGTGGCAGCACGCTCCACCTGGTGCAGGCGATCAACAAGATGGGCTGGCGGGATGCGCCCAGGTTGTGGTTAGTGTCCCGGGGTGCTCAAGATTTCGGGGGGGAGCCGGTCGCTGTAGCTCAGGCCCCGATATGGGGACTGGGCGGAACGATTACCTATGAGCATCCGGAGCTGCTCTGCTGTCGAATAGATCTGAGCCCGCAGAGCTTTCTCGACGAGGCCCAGGTTTTGGCGGCTGAAATTCTCTCCGGGGATCGGGAGGATCAGGTATTGCTGCGTCCCGAAGAGCGCTATGGAGCCCGTTTGGTACGACGAGTTCCCCGGGACGAGGTGCTGATGCCGGTCGAAGATCAGTCGTTCCGCTTGGAGATCGACGAACCTGGAGTGCTGGATCGCTTGGCTCTGCGGTCGATGACACGCCGGCCACCGAGGCCTGGAGAGGTCGAGATCGAGGTCGAGGCTGCGGGAATTAATTTTCTCGACGTCATGAAAACCATGGGTATGTACCCCGGTTTGCCTGAAGGCCCGCCTCCGCTCGGCTCCGAATGTGCCGGGACGATCGTTTCGATCGGGGAGGGGGTCAATGACCTCGAGGTCGGTCAGCCGGTGATCGCCTGCTTCGCCGACAACAGCTTCGGATCCCACGTGACCCTCTCAGCGACGCTCGTGATCCCTGTGCCCGAAACCATGAGTCTCACCGAGGCCGCCACGCTACCCGTAGTATTCGCGACGGCCTGGCATGCTCTCTATCACATCGGGCGGCTTCAGAAGGGCGAGCGCATTTTGATCCACTCGGCCACTGGGGGCATCGGCCTGGCTGCCGTGCAGCTCGCCCGCCGTGTGGGTGCGGAAATCTTCGCCACAGCCGGTAACGAGGAGAAACGCAACTATCTACGCGAGCTGGGCATCCAGCATGTGAGTGACTCGCGCTCGCTCGCCTTTGCCGAGGAAGTCATGGCAGCCACCGATGGCGAAGGTGTCGATGTAGTGTTGAACTCGCTTGCCGGTGAAGCCGTAGAAAAGGGTCTATCGGTCCTGGCCGAGGATGGCCGGTTTCTGGAGCTCGGCAAGCGGGATATCTACGCCGATCGCCCGTTGGGGCTGGAGCACTTCCGCAAGAGACTTTTATACGCGGCCATCGACCTTGCGGGGCTGGCTGAAAACCGGCCCGAACGTTTCAGAGCCCTGCTCACGGAGGTGATGGATGCCTTCTCCAGCGGGGAGCTGGAGCCTCTGCCTGTGCAGACCTTCCCGGTTTCCAATGCAAAAGAGGCGTTCGCCACCATGTCGAGGGCCCGGCACACGGGCAAGCTGGCGTTGCGTCTGAAGGACCCTGAGGCGAAGGTTTCGGTCCCGCCAGCTGAGGTCGACCTGTTGCGACACGACGGCACTTATTTGATCACAGGCGGTCTCGGAGGATTGGGATTGACGATTGCGCGCTGGATGGTGGAGGAGAAGGGAGTTCGTAACCTGGTGCTCGTTGGCCGTCGTGGGGCAGCGACTAAGGAGCAGCACCAGGCCGTCGAAGCCTTGGAATCTTCGGGTTCCCGTGTGCTGGTGGGGTGCGCAGACGTAGCCGATCCGGAGCAGCTCCGCCTCGTAATGGAAAAAGCGAATGACCGCCTGCCACCGCTGCGCGGAATCATTCATTCCGCCGGCTTGTTGCAGGATGGGCTGATGCTTCAGCAAGATCTGGAGCAATTCCGTCGCGTGTTTGCACCGAAGGTGGACGGTGCCTGGAACCTATACGAGCTGACCCGTGGAGCTAAGTTGGACTTCTTCGTGCTCTACTCTTCAGTCGTTTCATTGTTGGGAAGTCCAGGCCAGAGTAATTACGCCGCCGCCAACGCTTTTCTGGATACTCTGGCCGATCACCTGTGTTCTCAGGGGAGCCCGGCGCTGAGCATCAACTGGGGGCCATTTTCAGACGTCGGCTTGGCAGCAACCCGCGACGATCGGGGGGCGCGTTTGGCTAATCGCGGTCTGGGAAGTCTTAGTCCGGAGCAGGGGATCGAGATTCTGGGACGCTTGCTGGGATCGGATGCAGTTCGAGTCGCAGCCACGGATTTCGACGCCCAGCAGTGGGTGGATTTCTATCCGCAAGCAGCGCGATCTCCATTTCTGCTTCCGCTGCTGCAATTATCAACCGGATCGGAGACATCGGGGGGCAAGGCTGCTTTACGAGAGTCGTTGAGTGAAACCGCACCTGAAGAGCGCAGGGCGATGCTGGAGGAGTTCATTGAACAGGAAATCGCGCAAGTGCTCCGTGCGGATGCTTCCGATATCGGTTCAACTGTGCCGCTGAAGAGTCTCGGCATCGACTCACTCATGGGGCTCGAGCTGCGCAACCGTCTGGAAGCAGGCCTCGATCTCACCCTTTCGGCGACCCTGATCTGGACCTACCCGACCGTCTCTGCTTTGGCAGAATATCTTTGTGACAAATTGGGACCGGGATTATCCGCAGCAACTACGGATCGTGCTCAGAGTGATACACGGCCAAGCGTTAAGCCTGACCTTGAAAAAAAACTGAATGATCTGTCTAAATCCGAACTCGTCGCTTTGATGGCTGAAAAGCTTGTCATCGATTCTGAAAAAGTAAAGTAGAGGATCGACTTATGAGCAAAAAATTGGATGAAAAAGAAATCTTCAAACAAGCTCTCATCCAGATCGAGGATCTTCACGACCAGCTCGATGCTGTCAAGAGAGCCGATCGTGAGCCCATCGCCATCATCAGCATGGGGTGCCGCTTTCCCGGGGGAGCTGACGATCCACAGGCTTACTGGCAGCTCCTGAAAGACGGCAAGGAGGCGATCACGAAGGTCCCCGAGGATCGATGGTTGGTGGATGAATGGAGTCCGCCCGATGCCACCGAGCCGGAGCGGAAAGCCATCCGATGGGCCGGATTTTTGGACAAGGTGGACGGCTTTGACGCGAGCTTTTTCGGCATCTCCCCGCGCGAAGCGCTCAGTCTCGATCCGCAGCAACGCTTGCTGCTGGAAGTAACCTGGGAAGCCCTGGAGCATGCCGGGCAGATTCCGCAGCAACTCATGGGGAGCCCTACTGGAGTATTTATCGGAACCTGTTTTTCCGATTATCGCGACAAGTTGATCTCCAATGATATCGAGTCTTTGGACATTTACAGTACAACCGGCAATATCGACAGTGTGATGGCCGGACGACTGTCATTTTTTCTGGGTCTGCAGGGGCCGTCTCTTTCCATCGACACAGCCTGCTCGTCGTCTTTGGCGGCCATTCATCAAGCCTGCCAGAGCCTGCGCAACCGGGAATGCAACCTGGCACTGACCGGAGGGGTCAACCTGATCCTTTCCTCTGTCAACATGTATGCATTGGGACAGCTGCAAGCCCTGTCTCCGGACGGCTGCTGCCGAGCTTTCGATGCCGGGGCCAACGGTTTTGTACGTGCCGAAGGTTGTGGAATGATCGTGCTGAAGCTCCTCAGTGACGCCCAGCGTGACGGGGATAACATCTTGGCTCTGATCCGTGGTTCAGCCATCAATCACGACGGCCGCGCCACCGGGCTGACCGCTCCCAACGTACTTTCCCAGCAGGCGCTGCTGCGCCAGGCTCTGAAAAACGCCAAGGCATCGCCCGAACAGATCGGATATGTGGAGACCCACGGTACCGGAACTTCCTTGGGCGATCCTATCGAGTATGAGGCGCTGAAAGAGGTCCTGGGCCGACCAAGGGAGGATGGCTCGACCTGCGTCCTCGGAGCTGTCAAGACCAACATCGGTCATCTGGAGGGGGCCTCCGGTGTGGCCGGGTTGATCAAGGCTGTGCTGGCTCTTCGGCACGAGATGATCCCCCGCAACCTGAACTTCGAGACCCTCAATCCCAGGATGTCCTTGGACAACACGCCGTTCATCATCCCGGAGCAGCCGGTCCCCTGGCCATCGGGAAACTCGCCACGTTTGGCCGGAGTCAGCGGTCTCGGTCTGAGCGGAACCAACGTCCATGTGATTTTGGAGGAGGCACCCGCTTGCGCAGAGCCGCAAATAGAAGGATCATCGGTCACCCGTCCGATTCACTTGCTGACCATGTCGGGTGCTCAGCCCTCGGCGCTGCCCGATCAAGCCAAGCGATTGCACGATCACCTCGAGGCACACCCGGAGCAAACGATCGCCGATGTGGCCTACAGCCTGGCGACGACACGTACCCATTTCAGACACCGTCTGGCGCTGCAGGCGACCTCGCGGGATCAACTGAACGAAGATCTCTCCAAGCTGTCAGAAGGTCAAACTCCGGCATCGTGTGTTCGCGCACCGGATGATAGCCCCGTCTCCGATAGGCATAAAATCGCTTTTGTTTTCCCCGGTCAGGGCGCCCAATGGCTCGGTATGGGGCTGGGCCTGCTCAAACACGAGCCGGTATTCCGTGAAACGATCGAGGCTTGTGATGCAGCCATTGCGCGCTGCACCGACTGGTCTCTGCTGGAAGAGCTCAAGGCCGATGAGGCCGACTCCCGTCTCGACCGCATGGATGTCACTCAACCGGTTCTGTTTTCAATGTACGT
>Ga0190283_1000898_pt1 | contig 14498 bp, 15 predicted proteins | sample 48691801_MG_FD_161669 | JGI IMG/M metagenome (GOLD analysis project Ga0190283, IMG submission 161669) | Hydrothermal vent microbial mat bacterial communities from Southern Trench, Guaymas Basin, Mexico - 4869-18-0-1_MG | ecosystem: Environmental > Aquatic > Marine > Hydrothermal vents >...
AGGAAAAAACCGTGGAAAAAGCCTTTTCTGTTGTGCAAAAACTTTCCGGAATACTTCGTGCCAAGTATGATATTCTCTGATTATAATACTTTTTGGGGTATGCTCACGAGGTTCCCTTAATCTGGAATATTGTTCAACGACTTCAGACGTGAAGAGATAAAGATTCAGAATATTGCCGAAATATTGACAGGTGAAATTTATTATCAGGATTCGTCAGAATGAAAGAACTGAAAAACCTCAGTGTCTGTGAGAAACTTGAGACATTACTATATACCGAGAATTTTATCTCTGTCGTCAATGATGGTGTCATAGAGATAGAAGAAAGCAATGTGGAGACAGGAGAGGATAAGATATGAGTTTAAGGGAAAAACTGCAAAAGCTGAAAGAGAACAGAACAGATGAGACGGATTGGGAAGCACGAAAAAATGAATGGATCGGATCGGCAGACGAACTTTACGCTGAAATCCGCTCCTGGTTTGCCGATCTGGAAGGGGAATACCTGACCTTCTCCCTTCACAAAAAGACTGTTGAGGAAGAATCTGTGGGAACATATCAGATCAGCAGGCTGGAGATAATGTTTGATGATCACGCCATCATACTTGATCCGGTCGGAACAAACATCGTCAGTGCCTACGGTCGGATTGACTTCTGGCTGAGAGGCCACAAAGCAGACAAGTGTATGATTGTGCGTTTCAGAGAAGATGACGGAAGGTATCAGTGGGAGATACTGAGGGGCGGTAATGGGAAAAAACGGATGAAGCTGGACAAGGATGTGCTGGAAAATATCATGGAAGAATGGATTGACGAGAAAATCTGATTTTCACAAGCTTTGAGAGTGGCAATGAACAAAAATCTGAAAAAATGCTATGAAGATTATCTGGTCCTGAAGAATATATGTGAGAAAGCAGGACATCGGGCGATTTCGGATGGCAGCGGAAAATATCTTTTTGATATCGGACTCCCTTATGCCGCAAAAAAAATGGGGGACAGGAAGAAGGTGACAGAGGAGTATTTTGAGGGGATCCAGGAAAAACTTTTTGAAAGTGCCTTTCTGGAAATGGTGGCCGTTTTTGAGAGAATTGTGTTCATAAAGCTGGACAACGCTGTCGGTGAGGCGGAAAAGGCGCTGACCAGAAACTATGGAAGATCATGTCCCTTCCATTCGTCCATAAGACGATTCGTCAGATCGCCGTCGGATGTGAACAATCTGAGAGGCATCAGGGACATTATGTATGGCAAAAGCAATATTCCGCTGGTTGCCAGACTGACTGAGATAATAAACTACAGAAACAGGCTTGCTCACGGAAAACGATTCGGACAGGAGACCACATTGACATTGGAAGAGACATTATCCGTTCTTGATGAAATATTGGAAATCATAGACGGCGATGCCGGTAGTTGAGAGCTTTTGTTTCTCGCAAAGCTACATAGAGACAAAGAGAACATAAGAGAACACCCGGAAGTACTTCCGCTACAAGATTGAGCTGACCAAAGAACTCTGCAGACGGGGCTTAGGCAAATCCGATATCATCAATCTCTATCGCTTCAATTGTGCAAAAACTTTCCGGAATACTTCGTGCCAAGTATAATATTCTTTAAGGATCAGACTGTCATTTGAAGTTGAAAACATTGACAATGCAAGGGAGTTTGCTGAAGAAACCGGCTTAAAGCCAACAATGCTCAGGAAGCATCCATGGGATGCCAGAGTGTTTTATCTTTCTGATCCGGAAGGGCACCGCGTAGAATATGGCAATCAGTCAACAAGGATAGTGTTGTCTGATAAAATTCAATGAGGAGAAAATATATGAAATATGACTTTGATTTAATTTGTATCGGGTTAGGTCCCGCAGGAATGGCTGTCTCTGCAATGGCAGTGGAAATGGGCCTGAAAGTCTGTGCTGTTGAAAAAGACAAAGTTGGCGGAGAATGCATGAACGTAGGATGTATTCCCAGCAAGTCTCTGCTAAAAATTTCCAAATTCAGACATTCGTCATCAAAGCTCGGAGAAATGGGCCTGACAGACGGGAAAATGCCGGACATCAAATCTCCTTTCCCGAAAATAGCTGATTATCTGAACTATATCTCTGACAAAAAAACATTGAAGATGTTTAAAAAGGTGGAGCTTATCATAGATGAGGGATCCGCAAGTTTTGCAGATTCGCATACGGTCAGGGTCGGTGAAAGAACTGTCACTGCTCAGAAGATATTTATCGCAACCGGCACTGAGCCGATGGTGCCGCCGATTGACGGCATTTCAGATGTGGATATCCTGACGAATAAAAATATCTTCAATCTCACAGAAATCCCTGAGAGTATGACGATAATCGGTGGAGGTGCCATCGGTTGTGAGATGGCTCAGGCATTCACCCGCCTTGGCACCAAGTGTACCATCGTACAGATGGATGATTTCCTCATTCCTCTCGGTGACAGAGAAGCAGGCGATTTGCTTGAAGATGTTTTTAAAAAAGAAGGTATTGAGGTTTATAATTCAAAGAAAATAACAGGCCTGAAAAATGAAGGCGGTGAAATATGCCTGCACACAGAGGACGGAATCTGTGTCAGATCTGAGAAAATACTGCTGGCAGCAGGACGGAAAGTTGATCTTGAGGCATTAAAACTTGACAATGCAGGTGTCAGGCACAACAGGCGGGCCATTGATGTTGATGCAAAATACAGAACGTCCGCCAAGCACATTTATGCTGTCGGAGACTGTAATGGCGGCATCATGCTTTCTCACGCGGCAATGCATCAGGGCATGTTTGCAATCATGAATGCTGTAAGCCCCTTTGCAGGGTTTCAATACAAAAATCATGTTATTCCGTGGACGGTTTTTACAGAACCCCAGGTTTCTTATGTGGGAATGAGAGAGGAGGATATCAGGGAAAAAGGAATCAGGTATGAGACCCTTATGGTAAAATATGAGGATTACGGTGCCGCGATTGCTGAAAATGTCGGTGTCGGCTTTGTCAAGGTCTTCACAAATTCTTTTGGCAAAGTTTTCGGTGTGAGCATTGTCGGTGAAGGCTCAGGAGAGATGATAAATGAATGGGCACTTATAATTCAGAAGAAAATCAGGCTGCACAGCATTCTGTTTCTGGCGCATTCGTTTCCCACCATGGGGTTCCTGAGCAAACGCATTGCGGAAATTTGGATGATGAAAAAAATGAACAGTTCTTTAATCCAGACCTTATGCAGATTCTTTTACAGAAAAGTATGAAAACTCCGTTCGGCAGAAAATCGGGGATAAAACGGTTGCGGCCAGCGTCCAGCGTCCAGTTCCAAAAAAAGGAGCGTCCCATGACGTCGGCTCGCCGACGACATATGCACATAAGAAAATCCGGACATTGACGGAGTGCAAAAATGGATTTACCCGGATCATGATTACTGCAGCGGAATTTTTGCTTTTTTGTCAGCCGCAGACGATATTAAGTACCTGGCCATATGTTTTCAGGTATCTGCATATGAGGAACAACTTTCCATTGTGAGCCGCAGATGAACGCGGACGGCCTGTCTGCCACGGGATCATCCGCGGTCTGTGAAAGCTGTTTTCCCAGAAAAAAATCCCGGAAAACTTTTGGCCGGGTACTTATTGAATATATTTTGATTTACAGAGGAAAAAAATATGGCTTTGGTTCAGATTGATAATGTTTCAAAAATTTACCAGACAGGTGAGGTGCAGGTAAAAGCCCTGCAGGATGTGACCCTTTCCATTGATGAGGCATCCTTTGTCTCTTTTGTGGGACCTTCCGGGAGCGGGAAAACCACCATGCTGAACCTCATCGGATGTCTCGACAAGCCGACAAAGGGAAAGGTGTTTGTTGACAAAGATCGGGTGGATACTTTTGATCGAATACAGCGCGCAGCGTTCAGAGGATCTGTCCTCGGGTTCATCTTTCAGGCATTCAACCTTTTTCAGGTGCTCACCACCTATGAAAATGTTGAATATCCTCTTGTGATGATAAAAAATGAATCAGCATCAAAACGAAAGGAGATGGTATTAAAGGTTCTCGAATCAGTGGGAATGCTGAATCAGAAAGACAAATTTCCGGACCAGCTTTCAGGAGGTCAGAAGCAGCGGGTCGCAGTGGCACGGGCTTTGGTCACACAGCCAAAACTTGTTCTCGCAGATGAGCCAACTGCAAATCTGGACAAAAAATCCGCAGTGAATGTCATTCGCCTTATGCGCTCCATGCGGGATGAATTCAAAACCACATTCATTTTTTCCACTCATGACCCCGGAGTCATGGAAGAAGCCGAGGTTATTCATACATTGGAAGACGGAAGACTTGTTTAGTTTTTTGTAAAACGATTTTTAAAATCGTTTGCTTTAGCCAAAGAAAAAATTTGGAAGACGGAAGACTTGTTTAGTTTTTTGTAAAACGATTTTTTAAATCGTTTGCTTTAGCCAAAGAAAAAATAATGAAGGAAAAATATAATGATCCGAATTTTTAAAATAGCTTTGCGGAACCTGATGCGATATAAGCGTAGGACTTTGCTGACATCTTTGCTGATCACACTCGGTCTGCTGATGGTGATACTTTTTTCAGGACTTGCCGGCTCATTCAAAGAAATGATGATCGGCCAGATTACCGACTCAAATCTGGCTCAGATGCAGATCCACAAAAAAGGATATGTGTCTTCCATAGACACTTCACCGCTTAATCTGACCATTAATCAGAAAGGCTACAAAAAGATTGAAAAAATGCTCAATGAGAATCCCGATGTTGAGGCTTATGCACCAAGAATAAAGCTCAGTGCCATGCTGAGCAATTTTACAGAAACCACAAACATCCGATTAAATGCAATTGATCCGGACAAGGAAATAAAAGTTTGCCCTGATGTCAGTGAGCGCATGAAATTCAGCGGCAGTCAAACACCTGATATTTTGCTCAGACCGGGAGAAATAATTATTCCTGAAAAATTGGCCGCAGGTCTGAAGATTAAAATCAAAGATTCTGTGGTGCTTGTGGCCAACAACAAGGATGGGTCTGTGAACGGTCTTAATTTCACGGTGGCCGGGATTATAGAAAGCATTTTGGGGCCCCAGGGCAAGGAAGGATATATGCATATAAAGGATGCCCAGTCTTTGCTTCGTATGGAAAAACCGGAGATTATAGAAATCGCTTTGCGGATCAAAAAATTTGACAAGCTCAACGATGTTTACAAAGACCTTAAACCTGCTCTGGCAAAGTTTGAAAATAAAAAAGGAAAACCTGCTTTTGAAATACATACATGGGAAAAGCTCTCACCTTTTTCAAATATAGCCAAAATGATAGACATCATGACGGTTTCCATGAAAATAATCATGATCGCCATTGTTCTCATAAGCATTTTAAATGTCATGATGATGTCTGTTTACGAAAGGGTCAGGGAAATCGGAACAATGTCCGCCATTGGAACCGCACCAGGCAAGATAATGAGCCTCTTTCTCGCAGAAGGATTGTCCCTCGGGCTTATCAGTGTCCTGGCCGGCAATATTATCGGCATCCTCGGAATTTATATTTTAAATATTTACAAAATCCGGTATGCTTTTGGCAGGCAGGATAATCTTTTGTTGTCTCCGACAATCAGTTTTTCAGAGCTTGCCTGGGTGTCGGCTATCGTGTTGCTGGTTTCAGTTTTTGCCACTCTGCAACCAGCGTACAAGGCTTCAAGGATGGAACCGGTTGATGCTCTGGGACATGTATAGAACAGGAGGATAAAAATGAGGAAAGCGTTGCTTACAGCGTTTATGTGTCTGTGCATATCTGCACCGGCCTTTGCCCTTGACGGGAATGAGATGCTTGAAAAAGTTGATCGCAACCTCAACCCGGAAAGTTTTGAAATGTACAGAAAGCTGATAAATATTGAATCGGACGGCTCAAAAAAAGAATTTGTGATGTATTCAGTCAAAAAAGGAAAAGACAAGATTGCATCTGTCTTTCTGTCTCCGGCCAGCGAAAAAGGGAGGAGCACCTTGCGAGTCGGGGAAAATATGTGGCTTTATATCCCGAATGTAGGCAAGCCTATCCGCATAACCAGTCTGCAATCGGTAACCGGAGGAATATTTAACAATGCGGATATCATGCGTGTGGATTATAGCGCAGAATACAACTGCGAAAAGGTTGAACCGGCAGATGACGGACATATCCTTCACCTCAAAGCAAAGACAAATACCGTTGCTTATGACAAAGTGAAAATGCGGGTTTATGGTGAAAGGCTTCTTCCGGACAAATTAGAATGCTTTGCCTCATCAGGAATGCTTATCAAAACTCTGTATTTTAAAAAGGTCAAAGATTTTGGCAGCGGTATTGTCCGCCCTGCTGTAATTGAGACTGACAGCCCTCTTTACAAGGGATACAAATCAATTATTGTTTTTGCAAAGGTGAAAGCAAAAGATCTGCCTGACGAAGTTTTCACTTTAAATTATATGTCAAAAGTCGAAGGACTCAGGAAGTAATGAAATTATCTCTTCGCATATTGTTCTTTTTAATCTTTATATATAGTTCCATCCCCGGATATATATTTGCAGAGGATAAAAGTTCAGATATGATTGATCTTGACTTTGAAATTCCTGAAGTTGAAAAAAAACCGTATTCATTCAATGCTGAATTTAAACTATCCGAGACGATAAGGGGGTTTGATGAGGACAGCCTCCTTTTTAATCAGAAATACCCGGAAGGCAGGGATGATGACACCTTTTTTCAAACTGATCTGAATCTCAAGGTTGAAGGGAGTTACCAGATTGGCATAGTAAAACTTTATGCCCGCCTCAATGGAGAACTTTATTATAATGATGATGAGGATTGGGAAAATGACCAAAGAACGGAGGAGGCTTATGTGTCTCTGCTGCCAAGCCCTTCTGTAACATTGGACATCGGCAAAAAAGTGTCAAAGTGGGGCAAGGGGTATGCGTGGAACCCGGCAGCCTTTTTCAGCCGTCCGAAAGATATTGAAGACCCGGATGCAACTCTGGAGGGATACTATGCTGTCAGCGGTGATCTGATAAAAAGTATGGACAGTCCGCTCAGGACTGTGGCACTGACACCTGTAATTCTTCCGGTGTCAGGACATATCAATGATGAGTGGGGCACGGAAAGGGATATCTTATGGGGAGGCAAGATTTATTTTTTTGCTTTTGACACAGATATGGACATTATGTTCCTGATCGGAGAAGAAGTTGAGGACAGGTTCGGAGCTGATTTTTCCAAAAATATTTCTGTAAACTTTGAAATCCACGGCGAAGCAGCCATTGTTTTGGATTATATGAAATATATAACTGATCACCAGGGGAATCTGACAGAAAAAAAATACAACGCAAAAAATTATCTTCTCGGTATCCGCTATCTCACAAGTCATGATACAACTTATATTTTTGAATATTTCAGGAATGGTCAGGGTTACACAAGGGATGAGATGAAAGATTATTTTACTCTTGTTGAAGACGGATATCAGGAGCATATCAACAGCCAAGCCATGGCAAAGCTTTCTGAAAGCAGGCAATATGGAAGTCAGTTTTATAACCGACAAACCATAATGAAAGATTATTTTTATCTGAAGGTGTCGCAGAAAGAGCCTTTTGACATTTTGTATTTCACACCATCTGTTGCCTGTATATACAATATCAATGACAAAAGCGGTTCAGTCACACCTCAGATAACATACACTCCCATAACCAACCTTGAATTTGAGATTAAAACCTCATTTCTTTTGGGAAAAGACTATACTGAATACGGCGAAAAATTAAATGACTGCAAAGTTTATGCGGCAGTGAAGTATTACTTCTGAAGAAGGGCGGTGGTGCAAAAATCACTCAAAATAAAAAACAGGGAGAATCGAACAATGGCGGAACCCGAGGAAATGTATCAGTGTCAAACTGTGAACTGCGGTTATATTTACAACCCTGATAAAGGCGACAGGAAAGGAAAGATTCCCAAGGGAACTCAGTTTTCCGACTTGCCCGAAGACTGGAAATGTCCGATTTGCGGTGCGGGCAGGAAAATGTTCAAATCTCTTGCCGGACCTGGTTCCGCTTTGGCCACAGAAGTCTGATATCTGAAGTCGTTATCGGGAGTATTGAAAGGAGGGAAAATTTATGCCAGAAGAGATCAAAGTTGGCTGCGCACGACCGACAGGGGGACCTGTCGGCGAAGAACCTGCCGAGCCGCAAACTATGAATAACATAACACCTGTAAAGGAGGAACACACTATGATCAAAGTCGGACAAAAAGCCCCTGATTTTACGGCCCCTGCCTATCATAAGGGAGAGTTTGTCAATGTGAAACTTTCTGATTATCTTGATAAATGGGTCGTACTCTGTTTTTACCCGGGAGATTTCACCTTTGTCTGAGCGACCGAAATTTCGACGGTCGCCGAAAAAATCAGTGAATTCGAGCAACTTGATGCACAAATCCTGTCTTTCAGTGTGGACAGTGTCTTTGTCCACAAAATGTGGAATGATCACGAACTCTCCAAAATGGTTGAGGGAGGCATTCCTTTTCCGATGCTGTCAGATGGAGGCGGAAGAGTCGGAAAAGTCTATGGGGTCTATGATGAAGACGCAGGTGTTGAAATGCGGGGAAGATTTCTGATTGATCCTGATGGTGTCATCCAGGGATATGAAGTTCTCACTCCTCCTGTGGGAAGAAATGTGACTGAAAGTTTGCGCCAGCTTCAGGCCTTCCAACTGGTTCGCGAGAGTAAGGGGACCGAGGCCACACCGGCAGGATGGAGGCCGGGAAAGAAAACCCTCAGGCCAGGGCCGGATCTGGTCGGAAAAGTCTGGGAAGTGTGGAAAACCAAGGAGGCGTCTGATTAACGAATCTTATGTTGTCGCTCCGGAGTGCCAAACTGTAAGTTCGGCACTCCAGATACATATGGAGGATAAAAATGTATTTCAAACAAGTCACCGTCGAGGGGATGGGCTGTCTTTCCTACGTTATCGGATGTCCGCAGGCTGGAACAGCCTGTGTTGTGGATCCGAAAAGAGATGTTCAGGACTACATTGACATTGCCCGTAAAAACGATATGAGGATTACCCATATTTTTGAAACCCACATCCACGCCGACCATCTGAGCGGCAATCAGGAGTTGCGATCCCGGACCCAGGCTGATATCTGTTTTCTCGAAGGTTCACCGGTTGAATTTGAACATAAAACCGTCAGGGAAGGGCAGGTATTTGAATTTGGCAAAACCAGCATTGAAATCATGGCCACCCCCGGGCATACGCCGTTTTCCATGTCGCTGGTTGTCACCGACACAGCCCGGGGACCGCATCCATGGATGGTCCTCACCGGGGACTGCATGTTTGTGGGCGATGTCGGAAGACCGGATCTTGCCGGCCAGGAAATGATTGATGAACAGGTTGCCAATCTGTACCATTCGCTGCATAAACTTGGCAGTCTGCCTGAAAGTGTCGAAATTTTCCCGGCCCACGGAGAAGGGTCCCTGTGCGGCAAGGGCATGAGCCCGAAATCCAGCTCAACCATCGGATTTGAAACCCGAAGCAACCCTGTGCTGTCTCTGAATGAAAAATCTTTCAGGCAGGAGTTTACCCAGACGTTTCCCGAAAGGCCCAAGAGCTTCACCCATATCATTGAAATGAATTTGAAGGGACCGCCGCTGATGGAGCGGTGTCCTATCACCCGGGATCTTTCTCCGGCCCAGGTAAAAAGCCTGAGCAATAACGGGGCAACCATTTTGGATGTCAGGAACACGGCCGCTTTCGGCGGCGTTCATATCAAAGGAAGTATCAACATCGGACTGGCCAAGCAGACCGCCAATTGGATCGGGATGGTCATCGCCCCCCAGGCCGATATCATCATGGTCGTTGACGATGAGAAGCATTTTGATGAAATGAGTATGCATCTGCATCGGATCGGATACGACAACATTCTCGGATATCTTTACGGCGGAATTGCCGCCTGGCAGGAAGGCGGCTATCCTATTTCCCAGTTGTGGCAGATTTCCGCTGAAAAGCTCAGAGAAAAATTGCAAGGCAATCACACGAACCTTTTAGATGTCAGAACCACAGCCGAATGGGATGCCGGCCGTATTTCCCAGGCAAGGCATTTCCCACTCACCGAACTTCTGAAAGGAGAACCCGAGTTGCCGAGAGACGAAGAGATCATTGTCACATGTGGAATGGGTTACAGGGGCAATATAGCGGCCAGTTATCTCCAGACCCGGGGGTACCGGCATGTACACAGCATGGCCGGCGGAATGAAAGCCTGGACCAACGCTGGTTATGAAACCGATTGACAGCGAACAATCGGGATTGGTTCTCATTAGGAACTCCGGGGACATCATGCTTATTTCTTCAAAAAAGCCCAGAGTGGCACTTCGCTGACCTTGGGCTGATATATATGAAATTTCTTAGGGGGGGTAAAGTTTACTTCGGAGTAAGGAAAATTTTTGCCCTGAAAGGGCAGCATAAAACAGCTCAGGGTCAGTTATGAATAAAGAGTATTTTCATTCCCTGAAAGTGATACATAAAAGTGGCTCCGTTATAATCAGAATTTGTACAGGGTTAGGTCCTGTAGGAATGGCTGTCTCTGCAATGAAGCCTTTTTTGACGAAAAGATGGCATCTTTTCCTAATGTGACAAAGTAAAATTATGATATGCTTGACATTACCTCCTCTCCTGCATAAGTGGGTTCGTTACGTTGTCTGGGGAATACTCACATTTGGCAGTGCCTTTGGTCTGCCTATGCTGACCGAAGGTCTCTTTGCGACTGAACTTCCAGAGTTGCTGTGGGTGCTCCTCATGATTTTCGGTTTCTTCTGCGGAGGCATAGGCGGGGGGATTCTTACGGAACGGTTAATCCGACCTCGTTGCCCCCAATGCCGAACAACCATGTACCCAACATGGAATGACGGAGAGAGGGGGCAGTTGGAAACGTACCACTGTCCATCCTGTGGCTTCCATTATGAAGTCCGCTATCCCAAAATGGGGGTAGGCAATTGAGATATTTTAAATGGCTGACGGACAAAAACAGAAACGCCCCCTTTTTCGACGCAAATCCAGCCTAACGAGAACTTCCAGCCGACCTCGTTCCTCGGTGGCTGAAGTTGCCGTTAATTGCTCAGAGCGAATAAGAGATAATAGTTCATATCTATGAAATTGAATTTACTCTTGATGATATAAGCAGATTCAGGCCAATGTGATTGGCTCATTCTTCCAGTGCCCCGGCCGATATTTATGAGGCAATCAAAAAAGTGGAGAGTGAGAAATAAGAAAGGAGGGAGAATTATGGGACCCGTTGTCGGAAGCAGGAAACAGGAGGAGAAGATCAGCGAACTGGGGGCCATTGCAAATCAGATGTTCCCCAATATCGAAATAATGGTTTTCAAAGGCTCATTCAGACTTGCCATCAGATCAGCCTTGGAAAAAAATCAGCTTCAGAGTTGGGAGGAAATTGCAGAACAACCTCCTATGGCAAGAAGGAAATTCTTTCAGAGTGTTCTCGACGAATCCCTTACTCATCTGAAGACAATCGGCCTGAACATGGAAGAAACAGATCTGCTGATCAGCAGATTGAGGAAGGAGAATGAGAAGTATTTGATGTTGGATGCTTGATGTTGGATGTTGGATGTTTGATGTTGGATGTTGGATGTTTGATGTTGGATGTTTGATGTTGGATGTTGGATGTTTGATGTTGGATGTTTGATGTTTGATGTTTGATGTTTGATGTTTGATGTTTGATGTTTGATGTTTGATGTTTGATGTTGGATGCTTGAAACTTGAGACTTTACATAGGGCAGTTCATAATTCATCCTTCATCTTTCATGGGAGGAATTGCGATGGAGATTAATCGTCGGCATTTTTTTTGATCGGAAATATTTATGCAGATATCCGCGTTCATCCGCGGTTAAATTCTAACACATAATAAATTCTAACACATAACAAGAAAGGAAAAATTGCGATGGAGATTAATCGTCGGCATTTTTTAAATCGGAAATCTTTATGCAGATATCCGCGGTTAAATTCTAACACATAACAAAAAAGGAGGAATTGCGATGGAGATTGATCGTCGGCATTTTCTTAAATTGTCAGGAGCAGTTGCAGCCTCCTCGCTGATTAAGGAGGACAAGTCTGCACGGGCTGCCAAGCTGCCCGAAATATCCCCGGACGCTTATGGCTGTCTCGTGGACACAACTGAGTGTGTGGGATGCAGAAAGTGTGAGCAGGCATGCAACGAGCGGCACAGCCTTGCCAAACCGGACGAATCGTTTGAGGAGATGACTGTCCTTGAAAACGAGAGACGCCCGGATGAGACATCCTACACAGTCGTCAACAAGTATTACCCTGAAAACATTGGCTCTCTCATAATGCGCAACCGGCCATCCTTTGTGAAGTTCCAGTGTATGCACTGCAATGATCCGTCCTGTGTTTCAGCCTGCATTGTGGGAGCGCTGACCAAGCAGCCGGACGGACCCGTGACTTATGACGTGGCCAAGTGCATTGGCTGCCGTTACTGCATGGTTGCCTGTCCCTTTCAGATACCGGGATATGAATACAGCAACCCCCTCACGCCGCAGGTCAGAAAATGCACATTCTGCTTCAGCTATGTCAAAGACGGCGGACTGCCTGCCTGCGCCCAGGTCTGTCCGAGAGAAGTGATGACCTTTGGCCGGCAGTTGGACCTTTTGAAACTGGCACGCAGGAAAATGAAGGACAATCCCGGCAAATATGTTGATCATATTTACGGGGAATATGAAGTCGGCGGGACATCCTGGCTGTATCTCGCGTCCGAGCCGTTTGAAAACATAGGTTTCCCAAAACTGGGAAAAGAAGCGCCTCCGAGACTGACCGAGGCCATTCAGCACGGTCTGTTCCAGTTTTTTGCAGCCCCCATCGGCCTGTTCGCGGTCATTGGCGGCATTATGGGATTCTCGAACTTTTATCAGAAGGAGCAGAAAGAGCCTGAAAAGAGCACATCAGAAAAAGGAGACAAATAATGACTGCCCACGAACAAGCGGCACCTGTTCAGGAGAAATTTTTGACACCCGGTGTCATGGTACTGCTGTCTTTCATTGCCATCGGCCTTGCTTTTGCCGCATCGCGATTCATATTCGGCATTGCCTCGGTTGCCAATCTCAACAACCAGTATCCCTGGGGAATCTGGGTTGCTGTTGACGTGGCTTCGGGAGTGGCCCTGGCTGCCGGAGGATTTACCACCGGTCTTATAGCGTATGTCCTGAACCGGGAACAGTATCATGTCGTGATCCGTCCAGCGCTTCTCACAGCAATGCTGGGATACACCTTTGTAGTATTGGGGCTCCTGATCGATATCGGCAGATACTGGAACATTACCAGCCCGATATTCAATCACAATGGCAATTCGGTTCTTTTTGAAGTTGCCATATGCGTAATGATTTACCTGCATGTTCTCTATATCGAATTCATCCCCATCGCGGTGGAGCGTTTCAAGGGAAAGGTGAATCTTCCGGGTCCTCTCGCAGGACTCAACAACCTCATTGAATCTCTTCTCGGAATTGCCGACAGGATTCTCGGCAAAGTGATGTGGTTTTTTATCATCGCCGGCATTGTGCTTTCATGCCTGCACCAGTCCAGCCTGGGATCACTCATGCTGATTGCGCCGTACAAGGTTCATCCCCTGTGGTACACACCCATCCTGCCGCTTCTGTTTCTTCTTTCCGCATTTGCCGCAGGATATCCCATGGTGATATTTGAATCTATTATTGTGTCCAAGTCCTTTGGCCGTGAGCCCGAGATGAATGTGCTCACACCGCTTGCCAAGTTCATCCCGGTTCTTATCGGACTATATATGGCTTTCAAGCTGGGGGACATGTTTGCCCGGGAAACATACATCTATCTTTTGGACGGCACCTATCAGACCAATTCTTTTCTCGTTGAGGTCATCGTCTGTGTCATCCTTCCCTTTGTCCTCCTGCTGTCCCCCAAGGTGAGAAGATCACCGGGATGGCTGTTTTTTGCCTCGACGCTCTTTGTTATCGGCATTCTGCTGAACCGGATCAACGTCTTTGTGGTCAGCTACACGCCGCCCTATATTATCGAATCCTATTTTCCCGCGGTGGGTGAGATATTTATCACAGTGGGACTCATTGCCACACTTATGTTTGTTTACAGGGTTTTTGTTTTCATATTCCCCGTGCTTGGCGCGCATCCGGAAAAAATGTCGCCGATGGTTCTGGCTTTCTTTGTCCTGGCAGCAACAGTGGCTTTCCATTCTCCTGCAAGAGCGGAGACATTGAAAACGCCTTTGTCTGCTTCTGAGCAGGTCATACCGTCCATCACAGACGCTCCCAAGCTGCGCATACTGGACAGTTCCCTTATAAAGGAGTACAGCGACATATACGAACCTGTGCGTTTTATGCACAGCAAACATGCCAATGTGCTCAAAGACTGTACCTTATGTCATCACAAGATACAGAAAAAGGACGGAGACAGGTATGGGGAACCGGTTACCATGGCAAAACTCAGAGAGAAGAAACAGTTGCCCACGGACTGCGTGTCCTGCCATAAAGCACCCTTT
>Ga0190283_1000906_pt1 | contig 14418 bp, 10 predicted proteins | sample 48691801_MG_FD_161669 | JGI IMG/M metagenome (GOLD analysis project Ga0190283, IMG submission 161669) | Hydrothermal vent microbial mat bacterial communities from Southern Trench, Guaymas Basin, Mexico - 4869-18-0-1_MG | ecosystem: Environmental > Aquatic > Marine > Hydrothermal vents >...
ATATGGTGAAAAAAAACGGCGAGGAATGAAGAATGCCTTTTTTCCCGATCACTGCGGCAAAACTGAACAGAAAAGCGACAAAGAGCATCAGCCATGAGCCTGTTTCCTTGGAAACAGCTTTCAGGGGCGAGAGAAAATTCCATTTTCCGGGTTCGATATTGAGAATATAACTTCCCATGCAAATGATCATTATCCCGAAAATACCCCATATATTCGGCATTTCGTCGAGAAATACATATCCTGTAAAGATCATAAACACCGGCGTAAACGCCAGGTAAGGAACGGTCAGGGAAAGCGGAGATATCCGGATGGCTTTTATGTAGAGAACGAAAGCAACCGCGTTCAGCGGAACACTTACCAGAAAGCACCAGAAAAAGGTCGCGTCAAGACGCGGCACAGGGATAAACGGAATGGTAATGAGAAACATCGGCAGACTGTAAACAAACGGATATGCCGCCATTTCATAAAGCGTAAAATTGGAGAAAAATTTTTTGATCCAGGCATCCTGGGAAGAAGCTGCCAGGGCCGTCAGAAGAGACAGAGTCAGCCAGAGCATCAGTTTAAGCAACCTCCGTTGGATGCAGATTCAATAATCGTTATGAACAAAATTTTTTTGATAAAATATTCCTCTCTTCAAACGAATTTATTTCCAAACTGCCAATAGAGTTGTTCCTAAATAAACTTTTTTGGGCTTTAAGACTTTTAACCATTTGTTTTTATTGAGTCAGTATTTATTTAGGAACAACTCTAATACCTAAACGATCAATCCAGTCTTTCATATATTTCAACAATTTTTAATTCTATTTCCTTTTTTGTGTCCTTTAGATTTTTAAGGGTAATTAAGGAACTCGGGAAAAACGCATTATCCCGCCTGTGCGAGATGCAAAAAAATCGCTTCGCAAAAAACCGCTTCGCTTAATTTTTGCACTCCTTTGCGAATTTTCATGGGGTAATGCGTTTTTTCCGGGTCCCATAAGGTGATTTCCAGAAAAGAATCTCCCATTATGGCAACGTAGGGTGGGTGGAGCGCAACGTAACCCAGCTTGTGCGGATGTCCGGAGGTGTCTGGTGGGTTGCTAAGGACCACTCCGTTCCCTGTTTTTGCCGAAACCCTAACTATGCAATACCCATTTCGGCTGGTCAAAAAAATTTGCAGATAACAACCGCCTATACATAAATTATAGTTTGTATGACATAAACAGAATGCTCTGTCAAGGCTTTTATCAGATGTCCCAGCCTTTTGCACAAAAACACCTGTCGGCTCCGGGACAAGGCTGTTTTGGATGCAACTAAATAATTGAATTTGTCAGATCACAGGAATGCTTATATTTTATCCTTAATTTGTGACGACACAAATATTATCAGTTAAATTATAATGTGTCATAAAAAATTAAGGAGAAACATTGAGGTCGCATAAGTCGTTGAGGTGGGCGATCTCTTCAATACTGTCAATCACGCACAGCCCGCCGAATGCGTATATGGTCTCATATTCCGGGCCTTCCAGTTCCTGATTGGTTATGGTGCTCATATAGTTAGTTCTCCTATGAATGATTTTGTTATAGTGCTCATATAGTTCACTTTCTGAATGGTTTTGTTCAGGCGATGATTGGAGCAAAAAGGGGACGCTCAGGCATCCAGGCATTTCCGATAAAGAAGCGTCTGCCCGTAGTTCTCAGAGTCAAATCTGTCCGTGATCCCATAGACATTTTCCGTTGCTCCCAGAACAAGAACCCCGTTATCGGAAAGCATATCAAAGAACTGCTCAATGATGCGTGTTTTTGTCTCATTGTCAAAGTAAATGAGAACATTGCGGCAGAAAATCACATCAAAGCCTCCCAGCATGGTGAAGGGTCGGATAAGATTCACCTGACGGAACTCCACCATGGTCCGTATCAGACTGATAATACACCAGTATTTCTGGCCTTTTTTGAAATATTTTGTCATATAATCAGATGTCAGCCCCCGTTTCACTTCCGCTTTATTGTACTCGCCGGCCATGGCCCTTGAGAGAACTTCGCTCGAGATATCGGTGGCAAGTATTCCAAAGTCCTCCTCAGTTATAAGAAGATGCTTGTGGGCCAGAGCATACTCATGAATCAGTATAGCGAGGCTGTACGCTTCCTGGCCGCTTGATGATCCCGCGGACCAGAGGCGCACCTTGGGCCCTTTCCTGGTATGCATCCGGGCCTTTCGCTCCCGGATAATTTCAGCCAACTTGGGAAGAACATGCTCCTTGAACGCTACAAAAGGATGACCGTCCCGAAAAAAAGAAGTCTCATTGGTTGTGATCGCATTGATAATTTTCTCCTGAAACTTGGGCGGCGCACTTTTGCTGATCTTCTCGTAAAATTCTTCAAAAGTCTTGCAACCGGCATCAGCGGCAAGTGGTTCAAGACGTTGCCGAATCAGATAGGCTTTGTTCTCGGAAATCGCAAGACCGCATATATCGTGAATATAACTTCGAAGGAGTTCAAACTCCCTGTCTGACAGTTCCATGAATTATACCCCGCCTGATTTATGAATCGCCTTGAACACTGCTTCGGGAATATCTCCGATAGACAGCACCTTGTCAACATTTCCGGAAGCTTGTGCGCTTCCGGGCATCCCCCACACCACACTGGTCTTTTCATCCTGGGCAATAATATGCGCGCCGGCCCGCTTGAGAATTCCCGCGCCTTTTGTGCCGTCAACCCCCATACCGGTAAGGATGAGGGCGATGACATTGCCGTCATATACAGTTGCAGCAGACCGGAAGAGTTTATCCACAGAGGGCCGGCATCCCTTCTCAGGAGGCTGTCTGTTCACAACAACTGTCACCTCATTGTTTCTTCGGCGAAGCAGTATATGCCTGCCTCCGGGTGCGATATAGGCGTGGTGATTCTGGACAATATCCTCATTTCTGGCTTCTGTCACCGCATAAGAGCATCTGGCGTCCAAACTGTTGGCAAGAGACTGGGTGAACGTCGGCGGCATGTGCTGGACAATAATGATCGGAATACGGGCTTTTTCACAAAGCGGGGGCAGGAGTTCGGCCAGCGCCTTTGGCCCGCCTGTGGATACGCCGATAAGTATTGCCTTAATCTTTGAAGGAAGAGAAAAATCAGGCTTACGATCTGATCGCAGCCATGCTGGTGCATCTCGCTCCGGGAATCTGTTCTGAGGGCGACACTTCTCTGTTTTTTGACGGGAAGAGGACTGTGGCTTTGCCAGAGCCGAAGAGATTCGCCGGGCCGTAAAGTAACGAATTTTTATCACCAATTGGCGCCGAAGGATTTCGATACTTTCCGCCGCGTTCCTGCCTTCGGGCTTTGTAATGAAATCAAACGCGCCCGCCTCCAGTGCCCTGATGGTGATATCAGCCCCTCTCCGGGCAAAAGAACTCACCATGATGACCCCGACAGGCGGACGGTTTCCGTCAGACGCATTTATCTTACGGATTTCCTCCAAAGTTTCCAACCCGCCCATATCCGGCATCTCAACATCAAGGGTGACAAGATCCGGAGGCGTTGATTTAATGAATTCAATGGCCTTGACGCCGTTCCTCACCGAGCCGATGACTTTGATATCGTTTACCTCGGACAGACTTTCCTCAATAGCGCTGCGGAAAATCCGGGAATCATCAACAATAAGAATTTTCGTCTTTACATTCATCTGCTTTCCGTAAAACAATTTTGCAAATTGTTTTTTTTTATTCTCGTTTCCAAGGCTTCCGCGAGGGAACTTCTTGCCGGACGGGGTTGCAAACCCCGTCCGGCAATCTCAGCCTGATGCATATGGGGTTTATTCTCGTTCCCACGACTTCCGCGAGGGAACGCAAACGTAGGAGGGCTTCTCCACCTCGTCAAACATCAAACTCCGATTTTAAACTTGCCGACCATTTTCTGAAGTTCACTCGCGACCCTGGCCAACTCATCTGCGGAACGATTGACCTGCCTGGCCCCGCCATTTGCCTTGCCGGCAGCCTTGCTGATATCCTGAATATTGGAGGCCATGTCATTCGCACCCCTGGCAGCCTCAGCCGCGTTCCTTGACATATCATTTGAGCCTTTGGCCACTTCGGCGATGGATGAGGCAATATTGCCAGCACCGATATTTACCTGCTGGATGCTGACTGAAATATTGTTTGCGGTCAGGGTCTGCTGCTCCACGGCATTCATGATTCCGGTGGAAGATTCATTTATATTGTTGATGATCTCCGAAACCTGATCAATCACCTTGACGGCCTCAATGGTGTTCTTTTGGACATCCTTGATACGTTTGCCTATATTTTCGGCGGCCTGGGAGCTTTGGTTGGCGAGTTCCTTTATCTCTTTCGCAACCACTGCAAAGCCTTTGCCTGCATCGCCGGCAGAAGCCGCTTCAATGGTGGCGTTGAGTGCCAGAAGATTTGTCTGTTCCGCGATCTTCTTGATCAGCTCGGTCACCTCATCAATCTCCATTGCAGTATCTCCGAGAGTATTCATGGCCATGGTTGCTATATTTGCCATATCCGTGGCCTGGGTTGAGACCTTTGTCCCCTGCTGGGCATTTTGGGCAATGTCATTGATTGCCGCGGACATATCTTCTATGGCCGAAGCTACAGAGTTCATGTTCTGAGCCATCTGCTCTGCTGTGGTTGAAACGCTTTGAATATTCACGCTCATTTCTTCTACCGCGGATGCCATGGTGTTGATATTCGTCGCGACCTCCTCTGTGGCAGAGGCCACGTTGGTGGATTTGGATGATATTTCATCCGTGCCTATCTTCATATTGCCTGAAATATCAGAGAGTTGCAATGAGGATGCGCTCAATGTCTCAACATTGCCTGCTATGTCCCTGATAATCTTCTGGAAGTTGTTCAGGAATACATTGAACGAATTTCCCAATATCCCCAGTTCATCGTGTGCCTGAGTCTTAACCCGTTTTGTCAGATCCCCTTCGGCAATATCCCTGAGAACATAAGAAGTTTTGCGTATCGGTTTGGCAATATTCCCGGCGATACGCCACAAGAGCACCATCGCGGCCAGAATGCAACAGATACCGATGCCGATCATTTTTTTCATGTCATGGTTCGCCCGCGCCTTCTGCTTATCTGCCGAGGCGGTGATGTTTTCCATAGGCATGACAATGCTGACTGACCAGGGAGTGGTGGTTCGGCCTGTTTTGACAGGTATGAAAATCTCAAGATGCCCTTCCAGTATTTCAACGATTTCCTCGCCTTTTTGAATACGGGGTATTTTCTGAGCAAAGTGTTCCCGATGGATATTTTTTATATGTTTGCCTAACAGTTCCGGCCTTCCGGTGGCCGCGGCCAGGGTCCCGTTATGAGAGATCAGAAGAATCTGCGCGGCATCCTCATCAGAGCCTTTCATGGCGTTCACCATCTTCTGAAGCGTATCAATGTGCAGGTCAATCCCGACAATGCCATAAAAGGTTTCGCCAACGATGATTGGCACTGTCAGGGATGTGATCAGCGTGGGATTTCCCTGGACACTGTAAAGATAAGGATCAATGATACATTCGCTTTTTGTTTTCCTGGGGAGCAGATAATAATCCCCTTTGCCTTCTTTTTCATAGTCTTGCAAAGGCTCTGCCATGATATTGCCATCCGCATTCCGAGTCCAGTACGGAATAAAACGCCCTGTTTCATCATGCCCTTCTTTGTCACTGTATTCCGCGTCCTTTCCGTCAAAAGCGTTCGGTTCCCAGCAGGTATAGATGCTGAGAAATTTCGGATTTCGGGTCAGGATGAGTTTCAGGATGCTGTTGACTTCTTCCCGGTCAAGTTCGATCTTGGACTCTTCGTTCCTGATCCCTGACAGGGCATAAGCGAGTGTGCGAGAGGTGTCAAGGGTCACTTCCAACTCCGCTCTGATATGATTGGCATATTGTCTCGCTATGGCACCGGTGTGTTCCCGGGTTTCCCTGATTGCCTCTTCCCATGCGATTCTCGCCCTGTCTTTCATGGTCATCGCGGAATAGGCAATAATGATTGTCGCCGTGGCCAGCAGGCAAAACCCGGTCCAGAAGGTGATCTTAATCTGGAGGCTTTTTACTTTCATGGTAATCTCCTTTACAATTCTGATTCTGACGGATTTTGTGGTCTGAATCCGTTTTTGACCACAAAGGACACAGAACCCTCCTGATCTCTGCGGTTCTCTGTGCCTCCTCTGTGATCTCTGCGGTTTCCTGACAGCCTGAAATTATGCAGAACCACAAAATCCGTTAGAATCAGTTATAATTAGCTATACAGTTGATGTTTCGGACGAAGAGAATTCCTTATTTTTCAGATGAATTTTAATAACTCGTCAGTTGCATAAGATTCGCTGCCCCCGTTGTAATGCAATTTTGCAAATTGCATCCAGGCAAACTGCAAATTTGTCTTACTCGTTGATAACAGGTGAACTGTTATGTTTTACCAATGCTTTTCAACATATTCCGTGAGTTCAGGACAACGAGGAGTCCCTCTTCCAGTTTGCACACGCCGTCCCACAGCTCCGCCGACTTCCGTTTGCCGTCTTTGGAAGGTCTCTGGTCATCCTTGTTGTGATCTTCAATCTGAGTCACATCAACATCCACCACATCGCCGATGCGGTCCACCAAAACCCCGAAAGGTTCTTCCACTTGAGGCTTAAATAAAACAAGGCGGCTTGCCTCATCAACCGCTTTTTTCTCAAACCCCAAAAGCAGCCGAAGATTGAGGATCAGATATATTTGTCCCCGGATATTGACATACCCCTCCACCTCCTTTGGGGCATGGAAAACAGGCGTAAACTTGGCTTCCAGGTTAATTTCCTTCACATCCAGAATATCAACGCCGAAGAGGCGTTCAGCTATCTGAAATGTACAGAACTGGCGTTTCGGCATATCAGTCACTCCTTTACAAAATTCATCCTTAAAGAACTTCATCCCTCATACTTCAGACTTCATCCTTCCCATAAGTTCCGCCACAGTCGTCAGAAAACGTTCCCTGTCAATCTTGACCTCATATCGGTCAAAGCCGCATCGTTTTGCCTTTTCCCGGTCGTTTTCGGAGTCGAGAGCTGTCAGGGCCACTGTGGGAATATTCTGCTGTCGTTTGCCTCCACGGAGATGCTTGACAAAATTCCATCCATCCATCACCGGCATCTCAATATCGGAGACAACCAGCTTGAAGGATGTCTCGTTGATCCGCTCCAAGCCAATCTTACCGTTCTCTGCGGTAATCACCTCATAACCGTCCGCTTCGAGATAGCTCTTGATCAGCTGCCTGAAAAATGAAGCATCTTCCACCAGAAGCACCCGTTTTTCAGATTCGTTATGTGCAAGAAGCTCTTTGTCAGGGGGGCCGGGCATCCCAAAGAGTCCCATTCGCCTGTCAGCAAACCACTCCGGCTCAACCTTTTCTATCAGGCGGTAAATATCTATAAACAATGTTATATGACCGCGTATGACGGAAGTGCCCATGATGCCGTCTTCCATATAGCTTTCAGTATTCAACTGTACGCTTGTCTCTTCAATATCGACAAGCCTCGAAGCCAGCAGGCCGACCGGTCGTCTGATGTACCTGGGAAGAATGAGAAACATTCCGTCTCTTTCCGTGCCTGTTGAGACATCCAGCACCTGATCGAGGCGGAGAATCCGTGTGGAAATATTGTTAATCGTAATAAATTCTTTTTCACCGATCTCCTCAATATGAAATGTGGAAATTCGTTCAATGCGGCGAATAAGCGGCAATGTCATGGCAAAATGTTCTTTCTCGCCGTATTTGAAAAGAAGCACTGTCTGCAGATCATCATCATTTTCCACAGTATCCGTATGCAGTTCATCCGCACGGGTGCCAGTAATTACCCCGGCATGGGCGGCAATACCTTCTATATCCAGAATCAGTGCGACTTTGCCGTCGCCCATGACAGTGGCTCCGGAATAGATGTTCAAGGACTTCAACGCCGGATGCATGGGTTTGACCACGATCTCCTCTGTGCCAAGCACATGATCAATGATCAGCCCGAAACGTCCTGTCCCGACTTTGAGAACAGCAAAGTTGAGAGATGCTTCCTGATCTTCGGGCCCGGCCCGGAAGGCGGAAGCAGAAGTCCGAGATTTTTCAATAATTTCGGATACGACTTCCGTGGCGAACGGTGCCGGCCTTGCCAGCACCTCTGAGAAGCGCACCATGTGCAAAAGACGGTCCCGAAGACGATAGACCTCCTGGTTATCCGCAATTTCTATCTTCGTATGCACGTCTTCATCATACAGACACACCAGTTCCACAAGATTAACCTGGGGAATGGCGTATCTGTCTTCCCCCGATATGACAATGAGGCATGGAATAATTGCAAGGGTCAGCGGCAACCTGAGATGAATCCCAGTGCCTTCGCCCACAGCAGATTCCAGATCAATGATCCCTCCCAGTTTTTCAATGCCGGTTTTGACCACATCCATTCCCACGCCCCGGCCTGAAAGCTCGCTGACCTTATCCGCGGTGGAAAATCCGGGCAGAAGAATGAGTCTCAGAATTTCATTGTCACTCATCCGGTTCAGTTCAGTTACCGTTTTCAGCCTTTTCTCCAAAGCCTTCTGTCTGATGATGTCCGGATTGATTCCCCTGCCGTCATCCCTGATTTCAATGTTGATATGGCCGGCTTCATGCCAGGCGCCGAGCGTGATGTGGCCGGTTTCGGGTTTTCCGGCACGGGTCCTTTCTTCCGGGCTTTCAATACCATGATCGCAGGAATTGCGGATGAGATGGGTCAGGGGATCAGTCAGAGATTCCAGAATCGTCTTATCCAGCTCAACCTTGCTGCCATTGAGGGTAATTCTGATATACTTGCCATGGGCCTTCCCAAGTGTGCGGATAATACGGGGAAATTTTCTGAATATCTTGCCAATCGACTGCATCCGAGTACGCATGACCGTTTCCTGCAACTCGGTGGTGACAGCATCCAGTCGCTGGGCGATGAACTGGGAAACAGGGTCTGCATTCTCCATGGAAAGTATCTGCTGATTGCGTACAAGAACAAGCTCGCCAACCAGCATCATTAATTTATCAAGAATATCAACATGGATTCGTACAGAACTGCTCAGATCAACGCCAGTATCATGAGGCTCCTGTTCCGGTTCAACATCAGGCAGAACTTGGGGCTTCTCGGTGTCTGTTGCCAGTTGCCGGCTGTCCTCGGTTGTTGCCGGCTGGTTATCGTCAGCCCTTTTCTCTGTCTTCTCCTCTTTATCTCCTGTCCTCTCCCTGCCCTCCTCTGCCTTCTCTCCTCTCCTCTCTGACCTCTTTTCCCTATTGATGACTACAGCTTGGGGATGGGGACTTTGTTCAGGAAGAGGGGTCTCGGAAACCGGCGTTCGGAGATTGAAACTCGGAACCCGAAATCCCGAAGAAATCGGAATAACTCCTGCTGAATCGCCTCTTTCAACATAAGACACCCGATCTTCTGGCAGCCCTGCTATTTCCTGGATATCATCAGGAAGCAGGAAAGTGGCGTACAGCACCTCATATACCAGGGGTGCCTGGGGAAGACCACTGCGGAGATCATTGAAAGGGATGTCTAATTTCGCATCTATAATCTCGCCTGTGCTGAGAAGGTCTCTGATCAGGGCCACAGGGCTTTTATGTTCTTTTTTGGAAAGCTCGGTAAGGTCATATTTCAGGACATAGAGAGACATATTCGGAGGAATATTTTTCAGTGTGAATTCGTTAATATCAAATCCGATGTAGTCTCCCTCGGAACCGGAAAGCTTTACAGGAGTATTCATTTCGTGTTTGACTTTCGGGGATATCACCCGGGCAAGCAGGGTGGCGAGGCGATCATGAATTTTTGTTATATCTGTCTCATTACTGTGCTCGACGTCATCCACCATGGCCCCGAGAATATCCGCTCCGGCCAGAAGTGCGTCAATAAATTCGGATTCAGGCTGAACCTCCCCTGCCCGCATCATGGAAAGCAATGTTTCCATAACATGGGCAAGATTGCCGATCTTAGTCAGTCCGAGAAAGCCGGAAGCGCCTTTAATTGAGTGAATTGCCCGAAACACCTTGTCAACAAGCGTCTGATCAGGATTATCCCTCTGATTTTCCAACTTCAGAAAATCATCTTCAATGGTATCAAGATGTTCCCTTGCTTCCATTACAAATTGGTCAACGAACTCTCTCTCGGCTTCCATACGCTCCAATCCTTTTTGTCAGTTGTCAGTCATCAGTTGCAAACATGCCGCTTGACGGGCTTCGGGCCTGCCGGTGCTGCAAACATGTCGCCCCTGCGGGGCTTGACGGGGCTTCCCTAAATCTGTTATAATCAGACACCGAACACTTCCCGCTTTCAATTTTTCACTGAATAGGTTTTATCCATACGCGTCATCTGGAAAAGATCCGTCAGGGCTTTTCTTGCATTCACAACTTCCAGTTGACTATTTGCACGTTCCTTGCGAAGCATCTTAGCAAAAATAATCATAACGCTCAAGGCCACAGAATCAATATCTTCCACATGGCTGAAATCAAAACGATATTGTCTGTGTCCCTGGTCAAGCAGTTCCACAAGAATCGTCCGAAATTTGTCCGCCGTACTTGCAGTAATATCCCCGGATGGTGTGACAATCTGCCAGCCATCATCATTTCCCACACTGAATTTTGTCACCTGAGGCGGGCTGAAATACACTGTGACGCGATTGCCTTTATCATTGAATTCTATCTGATCTGTAAATGCGTTTATCAGGGCATAGCCGCGACTGCGGAGCTCATGCGGATCTTCCGGCATTTCCATATTCAGCGTTTTATACTCGAAACCGTCGCCTTCATCTTCCACCATGACACTGAACTGCCGTCCATTCAGCCGCGCAATTTCACATGTCACCTTATGTTCTGCAACATTCCGGTTGCCATGCTCAACCGCATTGATCAGAATCTCCCGAACAACCAGTCTGAATTGAGAAAATTCTGAAACATTAAATCGTCCCAGATACTCCCGGCATGTCTGAATGACCCGATCTACCAGGTACATCTCAGAAGAAAATTTGAAAGTGATCGAATTCGTGTCCTCACTCATTCTGAACATATTTTTTTCCCTTATTGGTCATTGCTCATTGGTGATTCCTCATTTATTATCTGGGAATTGACAGTAACCAATGGCTGATTACGGAATTTCCACGCCGAGAATCAGCATATCATCGTTGAATTTGTAGTCATGAGTTTCTGTAATGGCTTTTTCGATATTCACGATCATATTATCAAGAGAAAGTCGGCAGTGTTTTTTAATCAGTTCCTCAAGACCGTCCGTTCCGAGTTTTTCCTTCTTCCGGGTATGAACATCCGAACGATAAGCACTGGTAAGCCCGTCTGTGTAAAGAAAAAACTGATCTCCCGGGGAAAGCGGGAAATTTTTTGCCTGAAAGCTGACATTCTCATGTATTCCCAGGACATCTCCTATTGCCATTACACGGTCAGGTATCGGTATTTCCTTTAAAAATCTGATCAATGGCGGATGGCCCGCGGATACCACCTCCCCCTGCATCATTTCCAGATTCAGCCGGAGGAATATGGCTGTTACCATCCGCTCGTTTTTTCCATTTTCGAGCAACTGATTATTGAGAAGGCTGAAGAATGATCGGCCATCATTGCCGGTGCGGCAGTTTTCATCAAAAAAGGCTTTGAGCAGCACTGTGTGGTAAGATGCGCCCATGTCATGCCCCGCGACGTCGGCCATCAGAATATCACACCCGGTGGGCGTGTTCCGTATATCCATAAAATCGCCCCCGAGATCCGAAAGGGGCTGATGACGATAGGCCACACTCACTTTATAACTTTTCTCCTGAATATGTGTCAGATTCTGATAAGCACCTACGGCTGAATCAACCTGCTCCCGCAATTTTTCAAAATTATGCATATAAGAGCTGACTTGCCGGTCGAGTTCAGCTTTTTCATGAGCCAGTTGAACCGTCTGTTTTTCCTTTTCCATTCTGACCTTTTCAGTTTTTTTGAAAATCAGGGGCAGACGCTCAAGCAGGCTCTGTGGTTCAAAGGGTTTGTCAATATAATCTGCACAGCCTCTTCGCATCAGGTCCACTACGGTTTGCTTGTCCCCGTACCCGGTTATGGCAAAAACAGGGATCAGGATGTCCATTTTTTCGAGTTCGTCAATCAGTTCCAGGCCGGATATGCCGGGCATCTGGATATCGGTTAATAAGAGGTCCGCAGAATTATGAGTATTATTCAGCCCTGTAATTTTTTCCAATGCGTCCTGACCGTCTTCCGCAGTTGTCACCTCATAACCGGCCTTTCTCAGTATAATTGAGAGAGAGAGGCGGATGTGAGGATCATCTTCAGCGAGAAGTATGTGTTTGCCAGACATGTTTTTTGCTCCTTTCAGTTGCGATTGGATAATCAAGTTTCCAGTTTATTCCTCCACGGCAAATTGCAGGGCCATTTCAAAGGCAGAGCGGGTAAATTCCAGTATCCGCCCAAATTCTTTGTCTGACAGTTCTCTTGCCGCGTCATTGCTCCTGTAAATATTTATGAACTGCCGTTCCCGCTCCAGTTGCAACGGCAGCTTTCCCAGTCCCCATCCTTCCAGAATCGCCCATATTTCAGGATTATATGTCCGGGTATATTTGATGATGAAAGGGATGGGATCATGGCGCGCCAGCAATGCTGCCAGACGTAAAATGAGTTCAAAAGAAAGGGTGGCGGTTCCGTTTTCCACAGCGGTCAGCAAGGACTGATCCGGCAGTCGGGCCGCGTCGCTCAGTTCCCTCAGCGTCAACCCCGCAAGTTCACGCAGGTCTCTTAATGAGGCGCCGGCTTCCTGTATCATTTTCTCCCGTTCGGGGGCAGTGAATAATGCATTCCCCAATTTTGAAGGAATTTCACCTGTTTTTGAGACAATTTTTGAGGCCGCTGAAGTCATACCGAACAGCATTTTAACAAGGGTCTGCTTCCCAGGATACGATTTCAGAATTTCATTGAGGACTTGAGAGGAAGCGATCTCCTCCTTAAAAGCCTCAAGACGGATTCGGGATTTCCCGGTATTGTCCTCATTTTTGGAATTCGTCATCATTCTCTCCTTCCGACAGTGAAAAATTGAAAGTGAAAAGTGTGAAAAGTTGAAAGTTGAAATTATGTCTGTAAAAATATGAACATCTAGAGATGTTACATCAACAAATATATGCTACAGAATTACTTTCCACTTTTCACTGTCCAAAAAACTGACTCAGCTGCTCCCTGGCATTGTCATATCCTTCCTGAATGAGTTTCTCTGACTGATCAGGGGAAAAATTCAGCAGGGAACGAAGGCCGAGCATCCGTGTGGGTGCCACAAAGGCGATCCTGACGTTTTCACAGGACAAGTTGCAACAAAGCGTATTGTACGAGCCGATAAGAAAATGTTCCAATATAAGCTCTCTGATATCGGCATGTGTCCGGGGCAGCGGCTGTTTGAAAACGCCAACAGGAGAAAGCAGAACCACAATAATTTCCTTTGCCCCGCGTTTCAAAGCGGGCATTATGGGAACATTGGCCATCACCCCGCCATCCCAGTACGGTTCCCCGTCAATGAACTGATAGGGAAAAAACATGGGCATGGCACTTGAAGCCATGATATGTTCCACATTGATAACACGGTTGTCAAAGTATCTCAACTCAGATGTCAGCATATTGACAGCAGTGACAATGATTTCTGTTCTGCTCTTTCGCAGGGCCTCCATGTTTATATGTTCCGTCAACATAGCCCTGAGAGGGCCTGTGTCCATAACAGGGTTAAATTTACGTCCGCCCAAAAAGGTCAGAATAAATTTTTTCAGGGTAATTTTATATATCTTGTGACGGTCAAAACTCCTCCAGAGACGGGCCAGTTCATCCAAATCTGTACCGGAGCCGATTGCCGCCGCATTAATGGCCCCAACAGAACTGCCGCAAATCATCTCCGGCTTCCAACCCATTTCCTGTAAAAATTGCAAAGCACCCACCTGAAAGGCACCTCTGGCCCCACCACCTGCAAGAATCAGACATCGTTCCATTTCCATATTTTTATCCTGTAAATCAAACATCATCAAACATCAAACATCAAACATCCAACATCCAACATCCAACATCCAACATCCAACATCCAACATCCAACATCCAACATCCAACATCCAACATCCAACATCCAACATCCAACATCCAACATCAAACATCCAACATCCAACATCCAACATCCAACATCCAACATCCAACATCCAACATCCAACATCCAACATCCAACATCCAACATCCAACATCCAACATCCAACATCCAACATCCAGCATCCAGCATCCAACATCCAACATCCAACATCCAACATCCAACATCCAACATCCAACATCCAACATCCAACATCCAGCATCCAGCATCCAGCATCCAGCATCCAGCATCCAGCATCCAGCATCCAGCATCCAGCATCCAGCATCCAGCATCCAACATCCAACATCCAACATCC
>Ga0190283_1000909_pt1 | contig 14393 bp, 12 predicted proteins | sample 48691801_MG_FD_161669 | JGI IMG/M metagenome (GOLD analysis project Ga0190283, IMG submission 161669) | Hydrothermal vent microbial mat bacterial communities from Southern Trench, Guaymas Basin, Mexico - 4869-18-0-1_MG | ecosystem: Environmental > Aquatic > Marine > Hydrothermal vents >...
CGGCGCGTCCAGGTTAATGACAACTTGGGCATAGCGTATCATAAGTAGATGATAATCAACTTGGCGCCGTATGACAAGTCGCTAATGGTGAATGACTGGTCTGACGCGATGGGGTTCTCTATCTCCGGCCTTTATCCAGCAAGAGTTGAACGGCCGTCTCCAATTGTGTGTCGGTTTCGGCCGTAAAGTCCGCCCAGTCTCCCGCCACGTAAAAGTCAGGCACAACCCCGTCACCCTCCCAGTCGCGGCCGTCCGGCGGCCGGAACCCCTCTTCCGCAATCCAAAGGCGGGAACCGTCCTCAAAACTGTGCGGCCAGATAGTCTCCACGTTGCCCGTGGTTACGGTACCCACCAGTTGCGCCCGGCCGATGCTTTGCAGCACCCCGGCAAAAATTTCGGCGTAGCTGCTGGTCTCCCGGCCGATCAGGATGACCAGCGGGACGCTTTGTGAACCATACACGTCCACACCCTCCACCGCCAACGGCCGTTCCCCGTCCCGGCGGGTGAAATAACCCAGTGTCCCATCGGCAAAGGCGCCCAACACCCCTTTCAGGCTGTATTCCGACCCGCCCCGGTTAGTGCGCAGGTCAATCACCACGCCACTGACCGGCCCTTTATCGCCCAACTCTTGCAAACGGCGGCCGAGTGAGGAGGCGGTGCTTTGATCCCAAAAGGTGCGGATGGAGAGGTACACAATTTGCTCTGTTTCCGGCCGGTGGGCAATGACAGGGGGCGGGCTAGTGACCGGGGCGCGGACGACCTCTACCTGGCGGGGAGCCTGGCCGGGGGTTTGGACGGTGAGGCGCAAACTGGACCCGGCCGGGCCGTCCAACTGGCCCAGGCTTTCCAGAATGGGTTGCCCGTCCAGCGTCAGCAAACTATCGTGCGGCCGGAGACCCACCTGCCAGGCCGGGCTGTCCGGGAAAACGTCCAGCAGGACGGCCGTCCCGCGTTCCGGCCGGGGCGCCGTTTCCACCCCAATTCCCACGCCCCGATGCTGACCATGTATTATCGCCTCGGTCATTTGGGCCGCGGCCGGGGACTGGAAGACAGAATGGCCGTCATTCAAGCGGGCAACCAGTTCGCCCATCGCCTGGTAGAACTCGGTGTCGGTCATGCCGGCCGCCACCCGCTCACGGGCAACCGCGCCCTGCGCCGGCCAGTTCAACCCGTTAAAATCGGGGTAGAGGTAGTTGTTCAACACCAAGTCGTATAACCTATCAAAAACCCGCAAATGGCGCAGGGTGGGCAACTCGGTTGGGGTAGGGGTAGGGACGTCGGTGGGGTGTGGAGTGATGGTGGATGTCGGGGTGGGGATGGGGGTTCGAGTGGGGATGGGTGCGGGGGTGTGGGATGGTTGTCCGGTGAGCACCGCAAGCACAGGGTGCGCGGCCGGGGCCAGGGTGGGCATAGACTCGCCACCACAACCCGATAGCGCCGGCAAAAGGAGCAACGCGACGGAGAATAGGCGCCAGCTAGCCAATCCGCTACAATCAATCCGGCTTATCGCCTGGCGACCCACCGGGCGTTACTGGCAACTATATTGCCTGCGCTGACAAACCCACGCGGTGGTTGCCGGACTGGCCCAATCCCCAAGCACTTTCTCTATTGGCTATACTTTACCTCACTTGGTTTGAGGGATTGAATTCTAGCCCACCTGTCCGCCTCAATAATCCAAGTGTTCTCTATCCACTGAGGGTGCCCGAAAAAGTCGTCGCCCTCCAGCCTGGTGCCCCGGTATTCTCTGACCGATATCCGGACGCCGCCATCGTCATCCCTGCGGGACGTCTGCATCACCTCAAGGCGCCTTGTGACTTTCTGATCTGCCCGGAGATCTTGCAGACCCTCAGATTTTACGTTCGTCCCCAATATTTTAAAGGCGGTCTTGACAGCGACTTGTACCATCCGGTCCGTGTTGACAAAGAGTGGTGGTGGTACACTCTCATCCAACGTCTTTAGGTATCTCTGTAGCACCAACAGCGTTGCGCTGGCGGTAAAACAGAGGTGCCCCAGACTGTACACCAGGGCAAAGATTAACTTGTGATAGTATTTGATTACCTTCGGGTCGCCCCACACTTTGAATAGGACGTAAGACACCAGCCACAAAACAATCGTCGCTAACAAGGCCAGTATGCCAATCAGGGCAGGATGAAGCCGGAAGCGCGGCTTGTAGACTTGCTGTGCCCACGTGAGTTCTCGAATTTTATGTCGCTGCCCAAATATACTAAAGAACGCCAGTATGGGTAGACCCACTGCCAGGAGCCCGGCAATAAAGTGATGGAGAGAGTTAGGCTGCAAGGATGCAGCCCGCCAGATGATGAGGGCCATCACAAGGGAGGGGCCAAGTCCTATGATGGTGTATAGGATGTATTCCGGCAAAGATAGCTCGGCCGTTTTCCATACGTCAACGTCGCTTTCGCAACGAGGGCAACTAGACTGTTTTTTCTGGTATTCTCCATAGCAGGTTCTACAAGTGGGCATGGCTGCTCCTTTGCCGCCAAATGGCGGAACAAGTCTGGATTAAAGCTTGACTTACTGGTATTATATATCAGACTCCTGGCAAAATGCAAATCGTATCTTTTCAAAGTTGGGGACGGCCGAAGGCCAGCCCACACGCGCGAGGGGAGGCTTTACTCTCCCCCTGCTTGCGGGGGGAGATGGAGGGGGGCAGGGGCCATTTTCGTTCTTGGCGGTGCATGTCATGCATGATGACTACTCTGTACTTGTAACGCGAATGTGTACCGGGCCACTGCGGGTTGAGTTCCCGGCCGCATCGTATGCAATGGCGTGGATGGTATGAGCTCCCACAGCGCTTTTAATGACCCACTGATAAGTAAACGGTGCGACGGTGCTGCTGCCTACCAAGCGGTTGTCCAGGTAGAACTCGACCCGGTCCATGGAGACGTTGTCCTGTGCCAATGGCTGAAAAGTCACCCACTCGTCGGCCGGCAAAAAGAACTCCTGGTTTGGCAGCGGGAAGGTGAGTTTAATTTCCGGTGGGGCATTGTCCACCGTCACCTGGATGGTGGCCTGCTCAAAAGACTGGTCGTGACGCACGGCCGTCAGTTGCACACTGTACAGCCCGTCCAGCCCGCTCACATCCCAAATCTCCAGTAGCTCGTTATTGCGACCAGAAGGAACGTCACTGTGCTCGCCGCCGACCAGTTGCCAAGCGCTGGGGTTCAACCCGCTGCCAAAGGTGACGCGATAAAAGGCCAAGTTATCCACTTGCACATTCCCCATCAGTTCCACCTGCCCTTGCACGTAGGCATAAGGGAGCGGCGAGAGGATGGCAACCGGGCCAACTCCCGGCGTTGGCCCCTGGATGGTATCGTACTCGGTGGGGGGCTGCGGCCAGCGTTGCTGTTGCTCCTCGCTCAGGCTTGCCAACCAATCGGCCGCCTCCGGCGGCAGCACAGTAAACACCTTTTCCTCCACCATCTCTGGCGGCGTAAAGACAGTGGCCAGCTTGCCCGTCTCCCGGTTGACCCGCATTGCCTGGTAAATAGTGTCCGGGGTAGTCGGTTCGGTCCCGCCGATAAAATACTCTGTCCTGGTGGGGCACCACTGTGGCCTATGACCAGGCAGCAGGCCAGAGGTGGCGCATACCGACATTTGGGTGACGCCTTGAGGGCGCTCCCATGCGAGTCCGGGCTCATCTTGCAGCGCGTAACTCATAAAAGCGTTCCAGATGGGAGCCGCCCCTTTAGAGCCAGGGGTGTCTTGCATTGAACTGTTATCGCTGTTACCCACCCAAACCCCCGCGACCAGTTGCGGGGTAAAGCCGATGGTCCAGGCGTCTTTGTAGTCGTTGGTCGTGCCGGTCTTGGCGGCCGCCGGCCGCTCGTCCGGTAGTTCCAGCGCGTTGGGGCAGCCAAAGGCGGGGCAACGGGCCAACCTATCGGACATGATGTTGTTCATCAGCCAGGCCAACTGTGGGGGCAGAATTTCCCGCCGCTGGGGTTGGGTATATTGGTAAATAACGTTGCCGTCCTTGTCCTCCACATGCAGGATGGCAACCGGGTCCAGGTCGCGGTAGCCAAAACGATGGTCTTGCTCCGGCCGCTCCTGCCCAATCATCACCCCCAGATTGTCAAAGACGCCAAAGGCGTAAACCATGTCCAGCAACCTCACCTCGCCGCAGCCCAGCGCCAGCGCCAGCCCGCAGTCGGTGCCGTGTTCAATGGTGGTAATTCCCATGTGGTGGGCGGTGCGAATGACATTGTCCACCCCCACCCAATCCATTGTAATTACGGCCGGCAGGTTATACGAATTAGCCAACGCAGAGCGCAAACTAACCGGGCCATGTTCACGCCGGTCATAGTTAGCCGGCGGCCAAAAGGCAGGCGGGCCGGGAGGCACGGCCGCCCTTACATCCAAAATCATGGTAGCCGGCGTATATCCCTGGGCCAGCGCGGTGACATAAGTAAAGGGTTTGAACGAGGAACCCGGCTGCCGCCCGGCCAGCGCCACGTTAAATTGACCATCAATGCTCTCGTTCCAATAGTCCAGGCTGCCCACCATCACCAAAATCTCCCCGGTGCGCGGGTCCAGCGCCACTACCGAGGCGTTGCTGACGTTATGGTCCTTGCTCAGGTCGGCCGAACCGAGCGGGGGGAGGAACTCGGCCGCGGGGCAGGCAGATAGCTCGTCGGCCGGCAGGGTAGCGTCCGGGCCAGATAAACGGGCCACATGCGCCCGCGCCACGCACTCGGCCTGGCGCTGCAATCCCAGGTCAATGCTGGTAATAACCTTGAGCCCCCCCTTGTACACCAGCGTCTCGCCAAACATCTCTTCCAGTTGCTTGCGGGCGTAAATGCTAAAGTGAGGCGTAATAATGTCGTAACGCTCCTCCACACCGCCGGCGTATGCCAATTCCGCGTACTTGGCCTGCACCAATTGCTCCTCGGTAATGTACCCATCGCGCAGCATAAATCCCAGCACCAACTCCTGGCGTTTCCTTGCCTGGTCTGGGTTGTCAAAAGGGTTCTGGGCCGGGAACTGGGGAATGGGGGCCAGCATAGTGGCCTCTGGCAGGGTCAACTCGTGGGCCGATTTACCAAAGTAAACCTGGGCGGCCGCTTCAATACCGTAGGCCAGGTTGCCATAGCTGTTGGTGTTAAGATACCACTCTAGGATTTTTTCCTTTTCGTAGCGACGGGTGATTTCGTTAGCCAGCAACACCTCGCGCAACTTGCATACATAGTCCTCAAAACTGGGTCCCCCCCTGTCCACCACACACTCTGCCGTGTTCATCAGCACGTTGCCCACCAACTGCTGGGTAATGGTGCTGCCCCCCTGCACATCCTCACTCTGCAAGTTGGCTACAAAGGCGCGACCAATCCCCTCCAGGTCGTACCCCTTGTTCTCCCAAAAGGTCTTGTCCTCGCCGGCCACGGTGGCGTTTATCAAATCTGGGGGGATTTCCTCAATGTGTACCCACTGACGATCCCCGCCGTAGGGATCAATCACCTCGTAGAGCAACACCTGGCCGCTGCGATCGTAGATTTTGGTGGTCTGAAAGGCAGTGTCGCTGTCGGCTTCTACTTTTTCAATTCCGGCCGGGTCCGGCAAGTCCTGGGTGATGGTGGTATAAAAACCGGCCGCCACCGCCACGCCGGTAATCACTCCACTAAGCAGCAGCAGCAGTATACCCAGGATGCCAATGCCAAAGATTTGACCAAAGATGAGCAGCACCCGGCCGCCCCCCTCTTTTTGGGCAGTTCGCCGTCTGCGTCTGCGTAGGATAGCTGTTGCGCGCGTCATGGAAAAACTATACCACCTGATGGGAGAGTAGGGGAGGGCGATAGTTGGTCACTCTCCCTCTGATCGCAAAGTGCTACTATTGGGGCACAGCGGAAACGAGTCGGGCGGTTGTAGCCGACACCATTCCTCGAATAGTGTGCCATCTGGCATGATGGCGCGTTTGAGCGACTTGACCAGGATGAGTTGCTCCCAGATGTCTACGGTGGCGCCCCTGAGATTGGCTCCGGTCAGGTCGGCTCCGGGCAGATCGGCATTCGTCAGGTTTGCCTGGCTCAGATTTTGGCCCTGCAGATTGCGCTCAACCCCACCCTGGTTGACAATTTCCCAGACCAATACCCATTTGTCATCAACTTGGGTGCTGGCGTCCATGTTGGTCCCTAGCAGGTTGGCCTGGTTCAGGGTTGCCCCGTTCAGGTTGGCCCCGCTCAGGTTGGCCAAGCTCAGATCAGCCCCGGTAAAATCGGCGCTGCTCAGGTCGGCCCGGCTAAAGTCCGCCTCACTCAAGTTGGCGTCAATCATAATTGCCCCAATCAGATAGGCTTCCTCCAGGTTGGCCTCGCTCAAGTCGGCCGCGCTCAGGTCGGCCGCCTCCAGAATAGCTTTGCTCAGGTCGGCCACGCGCAGGTCGGCCGAGCGCAGGTTAGCGCGGCTCAGGTTGGACCTGTGCAGATTGGCCATGTACAGAGAAGAATCGTGTAAATCAATATCGGTCAGAGTGGCCCTGCCCATGTCGGCCAGGTACAGGCCGGCCTCACTCAGGTCAAACCCGTTGCGCAGGTCCATGCCGGCCGTGCCGTTGGTGACAATGTCTCGGACCGTTCGCCACTTGGGATCAATCTGCTTGGGATTGGTGGGTAGAGTAGCGTTGTGCAAGTAGGCCCTGGTTAGCGTCGTCCCGTGCAAGTCGGCCCGGCTCAAATCAGCCCCGCGCAGGTCGGCCTCGGTCAGGTTAGCTCCAAGCAAGCTGGCTCCGGTCAAGTCGGTCCCGCTCAAGTTGGCGCTTATCAGAGAAGCCCCGTCCAGTTTGGCTTTGGGCAGCTTGGCCCCAGCCAGGTTGGCCCCGTTTAGAATGGTCCCGTTCAGCTTGGCGTCGTTCAGGCTTGCCCCTTGCAAGGTGCTCCGGTTGAGATAAGCCCCAATTAACACTGCCCTTTCCAGGTTGGCCCCGTTCAGGTTCGCGTCGTTCAGGTTGGCCCAGGCCAGGTTGGCGCGAAGCAGTATGGCGTTGCTCAGGTCGGCCCTGTCCAGGAAAGCGTTGTTCAAATCAGCATCGCTCAGGTCGGCCGCGTGCAGATTGGCGCCGTTCAAAACAGCCCGCTCCAGATTGACCTCATAATCCATTGTAGCCCGAGTCAATATGGCCCCATTCAGGATGGCATTTTCCATATCGGCCCCGGTCAGGGTGGCGCCAGTCAGGGTGGCGCCGGTGAGGTCAACCCGGTACAAGTTGGCCCCGCTCAGGCCAGCGCCGGTCAGGTCGGCTCCCGCCAGGTAGGCCCCGCTCAAGTCAATCGGCCCAAATGGGTGCTCTGCGCCACCATCCGTGATAATGTTCCGCACCCGGAGCCACTTGGGGTCAATCTGGCTGTTGTCGTCCAGTTGGGTATCAACCAAAATAGCCATTTCCAATTTGGCCCCGTGCAGGTCGGCTCCACGCAGGTCGGCCCCACTCAGGTTGGCCATGTACAGGTTGGCCTGCCGCAGGTTGGCCTCTACCAGGTAGGCCCCGCTCAAATTGGCCCAGGCAAGATCTGCATTGTACAGGCGGCCTTTTCCCAGGTTGGCCTCCACCAGGTAGGCGCTGCTCAGGTCAAAATTGTCCAGGGAACGACCTTCAAGGTCCTGAGTGATAATGTCCCGGACCAAACGCCATTTTTCGTCAATCTGCGTACTGCCGTCCACCTGGGCGTTCTTTAGTTTGGCTTCTTCCAGGTTGGCTCCGCGCAGGTCGGCCGCAATCAGGTTAGCCTCGCTCAGGTCAGCGCCGCGCAGGTTGGCCTTTTGCAAAATAGCTCCGTGCAGGTTGGCTTTTTGCAGATTGGCCTCACTCAGGTCGGCCCGGTAGAGATTGGCTCCGCTTAAATTAGCCTCGCTCAGGTCCTTGCCACTCAAGTCCTGTGCCATGCCATCAGTGACAATGTCTCGCACCAAACGCCATTTGGCGCCGATCTGGGTACCTGGGTCCAGTTCCGCTCCTTGCAGCCAGGCTCCTTCCAGTTCTGCTCCGGTCAGGTTGGTTCCACATAGATTAGCCCCGCTCAAGTCGGCGTCCCGCAGGTTGGCCTCGCTCAAGTTGGCCCCGCTCAGATTGAGCCCCCGTAAATCGCTCTCGCTTAACTGCTCTCCACTAAAATCGCGCCTACCTGCCCGGTATTGGAAGGCTATCCTTTTTGAGGTTTCCACCCAATTTATAGATTCCTGCATGGGGAGGCAGATGATCCACAGGGTGACAATGAATAGCACAATGAGCAAGGACCCCAGGATGATTCCAACGGGTATGGCTGCTTTCTTTATGATGTCCTTAACTGGTATGGCCACTTTTCCTTCTCCACGGGATGCTCTGTTAACGGATTTGGCCTCTAGTATGCCAGGCGCACTTTTTTGTGAAAATGGTTACCTTCCCATACGCTCCAAGCCGGTCTGCGACTGGCGTTCTGGCAGCCCAGAACGGGGTCACAGCCCCAGCAAGGCTTGCAGGTCGCGCCGGCCGCGCAGGGCCAGGACTGCCAGGCGGCGGGTGCGGGATATCCAGACGCGCAGGGTGCGGTAGGCGGCCTGACGCTGCTGGCGGGCGCGACGGGCCAGGGCTGTTTTTTGCCCCCAGCGGATCTCTAGTTCTTCCAACCCGGCCGCCTGCTCCACATTGTGGGTCAATTGCCCGGCCGGGTAACCCCGCTCAATAAGCACCTGGGCCAGGTCCGGCCGCCGGCCGAGCCAGCCGTAAAAGTTGCGCAGCCAGGGAAGGGCGGTGGTATAGCGAAAGGTGCGGGGGCGAGGGTTGATAACCCGGCGGCGGCCAGAGGCCGGCCGGGGCAAGCCCAGCAGGTACAGGGTTCCGCGTTGCCCCTCAAAAGAACGCTCCGCCAGGCGCGCCAGCCGGCGGCCCTCATCCCACAAGGCGTGTACCAACTCTTTGTAGGATCGTTCGGCCCGGTCGCGCTCCTTGATGCTTTGGATCACCCGGTAGGCAGCGTCATCCAGGTTGGAGCAAAGGAGCTCCCCCTGGGTTAGAGTATTCTGATTCACGCCGTAGGCGCTCAACAGGGCAGCCAGTTCCGGCTTGCGCCCAATCCAGCGTAGCAAAACCTGTGCCTGTAACAGAGCGATTTCCACTTCCTGGGAGTAGCCAACACGCTTTTTCATCGCGGTTGCCCCCCGGCAACGCGCCGGACAGCCTGCTTATCCTGCATCACCCTTTAACTGAGTTGCATCATCTGTCAACTGACGCACATCACTTTTCAACTGAGGCGCATCAGTACCTAACCGACTTGCATCACTTGCCAACTAGGTAGCATCACTGTTTAGCCAGGCCGCATCACCTTGCAACTGAATTGCATCACTTGCTAACTGACTCGCATCACCCTTTAACTGGCTTGCATCACCTGTTAACCAGACCCGGACCACGGCTATCTATCCCCCATGCCCAGGAATTGTTTGAGTTGCCCTTCATCGGCCAGGGCCATTTCGGCCGTATCATAGGCGTCGCTCCGCCATTGGCGGGCCTCTTGCAACGCCTCGTCCCGTTGTTCGGTGGCCCATTGGGCGCGGGCAATGGCCTGGGTCTGGGTGATGTCCAGGTCTTCCAGGCTGGCAACCAGGGCGGCTTGCTCGGTAATCAGGTTGGCGGGGTATTTGCCCTCTAAAGCGGCGCTGATCTCTGGGTGGTTGATTGCTCTATTGTACAAGTTTTGCACCCAGGTAAAGTAACCGTCCTGGTCCACGGCCGTGGGGATGCTGACAATGGATTCTCCATCCTCGTCCCGGCTGGAGTGCAAGCCCAGCAAGCTCAACAGGTCGCTGTCATAGCCCAGCAGGGTAACCAGGCGGCGGGAGAGGTTCTGGGCCGGCTTGAGGGTGGGTTCCAGCGCCTGCAGCAGGTCGTCGGTGGCGGCCAGTTGCTGGCTAAAGGTCTCTTGCATATTGTAGGCCGCCTCTTCCAGCGCGGTGGCCAGGATAAGGCCGCTTTGCCCGGCGGCCGGGTCGTAGCCATAGGGGGTCATCCGGGGAGTCACGTCGGGGTCGCCCAGGCCGGCGCTAAAGGTCCTTATGCGGCGAATCTCGTCGCGCACCGCTTGGGTAAAGCCAATGATGGTAGGTTCTGTGGGCATTTGTTTCTCTCCTAAAATTATATAGTGCAAATTGGGGGAAAACTTTTTCGCCCCGCTGGTATATATCCAACTTGGTCAACGGGGCTAATGGTCTTGATGATACATAAATTTGGTGGGCTGTCAAGCAATTGTGTCCACATTGATCGCATGTCGTATCCTCTCAACATCTTGGGGCAACAGAGCAGCAGATAGGCAGCGGATAAGCGGATGGGCATAGGTCATCCGCTGGGTATCTGTTGCCAGCTACCCCAACTTTGTAAAAAGATACGTTTGACGATATTATTGTATGATGATATTATCGCTGCGTGATTGAATCTTTTGCATCCAAGGAAACTGAAAGAGTATTCCGCGGCCGAGTATCCAAAAAGCTCCCTGTGGATATCCAGCGAACTGCCCGACGTAAATTGCTCTACCTGGAAGAAAGACTCCCCCCGATTCATCCTGGTGAAGTTCTATTACAAGACTTTATGAAACCTCTGGGGTTGAGCCGATATCGCTTGGCAAAAGATATTGGTGTGTCTCCAATACGCATTAGCCAAATTGTCAACGGAAAACGCTCGATTACCGTAGACACGGCGATGAGACTAGCCCGATATTTCTGCACGAGTGCCGCGGTATGGCTAAGGTTGCAGGTACGCTATGATCTGGAAGTAGCGGAAAGGGAACTGAGCGAACGTATCAATTGTGAAGTGAAGGTGCTGCAACTACCGGTGATGAGTACATAATGGACCCTAGACTGAACATTATCTTTTCCCGCCGTTCTGTACGCCAGTACACTGATGAAGCGGTGACGGCCGACGAAATTCAGGCGTTGCTGGAGGCAGGGATGGCGGCCCCATCGGCAAATAACAAACGCCCCTGGCATCTGGTGGCGGTGACGGACAAAAAGACGCTGGCGGAGCTGGCGGCGGCGCACCCCTATGGCAAAATGACGGCCCACGCGGCCCTGGCCATTGCAGTCTGCGCTGACCCGGCCGCATCGCCACGCTATTGGGTACAGGATTGCTCGGCCGCCACGGAGAATATCCTGATTGCGGCCGTGGGGCTGAACTTGGGCGCGGTTTGGCTGGGGTGCCATCCCAATCCAGAACGGGTGGCGGCCGTCCGGGCGGTGCTGGGCATCCCGGAGCAGATTAGCGTGTTAAGTTTGATCTCTGTGGGCCGGCCGGCCAAGCAGCCGCCCGCCCGCACCCAGTACAATCCATCCCGCGACCATCGGGAACGGTGGTGAGCAAGCATCAGGTTTTGGAGAAACAATGGCTAAACCCAGAAGACACTATCAACCCTGTCCTGATTGTGGATTTCCAATGTTGCGCATGGACGGCAAGTTGCAATGTGCGTCCAGGTACCTGGACCGCTGCTTGGGAAAGAAGCGCATAGCTGAGGTACGCCAGGAAGGAGAATGTGTGTACCTGGTTTTTGAGGACGGGCATCAATTGCCGCTGTTGTGCGGTTGCTGCGGCGAACCGCTAGAGTTCAAGGGCGTTGAGGCGCTTGAGCGCCGCTATAAGAATCGCCGCTTGCTCTCCTTTTCCGATGCGCGGGAAGGAACATCATACGATGACGTTTGGCCGGTGGTGGTGCTGACATTTTCCGGGGTCGGCGAGCTCCCTGGCATTGCCTGGGAGTCGGCCGCCCGGATACACCATCCGCCGGATTGCCCGGCCCGACGCCGGAAACGCGCCAAGTCGGCCGCCGGGGCCAGGACGAGAAAGAGGCGCAAGCGACGAAGGTAGTTGGAGAGTGGCGTAAAGCGTGATGGTTGAGTGCTGATGACCACTGTATACGAGCAATGGGCCAGGTTTTACGATCTGGTCCACGCTCAGGTGACGGCCGACATCCCCTTTTACCTGGCGCTGGCCCAAGAGTTAGGCGGGCCTATCCTGGAACTGGGGTGTGGCAGCGGCCGGACGTTGTTTCCACTGGCAGAGGCCAACTTTGAGGTGGTGGGGCTGGACAACTCGGATGCTATGTTGAGCCGGGCGCGAAAGCGGCTGGCGGGCTGTCCGTTCCGGGAGCGGGTTGGGTTGGTGCGGGGGGAGATGGGCGATTTTGACCTGGGGCGGCGCTTTCCGCTGATCACGGTACCCTTTCATGCCTGGATGCATCTGGCCGGCCGGCAGCAACAGTCGGCCGCGCTGCACTGCATCGGCCGGCACCTGCGCCCCGGCGGGCAATTGGTAATTGACGTACCGGCCCCGGCCACCATTGTAGAAGCGGAACACGACGGCGCCCTGGTGCTGGAGGGGATGTATAGCGATCCGGAAACGGGGCAGACAGTGCTTCAGTTTTCCAGCACCCGGCTAGATGAAAAAAACCAACTTTTGCACGTAACCTGGATTTATGATCAGATGGGGGGGGATGGGGTGGTGAAGCGTGTGGCGGCGCCCATGACGCTCCAATATCTATACCCCCACGAGGCTAAATTGATGCTTGGGGACGCCGGGCTGAGGTTAAAGACGTTGTGGGGAAATTATAGCCGCTCGCCCTATTCGGCCGGGTCGGAAAAGCTGATTGTGGTGGCGGAAAAGCAGTGAGTTGTTCAACGCTCACATTTCCCCGGTCAACTCGCGCGCCATCCGGTTAATAAAGTCCACCATATAGCCATGGCGCTCGGCCGCCACGAGTTGGCCGGTGCGCGTGTAGAGCCTATCACGGATGCGGAGCAACTTGTAGTAAAACTCGTGATGGGCGGTGTAGGGTTCCCCGGTTTGGCGTCCCGCCTTGAATTCCGGCGAGACCGTTCCCCATAACGGTTGCCCCAATTCTGCACTGTAGGCAAAAGCGCGGGCCACCCCCACCGCGCCAATGGCGTCCAGTTTATCGGCGTCAAAGACACATTGGGCTTCCAGGCTGGGCGGGTGGGGGACATCTTCCAGGGTGCGGAAGCGATGGGCGCGGATGCATTGGGCCACTGCTGTTACCCGTTCGGCCGGGCGCCCCATCCCCAACAGTATCTCCCGCGCCCTCTCTGCGCCAACGAGATGGTGCTTTTCCCGGCTTGGTCCACCGGCAGCTATGTCATGCAGCAAGGCGGCCGTGCGCACAATCTCCATATCAGCCCCTTCGGCGCGGGCAATGCGCTCGGCCAACGCCGTCACCCGCAAAACGTGGTCAAAGCCGTGAGTTGTGCTCTCAGGAAAGGGATAGTAGCTTTGGGCTTGTTTTACAGAAAGCATGTCTGGATTCCCGGGGAATGCACCGTAAAGTGTGAAACGTAAAACGTAATGCCTTGGGTAAAGTTACTACATGCATTCGTGTCATTCGTGCATTCGTGTCATTCGTGATTCAAAAGCGTCCGGCCGCACCGCCTGCCCAACACTCGGCGCACGTTCCCGGACCAGAGGTTGGAAATACCGGGCCACCCGTCAGCGCCGCCGGACCATGTGTAAGCCTTTCCTAACCATCCATAAGCCTTGCCAAACTACCCATAAGCCTTGCCGAACTATGCGTAAGAATTGCTGAACCATCCGTAAGCCTTTCCGAACTCCCTGTAAGGGTTACCGAACTATCCGTAAGCCTTTCCGAACTATCCGTAAGAGTTACCGAGCTGTCCGTAAGCCTTTCCGAACTATCCGTAAGAGTTACCGAGCTGTCCGCAAGCCTTTCTGAATGATGCGTAAGAATTATTGGACAAGGGTTGGCGACGTATCCTTTCATTCACTACCGGACACTTTTGGATAGAGCCTTATTTGAATCACGAATAGCACGAATTTGCGAATTTCACGAATGCTTTCCATACGTGCTGACGTGGAGAGTGCCATTCGTGCATTCGTGTCATTCGTGCATTCGTGTCATTCGTGATTCAAATGCCCCAAGATATTAAGATGATACTTGGCGACAACCGGCCAGGTCCTAACTGAAAATGGCGGTAAAAAAAAAGAGGGGAGCACGAAAAGTGCTCCCCTCTCACCGTTCAGATGGACGGTTTTAGTACATGCCCCCTCCTGGAGGAGCGGGCGGGGCCGGTGGCTCCTTCTCAGGAATATCAGTAATCAACGCTTCGGTAGTCAGAATCATGGCGGCGATAGAAGCGGCGTTTTCCAACGCGCCCTTGGTCACCTTGGCGGGGTCAATAATGCCAGCCTTGACCATGTCCGTGTACTCATTGGCAATCACATCGTAGCCCAGGTTGGGGTTGTCCTGGGCCTTCTGGTAGCGGCGAACCGTGTCCAGGACCACTGCGCCGTCCAGGCCGGCATTGGCAGCAATCTTGCGCAGGGGATTTTCCAGGGCCGCCCGCAGAATCTCAACACCAATCTCCTCGTCCCGGTTATTGGGCTGGACCTGGTCCAGGGC
>Ga0190283_1000910_pt1 | contig 14392 bp, 14 predicted proteins | sample 48691801_MG_FD_161669 | JGI IMG/M metagenome (GOLD analysis project Ga0190283, IMG submission 161669) | Hydrothermal vent microbial mat bacterial communities from Southern Trench, Guaymas Basin, Mexico - 4869-18-0-1_MG | ecosystem: Environmental > Aquatic > Marine > Hydrothermal vents >...
AAGCCATTGGAATACGTATGAGTTCATTGACGCGCTGGTGTTGTAGTACATCGTCAGGCAGGCCGCGGGTTTCGGGTCCAAACAACAAAATGTCATCCTTCTGAAATTCAATATCAGTATAGTTCCGGCGACCCTTTGTTGAGCAGGCAAACAAACGCTGCTGCGGGTAGTTATCCAGCAACTCTGAAATTGTGTCATATTGGTTCACCCTGGCGTATTCATGGTAATCCAGCCCGGCCCTTCTGAGGCGTTTGTCTTCAAAATTAAAACCTAAGGGATGGATCAAATGCAGGTCTGAGCCTGTGTTCGCACAGAGGCGAATTATGTTGCCTGTGTTGGGTGGAATTTCCGGTTCGTACAGAGCAATGTGAAACACGTCACTTCCAGATATTATGTTAATGCCACTAATCGGCTGGATGGTTGCACCGATAGTTTAGCGATTGCCGAATGGGTATGCGCACACGATGATAACGCCCCATGAGGTTCAAGTTTATTAAAAAACAACGCTGCCAGTTTTCGTATCTAGTAGCGACGCTGACGCTGATTACGGTAATACTGCTCTATGCTATCAAGGATCGTCAGGAGCTGGTAGAGGTGGCACTTGAACCGGCTCAGGCTTCCCAGATGAATGCGAACAATGTAGTGACTACCTTAAAGCCACAAATTATTATCGACTGATTATTCATCATCCAGTCCGAGCTCTTTTATTTTTCGGGTTAGCGTATTTCGTCCCCAACCAAGTAATTTTGCAGCATCCTGGCGTTTTCCGCCTGTGTATTGCAGGGCTGCCCGGATCATGACTATTTCAAATTGTGGAACAGCTTCTTCGAGCAGGTTTTCCTGATTATTCTGGAGTCGCTGCTCTGCCCACAGGCGCAATAGATGTTGCCAGTTATCAGGTGAATTATCGGCGCCTCCGCTCTCAGTTCCGACAAGCTCCTGGGGTAAGTCGTGTGAATGTATTTCACGCCCTGATGTCATTACGGTAAGCCAGCGGCAGGTATTCTCGAGCTGGCGTACATTTCCTTGCCAATCCAGGGAAGCCATGTGTTCCAGTACTTCCGGGTGCGGCTGTTTGCTGTCCACGTCCAGTTCTTTAGCGGCCAGCTTTAGAAAGTGTCGGGTTAATAGTGGAATATCCTCACGTCGCTCTCTGAGCGCAGGGATATGCACACGGATAACATTGAGTCTGTGAAACAGGTCTTCACGGAAGCTGCCGGCTTTGACCTGGTTTTCCAGGTTTTGATGGGTTGCAGCGATGATGCGCACATCCGAGTTAATCGGGTCGTGACCGCCTACACGATAAAATTTTCCGTCAGATAATACTCGTAGCAAACGGGTCTGCAATGCAGCAGGCATATCACCTATTTCATCCAGAAAAAGCGTACCAGCTTCAGCTTGTTCAAAACGACCCAGACGTTGGTTATGTGCGCCAGTAAACGCCCCCTTCTCGTGGCCGAATAGTTCTGATTCCATCAGATCTGCTGGAATGGCCGCCATGTTGATGGCGATAAACGGCCCGCTTGCTCGTGGGCTGTGCTGGTGCAGTGCCTTGGCAACGAGTTCCTTTCCAGTGCCTGATTCGCCGTTGATCAAAACGTTGATGTTGGAATGGCTTAAGCGGCCTATGGCGCGAAAAACTTCCTGCATCGCAGGTGATTCACCCAGAATACCGGTTAGTGGCTGCTCTACACTGCTTGCTGAATCCGCCTGGTTTTGGCGGCTTTCTATCGCTCGCTCTACCAGGGCAATCGCTTCATTAACATCAAAGGGTTTCGGCAAATAGTCAAAAGCTCCGCCCTGATAAGCTGCAACAGCGCTATCAAGGTCTGAATGAGCTGTGATGATGATAACCGGTAATTCCGGGTGCTCCTGGTGGACTTTTTCTAAAAGACTCAGACCATCCATTCCGGGCATGCGTATATCGGAGACAAGCACCTGTGGAGGCTGGCCTTTCTCCAGCGTTGTGAGCATGGATTCGGCGGAATCAAAACTAAGTACAGGTAAGCCTGTTTTTTTCAAAGCGCGTTCCAGCACGAAACGCATGGACTCATCGTCATCGACGACCCAGATTTGTCGGGTTATATTATTCATGGCGCTTGCGTGATGGGGAACAGAACTTCAAAACGTGTTTCTCCTGGCTGAGAGTACAGGTTGATGACCCCGCCGTGTTGACTGATTAATGACTGGGCAATCGACAGGCCAAGACCACTGCCTGTGGTCTTGCCGGAAATCATCGGAAAAAAAACCTGTGGCTGTAGTTTTTCAGATATGCCCGGGCCATCATCAATTATTTCTATGCAGGCTGTCAGTTGGTAACGTTCGCCATTTATTACATGCTGTCGAAGGATTCGAGTGCGCAGGGTAATGACCCCTGACCCTGCAAGCGCTTCAATGGCATTTCCAATAATGTTGAGAATCACCTGTATTATCTGGCCGCGATCAAGCCATAATTCAGGAATACTGGGATCATAATCTCTCTGGATAGTGATTCCCTGCCCTGCTTCTGTCTGAACCAGTTTACGCACATGCTCTAAAATTTCGTGGATATTAATGGCCTGCTTCTGTGGGCTTTGAGACGGCCTTAACATCCGGTCTATCAAAACCTTCAGGCGGTCTGCTTCAGCCATTATGATGCGAGTATATTCTTTTTGTTCTGGGTCACTCAGCTCAGATTCCAGTAGCTGGGCTGCACCTCGTAATCCACCCAATGGATTTTTGATTTCATGTGCCAGGCCACGAATCAATGCGCGGGATGCAGAATACTGCTCGCGATGTTTCTGGTCGTGCTCCGGGCTTAAATCACTGTCGACGCGAGTGATCTCGATCAGCAGATAAGACTCGTTGTCCATTTCAACAGGTGTGGAGCTGAAAGTGGCGGTAAAGGTATGACCTGAAGGTAAGTTTAAATGGATTTTATGTTTTATCTGAGGCTGTTGCCGTTTTAGTGCGGACTGCAGGAAAGACAGCATTTCAGACTGTTTTGAACAGATTATGTCAATCGTTTGGCCCTGAACACGTCGAGCACTTTTTTCGAGCAACATTTCAGCTGCCGGGTTGAGATATTGCAGCCGCAGTTTGTCATCAAGCAACAACAAAGCGGTGCCCATGTTCTCTACAAGAAGTTGTGTCAGATTGGGTTGTTTTGTCACAGGACTACTGGAGTAAGATCAGTGCCAACAGCTGTAAGGTATCTTTCTGGTGAAATTATAGAGTGACTGTAAATAATTTGCAGCAGTTTGGCGCAAATAGTCTTTAACGACGAAACCGCCTGGGGCCAAAATCTCTTGACCTCGGTGTAGGTGGTGTGGGCGCTGTGGCGGGTGCGTTTGTCCCGGCATTCTGATTCAAAATGGAGTGCCGTTGCACATGAAAGGTGTGTGTACTGGACCCCGCCAACACTTTACCGCTCTTACTGATCAGTTCGGCACTGATCGTATGGGTGCCACGGTCAAGATTGGTCAGCGCGCTGCTAAAAGATGGGGAAACTGAAACCGGCTTGCCATCCAGAAAAAAGCGTATAAGGAAGCCCTTTTTGCCAGCCAGGGGTTGGTTGGATTCTGCCGTTACAGTGACATTGCCGTTATTGGCGCGGAGAGTTTCCTGATTTTCAGGCGAGACGATTCGCAGGCTGAATACCGTGGCTTCAGCTTTTATTGAGTCTGGGTCCTGCAATGTTTGTTCTGAAGTCTCGCTGGGGGGCGTTACTGGATAGGGTTTCGAAATGGTCGGAGGCCTGAGTTTGATGGGTTTGGCTTTCTGACTGGCGGGTGGCTTGTCAGTAAACACGGTCTCACCAGTTTTTGGATCAACATAACGATAGGCATCTGCGAGTAGCAGTGCGGGTGCTATAAAAATTAGAATCAGGACGATACGCATATGTCCAATGTAGCGCAAAAAAAATAATTGAGCAAAAAAACGCCCCCTAAAAGGGGGCGCTACTTCACAAAGTTGCGGTTTATTGCATCAAACGCTGTAGTACATGTCGAATTCAACCGGGTGAGTCGTCATGCGCAAGCGTGTGACTTCTTCCATCTTCAGGTCGATGTACGCATCAATAGCGTCGTCGCTGAATACGCCACCAGCGGTAAGGAATTCACGATCCTTATCCAGTGCAGCCAGGGCTTCATCCAGAGAACTGCAAACCGTTGGAATGGCTTTTCCTTCTTCCGGTGGCAGATCGTAAAGATCTTTGTCCATGGCTTCACCCGGATGAATCTTGTTCTGGATTCCATCAAGACCCGCCATCAACAGACACGCGAAAGTCAGGTAAGGGTTGCCAGCAGCATCCGGGAAACGGACTTCGATGCGGCGACCCTTGGGATTTGGATCAAAAGGAATGCGGATCGACGCAGAACGGTTACGGGCGGAGTATGCCAGCATAACAGGTGCTTCAAAGCCTGGTACCAGACGCTTGTAGCTGTTGGTTGAGCCATTGGCAAAAGCATTAATGGCTTTGGCGTGTTTAATGACGCCGCCGATGTAGTAAAGGGCTATTTCACTCAGGCCGCCATAGCCGTCACCGGTAAACATGTTATCGCCACCTTTTGCGAGAGACATATGGACATGCATGCCATTACCGTTGTCACCCACCAGTGGCTTGGGCATGAAGGTGGCGGTTTTGCCATAATTATGGGCAACGTTATGAATGACATATTTCATAATCTGGTTCATGTCCGCACGTGTGACGAGGGTGTCGTATTTAGTGCCGATTTCGCATTGTCCGGCAGTTGCCACCTCGTGGTGATGCACTTCGGTTTCAACGCCCATCTCTTCCATTACCATGCACATGGCAGCACGCATGTCGTGCAGGGAGTCAACGGGGGGTACAGGAAAGTAGCCGCCTTTTACGCCAGGGCGATGACCCATATTGCCGTCTTCATAGACTTTTTCAGCATTCCAGCCTGCTTCTTCGGAGTCGATTTCATAGAACGCGCCCTGAATATCGGCAGCCCAGCGGACGTCGTCAAAAATGAAGAATTCGGGTTCAGGACCAAAATATGCGGTGTCGGCGATGCCAGTAGATTTCATATACTCTTCTGCGCGTTTTGCAATAGAGCGAGGGTCGCGCTCGTAGCCCTGCATGGTAGTCGGTTCAACGATGTCGCAGCGAATGTTAACGGTTGCATCCTGAAAAAATGGATCCAGTACTGCTGTTGAAGCATCCAGCATTAGAATCATGTCTGATTCGTTAATGCCCTTCCAGCCTGCAATGGATGAACCATCGAACATTTTTCCATCTGCAAAGGTGGTTTCATCGACACTATGTGAAGGAATCGTTACGTGTTGTTCTTTACCCTGGGTGTCGGTAAAGCGTAGATCGACGTATTTTACGTCGTTGTCTTTCATCATTTTCAAAACGTCACTGGCTGACATTGGACTTCCTCCTGAGAAGTATTTGTAAACTGGTGCCAATCGTATTAATTGACGGACGGGTTATTTTGAAGCACGAAGCATGCCAGCAAATATGGGCTGAAAGCAAGGGGTATTGGGCTTTTAGCTTACTCAGGGGGATGATTCCCGCACTGTTATTGCTCATGGATAATAGCTTTTGCTCTATTATGGTGCGTGCTTGAAAAATACAGCTACCCGGCTAATATAGGGGTGGCGTTGTGTGGCTGCGATTAGTGCATTGATTTGCGCATGTGTTCCAGGGTGGTGCGGGGCGGCCAACAGGTAGAGTTCGATATCTATTTTGCCGGAAAGGTAATGCAGTTTTATGTCCTGGATTTCCTGAGCGAGTGACTGGTCGCGCCAAACTTCATCAAGCTCCTGTAATAGCCGACCTCGCAGAGGAAGCCCATCGCAACGTGGGCCTGGCCCATCATCTTCGGGATCAATGTGGACAGTCACATCAATCATACTCGGAACAGACTGCATCACTGCCTTGCGGACTGATTCGCTGATCTGGTGACCCTCCGATACGCTGATCTCGGGTGACACCTGTATATGCACATCGGCCATCGTGTCGCTGCCGCTGTGGCGGGTGCGAAGCTGGTGCAGGCTGACAACGTCCTCAATTTTACCAATACTGGACTCAATATCAGCCACAGTGTCGTCATCGAGCGCGGCGTCAATCAATTGCTGGGCGCTATTCCATAACAACTCAAAACCTATCTTCCCGATCATTAAAGCGACACCGATGGCAGCCAGTGCATCAGCCTGAGGAAAGGCGTATAAACTTCCCAGTATTCCGATAATGACCAGCATGGAAGAAATGGCATCGGAACGATGATGCCAGGCATTGGCTTTCAGCAGTGTGGAGTTGTGTTTGCGCGCCACGCGCATGGTGTATTGATACAGACCTTCCTTTGAGACTACGGCAAGTGCGGCAAATAATATTGCCAGGGGTTCAGGCTGTAACAACCGTTGTGGTGAAAATAATCTGCCAAGCGCGTCAACCACGATACCGACCGCAACCGCAAGCAGAATTGCTCCCAGCAAGCTGGTTGCCAGAGTCTCGATGCGGCCATGTCCATAAGGGTGTTCAGTGTCCGGTTTTTCGTGGGCAAATTTTGCTGCCACCAGCACGATAAAATCGCTGGCCAGGTCTGAAAGTGTGTGCAGGCCATCAGCAATCAAGCCCTGAGAATGGAACAGGAAGCCACCCAGTAATTGCGCCAGAGATAGTCCAACATTAACACCAGCGCCTACAAGCGTGACCTTGCGTGTTGCCTGGTAGCGATCTGGGTTAGCTGAATGAGTCAAGGGGCTTAAATTTTATGGTTGGTATTACAAAAAGTGTTGGCAACCATAGCGGATGCTAACGCATTAGCAAAGCATTCTACGGTACACCCGGTTTTAGACTGACCTACTCGGATTGTATCTGCGCCTGTTTCGCGCGTTCGACATAATCCTGATAGGCAGGAACTGCTATTGCTGCCAGAATGCCCAATACAATAAAGACCAGGAACAGGACAACCACAATAATCCCTATGCTCTTACTGTTGGGTGGAGGTGGCGGGCCATAATTATTTCGCCCATCGGTGCCCGGGATAAACCAGAAAATTAAAGGTACGAGTGGAATCAGCAGAAGCAGGCTTAGCCAGCCGGTAGAATTAAAGTCGTGGCAGCGCTGTATTGTGAGTAAAACACTGATAATCAGCAAGGCGCCATAACCCAGAACAACCAGGGCGATGGTGGCAAAACCGTTGACGGGTTCAGGAAGTTGAGCCGCTACTGCGATGAGTAGCCCCATCAGCAGGTAGATTAACAAAGTCAGGCCGATACTGTAGGCGATGTAACGCAAGCGCCCCAGACGACCGCTTGCCGATAAGATTTTGATTTCACCGTAGTCGTCCTGATTAAGGGCTATATCTTCTATTTTTCCAGCCGGTGGTTGATAAGGGTTGGGGGTTTCCATTGAATATCTCCCTGGTTAAATTAGTTGCTAGCTATGTGACTTTCCAGAATCATTTGAAAGTCATCCGGATTTTTGGTGTGGGTGATCTCACCTTCCCTGGGAAAATGCAGGTCATGCAGGCGTGAAAGCCAGAAACGTAGTGCTGCAGCACGAAGCGCAACAGGCCAGTTACTATACTCTTCAGCCTGTATTGGCCGTATAGTCTGATAGCCCGCAAGCATCGCGTTCACTAAATCGTCATTAAGTTGTCCACCTTCCTGGCTGCACCAGTCGTTGACTGTGATCGCCAGATCATAAATCAGGGCGTCATTGCAAGCGTAGTAAAAATCGATCAGACCGGTGACATGGTTGTTTTCAAACAGGCTGTTGTCACGGAAAAGATCAGCATGAATGATGCCTTGCGGCAATCTGGATAAGTCGTGTTGTTGCTGAAAAAGCAGTTCATTTTCCAGCAGCTCTGAGGCCTCCCCGTCGAGTTTTGCCAGCAGTTTTTGTCCTGTTTGCTGCCTCCAGTCTGCACCACGCGGATTATCGCGTGAATCCGTATAACTTTGTCCCGCAATATGCAGCCGACCCAGCATTACACCAAGCGCATGGCACTGTTCGGCGATGGGTGTCTCAGGGCTTTCTCCATGCAGCCGGATAGCTAATACTGCGGGCTTGTCACGCAGTGTTTGCAGATAGTCGCCCTTGTGGTCGGCGATGGGGTGTGCTGATGGGATATCATGCTCAGCCATCCAGGCCATCAGGTTAATAAAGAAAGGCAGTTCATCATGACTGTGGTGCTCGAACAGGGTTAATACATACTCGCCCCGGTCGGTCGTAACAAAGTAATTGGTATTTTCAATGCCGGCAGCAATGCCTTCATAATCCTGAAGACCACCGACAGGAAATTGCCGCAGAAAATCGACAAGTTCAGCTTCGCTGATTGAGGTGTAAACGGACATTAGTCTGTAGCTCTCATCATAATCCGGAATTTTTCTGGAGAGATTTTGGATGCAGTTTGGACAAACAGCCAAATGCCCATGTTGACCATAGGCTTGCAGGCTGTTTGTTCAAAATGCGCCAAAAGATTCCGGTAAAGCTTCCGCTCCTCGACAATTGCTCCTGCATTGTTCTACTACCGTACATCCTGTACATATGCTCACGCCCCTTACCTACATCCTGTAGGCAAAAACCGGATAGCGTTGAAGTAACAATAAGTTGTGTGTCTCTGTTCATTTACAGGCCTAATTTAAAAAACATGTTCAAAAATATAGAGCGTTATGATGGGAGCTACAGGCTAGAGCTCCATCAGTTTTTCAAGTTCTTTGGATGTTGGCGCAAATCCGCGGGCAGCGTAGTGATCAAAAATAGCGTCAACAGCATCCTCAGGTTTGTCAACGACCTTAAACAGATTCATATCTTCCGCAGAGATTGTGCCCTGCTTGATCAGTGTATTCTGAAACCAGTCGAGCAGCCCTTCCCAGAACGGTGAATGGACGAGAATAATGGGAATGCGACGGGACTTGCCCGTCTGCACCAGCGTCAGAATTTCAGCCAGTTCATCCAGTGTGCCGAAGCCGCCGGGTAGCACCACATATGCAGAAGCGTATTTAACGAACATCACCTTGCGTGAGAAAAAATGCCGGAAGCTTAGCGAAATATCCTGATAGGAGTTGCCGATCTGTTCGTGGGGCAGCTGAATATTCAAACCGATGCTCGGAGACTTACCTTGCTGTGCACCTTTATTTGCGGCCTCCATAATCCCCGGGCCGCCACCACTGACTACAGCAAAACCAGCATCAGAAAGCTGGCAGGCAATATCCTCAGCCAGTTTGTAGATGGGGTCGTCTGGAGCCGTGCGGGCGGAACCGAAAATGCTCACCGATGGTTTGATCCGTGCCAGGCGCTCAAAGCCCTCGACGAACTCACCCATGATCTGAAAAATCTTCCAGCTCTGGACGGTAAGTTCGGTATCATCAACCGGCATCATACCGGGATGTAGTTTCTGTTGTCTCTCGTTCATAGTGGTGTCTCGTAATGTCAGCGCGTTTCTACCATAATTACGCGATCAGGGAAATCTAAAGTATCATGGTAGGATAATTCAGCGTTCAATTACTTATGACTAAAACCAATAAAAACCCGCCATTGATTCTGGTTGATGGCTCTTCTTATCTATACCGCGCATTTCATGCGCTGCCACCTTTGACCAACTCAAGAGGCGAAGCGACCGGCGCGGTTTATGGTGTCGCAAACATGCTGCGCAAGTTGCAGAAAGAATACCAGCCGACACAGATGGCCGTGGTCTTCGACGCCAAAGGCAAGACCTTTCGCCATGAACAATATCCTGACTATAAGGCGAACCGCCCACCCATGCCGGATGAGCTGAGATCACAGATTGAACCGCTGCACGAACTGGTGAAGCTGATGGGCTTGCCGATTATAGTTGAGCCGGGTGTGGAAGCTGATGATGTGATCGGTACTCTGGCTCGGCAGGCCAGCGAAAAGAATATTTCCGTGCTGATCTCGACTGGTGACAAGGATCTTGCGCAGCTGGTCAATAACAACGTCACGCTAATTAACACCATGAACAATACGCTGATGGATGAAGAGGGTGTGAAGGAAAAATTCGGTGTGTCACCAGAGCAAATTATCGATTATCTAACGCTCATGGGCGATAAGTCGGACAATATTCCAGGTGTAGACAAAGTTGGACCCAAAACCGCTGAAAAATGGCTCAGCCAATATGAGTCGCTGGATAAGCTATTGGCGCATGCTGATGAAATCAAGGGCAAGATTGGCGAAAATCTGCGAAATGCGATGGATCAAATACCGCTTTCGCGCGATCTGGCTACTATTCGAACCCGTCTTGAATTAAAAGAAAAAATATCTGATTTAAAGATAATGCCTGTTGAGCTGGAAAAATTGGCAGTGACACTCAGAGAGCTGGAATTCAGTAGCTGGCTGAGGGAAATTGAAAACAATCAGGATACCGTAACTAAACAGACGACATCGCAGCAAGTCGAATACGAAACCATTCTCACCGAAAAAGATTTCCAGCGATGGATGAAGGTCTTAGAGAAAGCGACTGTTTTTGCCTTCGACACTGAAACCACCAGCCTTGATTATATGCAGGCGGAGATTGTCGGTGTTTCCTTTTCTGTCGAGCCGGGCAAGGCGGCATATCTTCCACTGGCGCATGATTATCCCGGCGCACCTGAGCAACTGGACAGGGATGTAACTCTAAAAAAACTCAAACCATTGCTGGAAAATCCGGATCAGGCAAAGCTGGGTCATAACCTGAAATATGACCGCAGCGTGTTGCTTAATCATGGGATAGAGCTGGCAGGAATTGCCCACGACACCATGCTGGAATCGTATGTATTGAATTCGACGGCGAGCCGTCACGATATGGACACGCTTTGTGAAAAGCATCTGGGTCATGAAAATATCCACTTTGAAGACGTAGCCGGCAAGGGCGCGAAACAACTGACTTTCAATCAGGTTGGGCTGGAAGAAGCCTCGCCTTACGCCGCTGAAGATGCCGACATGACTTTGCGCCTGCATCATCACTTTTGGCCACAATTGAAACGGCTTAAAGGCCAGCGTGAGCTTTATGAAAATATTGAGATTCCACTGCTACCGATTCTGTCACACATAGAACGAAATGGTGTACTTGTGGATGCCGACGCCCTGTTTCAACAAAGTCATGAGCTATCAGAGCGTATGGCTGAAATCGAGCGGGACGCCTGGAAAGCCGCCGAGCAGGAATTTAATCTGGGTTCGCCAAAGCAGTTGCAGCAAATTTTATTCGAGGAACAGGGTCTGCCTGTGATTCGTAAAACGCCGAAAGGTCAGCCATCCACAGCAGAAGATGTATTGCAGGAACTGGCAAACGACTACCCACTGCCCCGACTAGTACTCGAATATCGTTCCATGAGCAAGCTCAAGTCGACCTATACCGACAAGCTGCCGCAGATGATTAATCCACAAACCGGTCGCGTTCATACTTCCTATCATCAGGCGGTTGCATCGACCGGCAGGCTGTCATCCTCCGACCCAAATCTGCAGAATATCCCGGTGCGTACCGAGGAAGGGCGGCGGATACGCCAGGCTTTTATCGCGCCCAGCGGCTATAAAATTCTTGCTGTCGATTATTCACAAATTGAGCTGCGTATCATGGCGCATCTTTCCGGCGACGAAGGGCTGCAAAAAGCTTTTGCAGAGGGCCAGGACATTCATCGCGCCACAGCGGCAGAAGTCTTCGGTGGCCCTGTAGAAGACGTGAATGCAGATCAACGTCGCGCCGCGAAAGCCATCAATTTTGGCCTGATTTATGGCATGTCGGCTTTTGGCCTGGGTAAACAATTGGGAATAGGCCGTAAAGAGGCGCAGGAATATGTCGATCTCTATTTCGCGCGCTACCCCGGTGTCAAGCGCTATATGGACGCAACCCGCGAACAGGCGAAAGATAAAGAGTATGTAGAAACGCTTTTTGGCCGTCGCTTATATTTACCTGAAATCCACTCCCGCAACGCACAACGGCGACAATATGCAGAGCGGACGGCTATCAACGCGCCCATGCAGGGGACAGCAGCGGACATCATCAAGCGCGCCATGATTGCTGTTGATCGGTGGATAGGGAATGAGAACCTGGCAGTTAAAATGATAATGCAGGTACATGATGAACTCGTGTTTGAGGTTAAAACTAAAGAACTGGATAAAACCACAGGCAAAATCATTAATCTGATGGAATCCGCGGCAAGTTTATCGGTTCCGCTTATTGCTGAGGCAGGTTCTGGAGACAACTGGGATGAAGCGCATTAGTGGGTATGGACTGCTATTGGCTTAGCGCCTGGAAATATCTTAAACTGAGATTAAGTTAAACGATTACGAGCAGGGAAAGTGAAGGGCAGTGAGGCACAGCATGAAAGAGATGCATTCATTATATGAATCCGCGGTATGGTATGGAAAGATCTCCTCCTGCACCCCGTCATAATTATGCCATTATGTGGGAATTCATCCCACTTAACTATTTTACGGCAACGTGAATATGCGGGAATTATCTGCAATAACAATAGGTTATTACAATTGAGCCGAAATAAATTTCGAATTATAGGGATTCCCGCTAATACTGTTTTGTGGGATGCAATCCCATAAAACGTACTGTTCATATGAAGCTCCGCTATCGCGGAGCTCCATATGAACGCCGCTGTTGCCAGGAAACCTGTCGAACACCCTTGCCCACAGTCCGCTGCGCTTCCTGTGAACAAGTGCGTTCGACAGGCCGGGTTCCCGCATAATATGATGACCCTGCGGGCACATCAATTATCCGGGAACCCGGCCTGTCAACAGCGGCGTTATATTACAAGGAGAGTTAAGTGAAAACATTAGGTCTTATTCTATTATTTGTTATTTCAAATATTATAACGTTCAGTGTTACCTTTGACATGACTCAGGAAATTATTGGCGCATTATGGATAGAAAAAGAGATTGAAAATCATAGAGTTCATAAAGCCTTAGTAAAATCAGTGAACAAGGGTGATATGCTAGAAATTAAAGATACTTCGAACAAATTATTGGCACATTACCAAGACATGGTCAAAATCTTAGTACGCGATCTCGACAAAGGACATTATAAATACTTTACTAATGAAGAAATTGAAAAAGGTAAAGAATATCTGCAGTCAATAGAACAAACTCGGATCGGTTCAAATTGAAATATAACCAGTGCATGCAGTCGGATCACAGCTTCGCTGCGCCCGCTGATGCAGGGCGTTCGACAGGCCGGGTTCCCGCATAATATGATGACCCTGCGGGCACATCAATTATCCGGGAACCCGGCCTGTCAACAGCGACGTTAGGCTCTTATAGGCTCTTATGGAAATAACTAATGACTCATATGCAGTTGATACCCTGAAAACTTGGTATCAAACAAATCAAGAGCAATTTGAAAAACAGTGTATATCAAATGAATTTAAAGATTCAGGACATAGCTCAGCAGCAGTACTATTAGAAACAAATAATCATTTAATAGATATTTCAGCTTGGAACCATGCATCATGTCTAGATATACAAATTCTTGAAATAGAGTCAGAAGAAAGCAGGTTTCTAACTATTGGAGACTGTGAAACAAAACTCATATTTGTAAAACACCTTGAGTCATTTATTACTTGGTTAAATAATGAAACAAACAAAAAGCCTAACAATTAAAATGCACTCGGAAAGTCAAAAGCTACACTCCTCGTACCTCGTCGCTCCACTTTTGCTTCCGATGATTTTGGCCGTTCATATGAAGCTCCGCTATCGCGGAGCTTCATATGAACGTCGCTGTTGCCAGGAAACCTGTCGAACACCCTTGCCCACAGTCCGCTGCGCTTCCTGTGAACAAGGGCGTTCGACAGGCCGGATTCCCGGATAATATAATGACCCTGTGGGTGCATCAATTATCTGGGAACCCGGCCTGTCAACAGCGACGTTAGCACAACAGTTTGGATTCTAAACTTTCAATTAAAGGAGAAATAATGAAGCAAGTAATTGCAAAGACTTTCGGTGGCTTGACAACACAGTACTACATCCGACAATTCATATTTGGTTTAATATTTCCTGCTCTTTTCTATTTCATGTCAACACAAAAAGGGGCGCAACCAATCCCATTAACTATGATAGGTTTATTCTTCTTGAATACCTTTCTTTATCCATATTCACGTTTTGTCTATGAAAGCATAATGGATTTTATTATGGGTGGAAATGTATTTTGGGTTAATACCTTTATCATGCTTTTCGTGAAAATTATTACCATGTCCATTTGCTGGAGTTTTGCAATCTTCATTGCACCCGTTGGGCTAGCTTATCTTTATTATTACCATAGCAAAGAAAACCAACTACCCTCAGAATGAAAAGTGCTAACAATCACATTCACTTGACCGTAAAAAGCGTCACTTTTTTTGCTAAGGCAAAAAAACCGCCTCTTTTTACGTCAAGTGATGCGGGCGTTAGCCACAAAAGCAAATTAGGGAGGTTGTGTGGAGATTTCGGGAATTAATG
>Ga0190283_1000911_pt1 | contig 14361 bp, 17 predicted proteins | sample 48691801_MG_FD_161669 | JGI IMG/M metagenome (GOLD analysis project Ga0190283, IMG submission 161669) | Hydrothermal vent microbial mat bacterial communities from Southern Trench, Guaymas Basin, Mexico - 4869-18-0-1_MG | ecosystem: Environmental > Aquatic > Marine > Hydrothermal vents >...
TCCGGGCACGTCCCCACACCATCATGCCCGGGCCGAACAACATCGGTGTGAACATGACCTATACCACTGAGAAAGGCGAGCAGATCAACGAAGCCTTTGACATGCTGGTACTTTCCATCGGTCTTGAGGCCCCGGCTGATGCGCTGAAACTCGCTGAACGCTTTGAAATTGAACTGACTCCGCACAATTTTGTCAAAACATCGGGATTTGATCCGGTGGCTGCCAGTCGCCCCGGAGTTTATGTGGCGGGTGATTTCCAGATGCCCAAGGCCATTCCCCGAACCGTGATTGAGGCCTCCGCGGCCGCGGCCAATGCAGTAGACAAGCTGGCAGAGGTCCGGGGAACCCTGACCAAGACCCGAACCTATCCCCCGGAGAGGGACATCGCTGGCGAGGAACCCAAAGTCGGGGTGTTTGTGTGTTCCTGCGGCATCAACATCGCCAATGTGGTGGATGTGAATCAGGTGGCTGAATACGCCAAGGCCCTTCCCCATGTGGTGATGGTGGAAAACAATCTGTTCACCTGCTTTGTTATGAGCAAAGAAAATCTTCTGAAAAGAAATTTCCTGATTTCGATGAATTGTTTAAGGCTGCAAAGCTGCATTATGAGCAAAAAGGCAAAAATCCTGACACCCTGTATTCAACGGTTTGGCAGTTTTCATATCAGATACAGATGAAAAAGTTCTGGAAAAGATTTCGGGCGATGATGTGATCGGCGGGGTGAAAGTGACAGTGAGGGCGATCGGAATATGACTTAGCCAGTTCCGCACTCCCTGAGAATTTTTATGAAAGATTTCAGACAGTTCGCCATAAAACAGAACCTGCGTTTAAGAGCGCTGCTCATTCAGGCTGTTCGCAGTTTTTTTATTGAGAAGGATTATCTTGAGGTTGAAACGCCCTGCCGAATCCCCGCGCCCGCGCCGGAGACTCATATTGACGCTGTGACCTCTGCAAGCTGGTTTCTGCAAACATCCCAGGCATCAGGAAACGCACTTGGAATTGACGATGCTCTTTGCAGATTCATCAGAGATTGACGAGGTGGCGGCTTTCACACCTGAAGAGCTATAAGTGAAAAATGAAAAGTGGAGTAGGATATCCCTGAGGTGATGAATCTGTTGTTGATGCTCCCAAAAAACTGATCCCGTTTTTGTTCCAGTCATTTTGTAACCGGCTGATTTTCAAGTTGAAAAAAATAGGCGGAACAAAAACGGGATCACAGTTGGCAACTCTGTTTGTGACATTTTCATCAGCCCAGGATATCCCTACCGTGCAAGCAGGAGTTTTCTGCCTTTGAAATACAGTTTCCACGAATGCTCTTGGCGTGGCTCACATCAGAAAGTGGGATTTTTTACAGGGGGGGAATAATTCAAGGGGCTGATGTTTGCCTTCCCATTTTTCCTGCAATAATTTTTCCAGATTTTCCGCCTGCGTATTTGTTCCGGCCTGCAAAAAATTCTGTTCAGAATGAATCAGCGAGATGGTTCGGATATCCGGATTATTTTGCAGAAAATAATCTGCCACAACAAAATTGGGCAGCGAATTCGTGCCGATGAGCAGAATCAGATGATTGAATTTTTCAGAGGGCATGACGATTTCCTTTATGCTGAACGATTCTTTGAACCGGAGATGATTCATATTTGCTGTTCAGGTCTGCAGCGTTTTTGCCCATTGAATGATAAAAATAAGGCAAAAAGGAAGTTTAAGGTTCGTTTTTACCATTAAAAGCCGCTCGGTTTGAATGCAGGAATTAATATACTTTGAAAGAATCTGCGTCAAGTTTTTTTTGTTATAAAATTCTGTCAGACAGCAGGAGATTTTGAAAACCCAGGGTGGCGCTGCGCCATATGCATCAAGCTAAGATCGTAACTGTCTGTTTTTATTGATCCATGATGTGCCGGACGGGGTTGCAAACCCCGTCCGGCAGTCTCAGCTTGATGCATATGTGGCACTGCGCTGACTCTGGGCTGATTTATGTAACCGGAGGCTGAAGATGACTCCTCGGAATTGGCTGCATTTTGCTGGGTTATCTTATCCATTTCAGTCATGGCCTCACTCATCTGTTCAATTCCCCGAGTCTGAATCATTGGAAGATACGGTAATCCCAGAGATCAGTTCCCCCATCTTGCCTGCCTGACCGGCAACCTCGCCGAACGCATTGCTGTTTTGGATGTGATTCCGATTTCACCGGCAACGGACCTGCAATGATTTTCGTCAAGAAAGTTATGTCTTTTAAACAAAGGGAGTGCAAAAATAGTGAAAAATTGAAAATGAAAAGCTGAAAGTGAAAGGCTGAAATTTAAGGGGTGCCAAAAATGACAAAAAATTTAAGCATGGGACAGATTCCTTATTGATTTATTTTTTACTATTCAGTATTGTGCAGATAAAATATGTGGCTTATTGGGATCCGTTGGGATCATTCCTTAATGTATTCGGGAAAGGAAATATTGAATATCTGATAGCCAACTGCCGTTATGAAACTCTGTTTCTTCAACAGAAAAATCGGTCATTTTTTTTTAACGAAGGCTGCCAATATTTCCGATTCCCGAAAACAGGGGCATGAAACATAAGCAAAAGGCACACCTGCATGATAAACTTCTGCAAGGGTGCTGTAGCCGACTTTGCCAATGACAGCATCAGAGGCATTGATCAGATCCGGATGGAAAAATCAGAGTCATGGGTAATATCAGATTGTTATAAATTTGTACAGATTGACTGCCCGGAATTATAAAATGCACATTCGTTTGTCAGTTCCTTCAGAAAAGCGTACTGCTCCGGGATTCCTCCCATGGTGAGCACCACCTTGCGGTTGGCCGGTATTTTCAATTTTTTTCCGGATATTCTGTCCGGATGTTCTGATTTTTCGACTGACTGGCAAGGGGTATCCGATGTGCAGACTGGATATGGTAATCCGCTACATGGAATAAGGTTGTTGCGGTCTGTGTATTCATCATAAACCCAATCCCAGATGAAATTTTCAATCAGCACTGAAGGAATTTGAGTCTGCATTTCAATTTTTTTTTATCAGTCAGGTCAGGTCTGCAATCCGGGGATGGCGCAAGGTAAAAATCTTTCAGACAAGATTCTGTCAGCATATTGGGGAAAGGACGGGTAATTATTGACATGCTTCTGCACAGCTTGGTATAAATGTAACTGAGATAGCGGCAACTTTGCTGATTTTATAAAAATATTTTGACACTTTATTTTGATTTCGGTAAATAAAGCCTAAGTTTACAGGAATGTTCTTTAAAAGTCAGCGGCTTCAGCCATATAAAGCAGGCCTGCATACTCATAAGCAACTTTGAAAGCCGCTGTCAATGACATTCAAGGATACAAAAATGATATGGCTAAAATAGAACAAAAGCTGAAAGCCGGAAGGACTTTTTGCTTTTCTTTTTCCACTTTCAACTCTGAAACGGCTTTATTTACGTTATGCCGCAGGAAAATTTGCAGGAACAAATTTTTTTCGACTTCTTCCTTTTTGACATGAAAGAAATAATGAAATATGATATGCTCCAATTATGCATAGTGCCTGACCAAATAAGTTTTGACAAGTGCATTATGCATTATATAAGGAGCAACTTGTCAAAACTTATTTGGTTGGGCAATATAGTACCGGGACAGGTAAAGTACAAGGCGACCAGAAGACGGGTATTGTGAAGAGACTGGATGGTATCTGTTGCAGACTACATGGTTGTGCGAAGAAAAAAAATATCTTTCCTAAAGAATTTTCAGGAAAACCTGACTGTTTGTCAAAAATATATTTTTAAGGTCCGTCCGATATCACAAGATGGTAAAAGAGACCTTGAAAATAAGGGTATTCCGCTTTTGCCGTCAGGAACAGTGGAAAAAGACCGTACAGTCAATTGAAGGTACCTGCATCAATCCGGAAGTTCGTTCCCTCCTGTCATAATCTGAGGATGTCGAATCACCGGACACAAGGCGGGGAACAGATTTGCAGGTTAATAAATTACAGTTCGCGGTCTGAACGGGGAGAATGTTGTTCCGGCTCTGAAAAAGAATATCCGCAACCATGGCTTCCTTGAAAAATGAATAAAAACAGACGCTCTCTCCTTTCCAGTCCGGAACCCGGGAGCGAGGGGGAAGAGGAGGATAAACAATTGGGATCCAATTACGACGACATCACTTTTACGGATTATACCCTGGGCCAGGAGGAACTGGAAAAAATAGAGAATGTCCTGGAAGATGACCTGATCAGAAGCGGTGTCCACAGCGTCCTGCTTATTGATATGGCAGGCAATATTATTGCACAACGTGATAACGGAGCTTGCGATCATGATTTGTATTCACTGGCTGCCCTTGCATCGGCAAATTTTGCCGCAGTTGACACCATGGCAAAAATTGTCGGAGAGGAGGAGTTTTCACTGCTTTTCCATAAAGGGGAAAATGAAAATATCCATTTCAGCAAAGTAAATGTCGAGTTTTTGCTCATCACCATATTCGGAAAAAAAGTATCGCTGGGTTTGCTGCGTCTGAAAGTTGCAGAGGCAGTTGACAAAATAAACGGTGTATGGAAACCATGACGGGCGTGTTGTTGCGGCCATTAATTAACATATCGCGGTGAGGAGGGATCTGTTTTGGCATTCGTCAATATGAAGAGTAAAGAGGTTCAGGCTAAAATCGTTTATTACGGTCCTGGCAGAGGGGGAAAAACGACCAATTTGGAGTTTATTTACAGTAAATTCAGGGAACGGATCAAATCGGATATGGTCAGCATAAAGACACATGGCGACCGGACGCTTTTTTTTGATTTTCTTCCCTTTGACATTGGAAAGATAATGGGGTATGATGTAAAGATACAGTTATACACGGTTCCTGGGCAGGTAAAATATGATGCCACGAGGCGACTGGTGCTGAAGGGGGTTGATGGCATGGTGTTTGTGGCGGATTCCCAGGTTGAGCAAAGGAAAAAAAATGTCCTTTCTCTTAAGAACCTTCAGGAAAATCTGGCGATGTACAAAAAAAGTATTTTCAAAGTGCCTCTGGTGTTGCAATATAACAAAAGAGATCTCAAAAAAGAGGGAATTCCTCTTTTACCCACAGAAACGCTTGAAAAAGATCTGAACAGTCAGTTAAAAGTTCCTTCTTTCGCTGCCAGTGCCGTAAGCGGAGAAAATGTCGTTCCGACCATGAAAAAGATCATATCCTTGACCATGGCTTCCTTGCAAAATGTATTGAAATAGGAGGGAAAAAAATTGGGATCCAATTACGATGACAATATCACTTTTATGGATTACACTTTGGATCAGGAACAGTTGGAGCACATCGAAAGTGTTTTGGGGGAAGACCTGATCAAAAGTGGCGTTCACTGTGTCCTGCTTATTGATATGGCAGGCAATATCATCGCAAAATGTGACAACGGACGATGCCAGCATGATTTATATTCGCTGGCGGCCCTTGCATCAGCAAATTTTGCAGCGGTTGACACCATGGCAAAGATTGTGGGCGAGGCAGAGTTTTCATTGCTCTTTCATAAAGGGGAAAATGAAAACATCCATTTCAACAAGGTAAATGAAGAATTTTTGCTCATCACCATATTTGGCAAGGAAGTATCACTGGGGTTGCTTCGTCTGAAGGTTGCAGAGGCTGTCGAAAAAGTGAACAGTGTGTTTATGCAGGCTGCATAAAATCAGATATTGCAGAAGATACTGAAAGAGGAGGGTAAGCAATTGGGCTCCGATAAAGACAGCACCATTACCGCTGAAGTAGATGGACGCCTTGATGATCTCTTCGGAGACGGAGACGGGCAAGGTGACAGCTTCGCAAGTCAGGAAGATGCCGAGGCAGGCAATTTCGCCGGGGAAGCAGAATATGAAGTTCAGAACGGCAATTTGAAAGCTGGGAACAACACCGGCTCGGGGGACTCAATGATCAATGATCTGAAATCCGTTGTTTTGTCACTTGAATGGGAAATCAGCGATCAGGTGATGCAGAAACTCGGCGAGGAGATTGACACATTAAAAGGTGTCTGCAAAGATGACAAAATTGTCGTTGCATTCCTTCAGCTGCTTGACTCGCTGGGCAAATATATTCAGAAGAAAAAAGCCGATGCCCATCCTGACTCCATAGGTCTGCTCAACTCTGTGTATGAGCATCTGGAAACAGTGCTGGCATCTCCGGAAATGAGCGAGGCGAAGAAAAAAAAGATGCTCGTGACCGAAGTCGGCAAATATAAAGAGTTGAAGAAAGATATCGCCACTGCCAAGCCTCCTGTTTCCAGAAGACCGGAGGAAAAACCGGCCGGGAAAAAAGTGCTTGGAGAGAAACCGTTTCCGGAGCCTGAAGCCCATACATCATCCTTTCTGACAGAAGAAGAGGACGTTGTCAGTGTATCCTCTTTCCCGTCAGGCACAGCTTCCAATCAGGATGTCGTCCTTGCCCTTAAAGAAATCAACAAGACCATTAAGACTGAGTTCAAAGCGCTGAGAGAAGAATTGAAGCTATGGAGAGAGAAAGCGTGAAGGCATGCACTCGTTTTTTTGAACTGCGTGATCAGGTTCCCGCACCGGAACACGATGGTGAAGCCAGTAAAATCGTACAGAAAACACCTCAAAAAGGGGGAAAAATCAAAATAGGGAGATTTTAGAAATGCTTGTGTTTTGTGAGGAGTGTGGGACAAAAAATGACGTGGACCCCAACATCATAGCAGGGGGAGAGCCGGACCCCCCTCCGAGATGCAAAGTATGCGACTCAATACTCCTGCTTCCTGTCACCCAGATTTCGGAACCTCAGAAAGTTGTCGCTCCTCAGACGCTGCATTTGCTTGAATTGCGATTTCATGATCATATCATTGAAATCAGCCAGGACCGTCCCAGCGTTACCATGGGACGCCAGCGTCACAATGATCTGGTTGTTCAGGACAATCGTGTTTCCCGATCTCATGCCCGGTTTGAGTATCGTAAGGGCAAATTTGTGTTAATTGACCAGAGTACGAACGGCACTTATGTGTTCATCAGGGGGAAAAAAGGCATGAATCTCAAACAGGACGAATTGCCGGTGCATGGGAACGGCATTATCGGGCTTGGACGGAAAGTTACCCCTGATTCACCCCAGGCCATACACTTCACGATCATTTAATCAGAATTGAGAATTGACAATTGAAAGAGGAAGGAAATTTTTCAATTCTCAATCCTCAATCCTCAATCCTCAATCCTCAATCCTCAATCCTCAATCCTCAATCCTCAATCCTCAATCCTCAATCCTCAATCCTCAATTTTCTTGTCTTTTATCAGCATTGTCGAAGGGTCCAGAAGCAGAGGGGGATGATCCGCGGAGTCTGACGGTCCCCCTTTTAAAGCTTTCACATGGATTTCTTTTTCTTCGGGCCGGAGTTGGAATGCAACTTCAAACAGGTCAGCAACATTCAGAAGGGGGGCCGGTATTCTGTCAGGGCCCAGGTCTTCATGCCGATGAGTGCGTACAGTGAACCAGACATGCATGGAATGGTTTTTTGCCAGCGTTTTAAGCGCGGTAAGAGAGGCTGTGACAGTTTCATCAAACGGAAGTCCGTCAATCAGAAGCATCTTAGGCAGAAAAATGTTCTGTTCTGTCAGATCAGTCAGCCTCTCTTCAAGCTTGGGCACACTGAAACTGTCAATATTGAACGTCATAATAAGCCGATACGGCAGTATGGCCTCCCAAAGTTGGTTCATTTCCGTGATATCGTACTGGTCTGCAATATTCCGGAATACCTCTTCATACCACAGACTGACTTTTTTCACAGGGTCCGCCAGGCTGATATGAAGCACATTCTGGTCCCGCAGCAGACTGTCCAGGGCAAGCTGAACCAGAATTGCCGTTTTGCCCAGACCTGCACGCGCCAGCACAGCCCCGAATCCTCCCGGGGGGAGGATGTCCCGGGTTTCATGTCCCATAAGTCTCAGGGGGTTTCGGAAAATAAGTTCCTTTTTAAGCATATTGAAATTCCTTTCTCTGAGGTAAATCATCTGGTTTTGATGTAAAGTCCTGACCCGAGTCAGGACTGAGTTTTAAAATTTCGGATTTCTAAGCAATATTCTTTTTTGCTTCCGCGGCTTTCTTGACCAATTCCTCTGCGATCCCTTTCGGAACCTGTTTGTAGGTGGCGAACTCCATGGTAAACTGGGCCTTGCCCTGAGTCAGTGATCTCAGAACCGTGGAATAACCGAACATTTCTGCAAGGGGGACCTGGGACTCAATAACGCACATCACGCCCTCATCCTGTGAGGAAACGATCATTCCCCGGCGCTGATTCAGAGACCCCATGGCACTTCCCTGAAACTCGGTGGGTGTTTCAACAACAACTTTCATAATCGGTTCATGGATAACCGGGCCGGCTTTGGCGTATCCTTCTAAAAACGCGCCGCGGGCAGCAGCCTGAAAGGCCATTTCAGAAGAGTCAACAGCGTGAGAGTGGCCGTCATTGATAACGATTTTGATCCCGGTGACAGGGAATTCCATTTTCGGCCCTTTTTCAAGACATTTTCTGAAACCCTTTTCACATGCAGGGATAAACTGGGTGGGGATGGATCCCCCGGTGACTTTATTTTCAAAGACAAAATCTTCGTCAGCAGCAGGCTCAATATATCCTGCCACCCGACCGAACTGTCCCGCACCGCCGGTCTGTTTTTTGTGGATATAATTGAACTCAGCCTGCCTTGTGATCGTTTCCCTGTAAGCCACACGAGGCATGCCGGTGCTTACTTCCGCATTGTATTCTCGGCGCATCCTTTCAACATAGACCTCAAGGTGGAGTTCCCCCATTCCTGAGATGATCGTATCACCGGTTTCTCCGCTGACAAAGACTTTGAATGTCGGATCTTCCTTGCAGAAACGGTTCAGTGCTCTTGACATGCTGATTTCAGCCTTGTTGTCCTTGGGGACAATGGCAAGGGAAATTACCGGTTCCGGAACATACATGGAGGTCATTGTCAGACGGATTCCAGGGGCCACAAAGGTGTCTCCGGAAGCACAGTCAACCCCGAAAAGCGCGCCGATATATCCTGAAGGTATTTTCCCAATATCTTCCATCTGATTTGCATGCATTCGGACAAGCCTGCCGATTTTGACTTTTTTCCCTGTACGCACATTAATAACGGTATCCCCTTTGGCAAGGTTTCCCTGATATACACGGATATAGGTAAGCTGGCCATATTGCCCGTCTTCCAGTTTGAATGCGAGTGCGACAGTGGGTTTTTTGGGTTCGCTGGAAAGGATAAGCTCTGATTCATTATTATCCAAGTCAAGTGCCCGGTTTTCAACCTCAGAAGGACAGGGCATCAAATTGGTGATTCCGTCAAGGAGCGGCTGCACACCTTTGTTTTTATAGGCGGATCCTATGAAAACCGGTGTTAATGCGCGGGTAAGGGTTCCCTTGCGTATGGCCGACATCAGCATTTCCTCGGTGACGCTGTCTTCAAGTGCGGCTTCCATGAGTTCATCTGAGAACATGGAGGCAGCGTCAATCAGTTCTTCCCGCTTTTCCAAGGCTTCCGGAAGGATGCTTTCCGGGATGTCCTCAACACGGATATCATCCCCTTTTTCACCGTCAAAATAAACGGCTTTCATGGCAACAATATCCGCAACTCCTTCAAAATCCGCCTCAAGTCCGATAGGAATTTGCATGGTCACTGCGTTGTGTCCCAGTTTTTCTTTCAGTTGCCGGATGACTCGGAAGGGATTGGCTCCGCTTCTGTCACATTTGTTGACAAACGCGATGCACGGCACTTTGTACCGTTTCATCTGCTGGTCAACCGTAATGGACTGGGACTGAACACCGCCCACGGAACACAGCACAAGCACTGCACTGTCGAGTACCCGCAAAGACCGTTCAACCTCTATGGTGAAATCAACATGCCCGGGAGTGTCAATGATATTGATTTCATGGTTTTGCCATTCACAGAATGTGGCGGCTGAGGTAATGGTGATGCCGCGCTCTTTTTCAAGTTCCATGGAATCCATGGTCGCGCCCACGCCGTCTTTTCCCTTAACGTCATGAATAGTATGGATGCGCTTGGTATAATAGAGAATCCTTTCGGTAAGCGTCGTTTTGCCCGAATCAATGTGCGCACTGATGCCGATGTTCCTGACTTTTAAAATGTCGTTTTTCATAATACTGTTTCCTTAAATAGTTAAAACTTAGTTCTTATCCTTTACCGTAAGAATTTTATAACAAGCCGGATTTATCAAAAAATTTTATTCCTCCCATTGTTCTGCCAAAAAGACTGACATCTGATCCCTGATTTCGAGTTTACGTTTATGTTTCAAATAAAAAAAATCCCTCATTTGGAACATCAGCACCAAACAGGGAATTTGCCGAAAGAGATCATTGGAAAGCGGCGTTTATAATTTTTAAGAATAATTTTGTCAAGAGATTTCTTTGTTAAAAACGCATTATTCCACCTTGTGTTTTTTACTTTCCACTTTTTTTTAACCAAATCATAAATGGCAACCGCCATAGCCGTGATGGTTGCAAGCGGCGATTCCCGTCAATGCTTTTGTCACCTCAAGCTACTTTGCCGCCTTGCTGATATTATTGCAGGTTATCGCAAAATTGTCCGCTGTTCAGCAGTTTCACGGGCTTCTTTGAGGGTCCTCTATGATCAGAAGTTCATCTTTATTATTTACTCACTTACTCGACAGTGAAAAGTTGAAAATCAGCATATAAGAGTTCGTAGTTCCTGCTGGAGCTTATAAGATTTGCGTAGTTCCAGTATATAAGAGTTCGTAGTTTCGCCTTTAGGCAGTGTTACGAACTTTGAACTTTGTACAAAAAAATAGCAGATTTTTTCATATTGTTAAAGAGAAGAATTTTAAAAACAACATGTTTATGCAATATTATCTGGTATTCGGCAGCTTCAAATTCTCATAATCGGCTGAAATCAATGGCTCATCAGGGGCTCTGGCAGGCAAAGCGGCAATATTGTGGCTGAAAATTCTGACAGCGGTGCCCGGTTTGTGGTTAATTTGCCTGTCAGAAAGTAAAGGTTGAACAATTTTGCAGATCGTTCTGAACGATATCTGCAATAAAACGTAAACTGGCAAATGTGAGGATATCAAAATTCAAGGTGACAGATCAATGAAATATTGACATGACATGCTATTTTATTTATAATTTAATCTTATACAGAAAGAAGATGAAATAATTTGGGTCTTGGCAACAGAAAAATTTATATACCCTCATCCTAAAAAGCCGGATAAGATGGAAAAAGATAATCAGGACAGGACAGCCGTGCGGCTGAAAGGAGTGGGAGACGGATTATGTGTCACATTGGATCCCGCACAGCCGCCTGACTATTTACAGGAGGAACTGGCCAGACTGTTCAGACGAATGAAACATCTCGCGGTGAATGCCCGCGTCACTCTTGATATAGGGGAACCGGACGGTTATGAGGAACTGACCGAAAAACTGGGGAATTTTTTAAAAGAAACTTTTGGTGTCGGATCAGTGTCAGTACCTTCCGGAAAAAAATTAATGCCGGAAGAACGGATTCGGGAGCAGGACATGGACCATTCATGGCGTCATAGTAACAGTGATGTTCTTATGCTGACAGGGCGTGTCCGATCCGGGCAGAAGGTGACAGCCAGAAAACATCTGCTATTATTGGGGAATGTGAATCCAGGTGCTGAGGTGTTGGCAGGAGGCGATGTCCTTATAATAGGAAGCCTGCGCGGAGTTGTGGCAGCAGGCCAGCCTGACAACAGGGAAGCCATCGTGCTGGCACTTGACTTTCAGCCCACCCAGGTGCAGATTGGAGGAATTGTGGCTGCCGGTCTCCCGCCTTCTCTCGGGAAGTTGACAGAATTTGCTCACCTGGAAAATGATACGATCATCGTGGAAGATTATTTGGAAACAGCTCCATTCGGAAGACTGCCTTGGCCAGAGGTACGTTAAAAAATTGAAAATTGAAATTTTCCCTGCCTGAGGGAAATATGAACTTTTTCAATCTGCTGGCTGTAAATTTTTAATTTTCAATTTTCAGAGAGGTGAATAGTGGACGGAAAAATTATTGTTATAACCTCGGGCAAAGGAGGGGTTGGCAAGACAACAGCGACGGCCTCCATAGGAGCAGCCCTTGCTTTGGAAGGGAAACGGGTTGTCGTGGTTGATATGGATATCGGCCTCAGAAATCTGGATGTGGTAATGGGGCTGGAAAACCGGATCATTTTCAATGTTGTTGATGCCATGAAAGGAAAATGCAAGCTGAAACAGGCGGCAATCAAGGACCGAAGAATACAAAATCTTTTTCTTATTCCTGCCTCACAGAGTGATAACAAAAATGTGCTGAGCCCTGAAGAGGTGGTTCTGTTCAGCGAAAAACTTCGCAGGGAATTCGACTTTGTCCTGATGGACTGCCCGGCAGGAATCGAACGGGGATTTGAAAATTCCGTTGTAGCGGCAGATGAGGCTGTGGTGATCTGCACACCGGATGTCTCTTCGGTTCGGGATGCGGATCGGGTGATAGGCCTTCTTTATGCGCGCTCTATCACCCCAAAACTGGTGGTGAACCGGATTGTTCCCGATATGGTGGAAAAGGGGGATATGCTGAGCCACATTGACATGGTGGATGTCCTGTCCATTGAGCTTATCGGCCTGGTGCCCATGGATGATCAGGTGGTAATATCAACCAATACAGGTGCGCCGCTTGTTTTGCAAAAAAAATCAATGGCAGGAACGGCTTTCCGCCGTATTGCCATGAGGCTCAACGGCATGACGGATCTTCCCATCAGAGTTCCGAAAAGTCAGGAACGTTTCTGGAAAAAAATCAGCACCAGATTAGGTATCGGAAAATAAGGATTTAAAAGGAGTCGCCATGCTGAACGGATTTTTTAGAAAAGTTATGGGCGGTGATAAGACCGACAGCAAAGAGGTTGCAAAAAAGAGGCTCAAATTTGCCCTGATATATGACAAACTGGAAGTCTCTGATAATACACTTAAAAACCTGCATCAGGATATTGTTGAGGTGATATCCCGCTATTTTGAAATTGATCAGGAAGCTTTCAAACTGGATATACGCCGGTCGGACGAATTGTCCGCTCTGATTGTCAATACGCCCATTTTATCAGCCAAGCATAAGTCAGCCGGCCCGCGTTAAGAAGTTGAAGGTAAAAAATGAAAAGTTGAAAGTAAAATCCCATAAATAGTAAGGGTGCCCTCTGTCTGAATGCTATCCGCAAAAAATTTCTTCTTTCAACATGCAACATGCAATTTTGTATTCCGCAGTAGTACAGTCAGCTTTGCAGGTCAGATTTTCGGGCTGTATCAGTTTGTTCATCACGCATCCCTCGGGAATGCTGAGTTCAAACAGATCGCTTTCGTTGATCTTCTCCGCGGGGAACAGCCGGGCGTTTTCAAAATATAAGCTGTGTATGGGAAAATCTTCACACAGGGGGCACCTGTAAACTCTGCCATTTGGGAATATAAAATAATTGTCAGCAACCAGTCCCGCACATTCAAAAGGGTCTTCCAAATCCAAAAAAACTTTCGGGTAGGTAACGGTAATGCCGAGTTCTGCGACTTCTTCAGCCACCTGGGGAATGATGCTTATCCACTCCTGCCTTGAAACCTGAAGGTTTTCCCGGGCCTTGGCGGATTTGCCTCTGATGCCGATCACCTGTATAAAAAATCTGCTGATGCCCAGTTCTTTCAAAAGGGGTGGCATCTGCCTGAGTTCATGAATATTGGCACTGCTGACGGTGTATATGAGACTGGTGGCAAACCCTTTGGCCACAGCATCCCGGATGCCTGCAACACACTGACTGTATGATCCCTCTCCCCGTATTCTGTCATTGGTCTGCCGGGTGGCCCCGTCAAGGCTGAAGCTGAAATAATCCACTTCATCCGGCCCGACTTTTGAAAGAATATCATGGAACAGATAGCCGTTGGTGTCTATGGTAACTGAAGCATAACCCATAAGTTTTGCCTGTTTTATGGCAGAAGACAGTTCCGGATGCAGCGTGGGTTCGCCACCCAGAAATATGACATTGGCCGGACTGCTTTTTTCAGCGAATGCTCTCAGCCATGCCACTATGGTGGATAAAGGTAGTGTGTTTTTTCCATGCTGTTCCGGGTTGATATAGCAGTGCCGGCATTTAAGATTGCAACGGGTGAGGATGTGGAAGAAAACATTTGTCGAGTTTTTGGAAAAGGAAACGGTTTTTTTGATTTTCATCAGTTTTATCCGGAAGCTTCAGATAACACACGGATCAGTGATAAGAAAGGGCTGTAATCCGTAAATCCGTTCTTATCACTGATCCGGCCCCATCAGACATCAGACATCCAACATCAAACATCCAACATCCAACATCCAACATCCAACATCCAACATCCAACATCAAACATCAAACATCAAACATCCAACATCC
>Ga0190283_1000912_pt1 | contig 14361 bp, 10 predicted proteins | sample 48691801_MG_FD_161669 | JGI IMG/M metagenome (GOLD analysis project Ga0190283, IMG submission 161669) | Hydrothermal vent microbial mat bacterial communities from Southern Trench, Guaymas Basin, Mexico - 4869-18-0-1_MG | ecosystem: Environmental > Aquatic > Marine > Hydrothermal vents >...
GGAAGTGAAGAAGGGCAGAACAGATATGCTCGTTGCTGCAGCTGTAAACAAAGAAAGAAAAGCTTTTGCTGATTTTACCAAAAACTGTCTCAGCGAAGTTCCACTGGCCGTTTTTGTGTGGAAAGACAGAGCATTCAGATTTGAAAAATGGGAGGATCTGATCGGAAAAAAAATGGGTGGTATTCTGGGCAGCAGTTATGGTCAGAAATTTGACGAGTTCGCGGCGAAAAATCTGAAAATCAGTGAGGTGGTGACACCTATACAGAATTTCAAGAAGCTTGAGAAAGGGCGCGTTGATTTTCTGCCCGTGGGTTTGTATGCCGGTCTGATACATGTAAAACAGTTTGGCTATGCTGATAAAGTCGCAGTACTGAAGCCTTATCTGAAAACAGAATGCCTGTACGTCGCCATGTCAAAGAAGTCTGAATATCTGAAGCATCTTCCTTATGTGGGCAGGCGGCTCCTGAAGCTTCACGCTGACGGGACCATTAAACGATTAATTGACAAATATATTGAATATTATGTCACAACAACGGAGTGATTTATGATTACGCGTGATCGGAGCATCGTTACCAGAATAGTATCTTATGCGTGCGGAGTTGTATTTGTACTGTTGATTCTCGGTAGTTACGCTTTGATAAAATTTGAAATAAGTCTTGTTGAGACGTTTACCGATGAACGATTGGAGAAAATCAACCAGTCCATTGATGACAGAGAAAAGAGGGAAAGACTGTCTCTTCAAAAAAAAGTCAGATTCAACACGGGAATCCTCAGTAAAATGAGCGTCTTATTTTTGGATAATTTCAATCCGGAGGGGCTGAAGCAGTCGCTTTCTTCTTATATGAATTATCCGGAAACAGTGGCGGTAAAAGTGCTGGATGAGGATGGAGAGCCGTTTGCCGCCGCATGGAGCACCCCTGATATTACTGTGCCGGATGAGGATGGAGAGCCGTTTGCCGCCGCGTGGAAAGCTCCTGATATTATTGTGGGTGATGCGCTTCCCGATGATCTCAGACTGGAGAATACTTTATCTGTCCAAGCGGATGTCGTGCGCGATGGGAAGAAATGGGGCAGTCTTAAAGTTTATTATACAGATGCCATCATCAGCAAGAAGATCAGAGCTGCCAAAAAAAATGCTTCCATTGAGTCAGAAAGATTCAAAGACACTTCACAACTACGTCTTGAAAGTGCGATTATAAAACAGGTCGCGGGTGTGCTTCTCATTCTTCTGATTCTGATATTCTGCCTGACGCTTCTGTTGAGATCCCTGGTAATCGGACCTCTGAACATGGTGTCAGACATTGCTCATATACTGACTGATTTTGACCTTTCTGTCAGCATTGACACGGACAGAAACGATGAGATAGGCAGGCTCCTTACGGCGATAGATAAGATGGTTCTGGAATTCAGAAAAATTGTCGGCGATGTGAAATCAGGCGGAGAACGCCTATCCGGAGCATCTGATCAGATGACTGAAAACATCAGTGCCATTGCCTCGGCTGCCGAAGAGATCAGCGTCAATGTTCAGAGCGTATCCCACAGTACCGAGGAGATGTTGCAACGCAACGTCACCGTGGCCAGTTCCATCGAAGAAATGTCCTCGGCCATGAATGAAGTCGGAATGAACGCCTATCAGGGATCATGTATTGCAGGAGACGCGGTTGCAATGGCGGACAAAGCAGGGAATACAATGTCATCGCTGGGTGAAGCGGCAAATGATATTGGCGAGGTCACAGAGGTCATCAAGCGGATTGCCGATGAGACAACCCTTTTGGCCTTAAACGCAGATATTGAAGCCGCTTCCGCAGGCGATGCAGGCAGAGGATTCGCCGTGGTAGCTAACGAAATCAAAGAGTTTGCCCGTCAGAGCACACTCGCTGCGGATAACATTGCTGACCGAATATCTGGCATTCAGGAGGGTGTCAAAGAAGCAGTTGATGTCATCGGCGATGTATCCGGAATCATAGATAAGATCAATCATTCCTCGGAAACGGTCTCCCTCGCACTGGAGAATCAGATGAAGGCGGCAAACGAGATCGCATCCAACGCGGGACAGGCCAACATCCGTGCCAGAAATATTGCGCTTTCAATGGAAGAGCTGGCAAAGGGTGCCAATGAGGTGTCCATGCGCGTGGGCCTGGCCGCGGGCGGAAAAGAAGGTGAGACAGATGGTCGTTATATTGACGCATCAGCCGCCCAAGTGGCAAGGCTTGCCAGGGAACTTCTTGAACTGGTGCGAAAGTTTAAGGTGGAGTAAATCAAACTTCTGAAGGATGAAGGTGAGGGATACCGTCTGATCTGATTTATTATTCATCATTTCTGAGAAAGGAATATTTTGATGAACGTATTGAAACAATTGATAAAAATCAAAAATTTGAGGACTAAGCTTTTTCTCATTATTATTCCCACAATGGTTTTGACAATTCTTTTTATCTCCGTTGCCAATATTATTGCATTCAGGTCGTTGCATTCGGAATATAAAAAGCTGGTGGAGGACAGATCGTTTACCATAGCGGAAAATATCCGACAGATAGCCAGCAGGAATCTGAAATTTCTTCCTTTTAAGAATCTGTCCGGAATGAATGCTTATCTCAGCGAGATATTGAAACGCAACACAGACTATGGCTATTGTTTTATTGCCGACAAAGAAATGAACATTTTGTATCATAGTGACGAAACAAAAGCAGGCACAAAATTAGATAAACACTTATATGGCGAACTTCGATACGATACTGATATTTCCAGATTAGCCATTTCTGCTGGTGAGTACTACGAGCTGATCATTCTGATTGTCAAATCTGATGAAGTGCTTGGAACCATTCATCTCGGAATTGAGAAAATGTTGATAGACGCAAAGATACTGAATGTAGTCGTTATGACCATCGCTATTTTAGTCATTTCATTTGGTATATTCATATCTGTTTTATATTTTTCTCTTCAAAAAAGCATTATCCGACCGATTACGAACTTGTCAGAGATTGCTCACAGACTGGCTGACTTCGACCTTACTGTCAGTGTGGGTACAACAGAGAGACATGACGAGATCGGCAGACTGATGACGGCGATAAACAAGATGGTTCTGAAATTGAGAAAAATTGTAGGCGATGTCAAATCAACTGGGAAACAGTTGGCTGATTCTTCCGGGCGGATGACAGAAAATATCAGCACCGTGGCTTCATCAGCGGAAGAGATAAGCATCAATGTCCGAAGCGTCTCAGACACAGCCGAACAGATGTCGCAAAATGTGGATGCCGTGGCCAGTGCTATTGAGGAAATGTCTGTCTCCGTAAATGAGGTCGGAAAAAACGCCTATAAAGGGTCAGATATCAGCAAGGAGGCTGTGGCCATGGCTGAAAAGGCAGGGGAGACGATGCTTTCACTGGGTGAGGCGGCAAGCCAGATCGGGGAGGTGACAGAAGTCATTAAAAAAATTGCGGATAAAACGAATATGCTGGCGTTGAATGCCCACATCGAAGCCGCATCCGCAGGCGATGCGGGCAAGGGATTTGCTGTGGTTGCGAATGAAATCAAGGAGTTTGCCCGCCAGAGCACACACGCGGCCGAGGATATTGCCGGACGCATATCCGCTATGCAGGAGAATACCCGTGATGCGGTCGCGGTCATCAGCGATGTGTCTGATATTATAAACAACATAAGCCGTTCTTCGGAAATCATATCTGTCGCGTTGGAGGAACAGATGAAGGCGGCAAACGAAATTTCATCCAACGTGATCCAGGCCAACATCCGAGCCGTTGACATCGCACTTTCAACAGAAGAACTGGCAAAGGGATCCAATGAGGTGTCCATGCGGGTGGGCATGGCTGCCGGAGGGCTGGAAGATGACGCAGAGAAGGATAGCGGCGCGGATGTGGGTGACATAGATGCGTCGGCTGCCAAAGTGCTAAGACTCGCCAAGGTGCTTCTTGAACTGATGGACAAGTTCAAGGTGAATGGATAGTGCCATCCCGGAGAGAACGTCGGAAGGAGTGCAAAAATGGAATTTTTGCTTCCCGCTGGAGAATGTGTCGGGACTGAAACAAGGAAAAACTGAAAATTTGAGAGTGAAAAGTGAAACGTAAAAGATTTATCTTCATCCGTGGCCGGGGCATTGTTGCAAAGATTGTGGCATCTGCATTCGGGATCATATTCGCGCTGCTGACCGTGGGAGGCTTCCTTTTAGTCAAGTATGAAACAACACTGCTTGAGATGTTCAAAAATGAATTTCAGAACAAGATAAACCATTCAATTGAGGTCAGGAAACTGGATGAGGAAAAAAATCTTCATGAGAATGTCAAATCCAACGCAGAACTTCTCAGCGGGATTTGCGGGGCATATCTGTCTGCTGACGAGCCGGACCGGCTGAAAAAATCCCTCCACCCTTATATGGAGCGTCGTCTGGAGATATTGGCAATAAGCATATTGAATGAGAAAAAGAAACCTTTTGCAGCTATATGGAGATCTCCTGACGTTACCCATGGGGATGCGTTTCCCGATACGTTCACCCTTAATGATAATTTATCTGTCACGGTGGATGCTGTATATGAGAAAGCTGTTGCAGGGAGTATCACAGTCTTTTATACAGACTCGGTGCTTGCGAACAAACTCTGGCTCCTCAAAGGGAGATCGCTCATGGAATCAGAAAGATTTTACAATATGTTACATTCACGCCTTAACAATGCGCTTATCAATTCGGGCGTGGGTGTTTTTATTATCCTCATCATCCAGATAATCTCCCTGGTTGTCCTTTTGAGAATTCTGATTCTCAGACCTGTGAACATGGTGTCAGATGTTACTCGCCGATTGGCTGATTTTGACCTTACCGTCACTGTGGAGACAACACGCAAAGATGAAATTGGGAAACTCTTCTCAGCTATAAACAAAATGGCTTCGGAGTTCAGGAAAATGGTAAGCGATGTGAAGTCAGGCGGAAAACGGCTGGCCAGTGCTTCCGACCAGATGACCGGAAACATCAGTGCCATCGCCCTGACTGCTGAAGAGATAAGCGTGAATGTCCGGAGCGTATCTGATACCACAGAACAAATGTCGCAAAACAACAACAGTATTGCCAGTGCCGTCGAAGAAATGTCTGCTTCCATAAATGAAGTCGGAAAGAATGCCCGTGACGGATCTCGTATCGCAGAGGATGCTGTGGTGACGGCCGGAAAAGCAGGAGATGCCACGGCTTCATTGGGCGAGGCAGCGAACCGGATCGAAGAGATAACAGAGATAATCAAAAAAATTGCTGACAGGGCAGGCCTTCTGGCACTAAATGCTCATATTGAAGCAGCATCCGCGGGTGATGCAGGCAAAGGATTCGCAGTGGTGGCTAACGAAATCAAGGCGTTTGCCAATCAAATCACCCGGGCCGCTGATGATATTGCCGGACGCATATCCTTTATGCAGGAGCATACAGAACAGGCAGTTACCGGAATTAATGAGGTATCCGATATTATTCATAAAGCCAATATGTCATCGGAGATGATCTCTTATGCTCTGGAGGAACAGATGAAAGCGGCTGAAGAGATCGCATCCAACGCGGGCCAGGCCAACACCCGCGCCGGCGATATAGCCGTTTCCATGGAGGAACTGGCAAACGGAGCCATGGAGATGTCCATGAACGTGGGCATGGCAGCCAAAGGGAAACAAGATGAGGAGGAGGGTGACGATGCTGATGTCAGGCATATAGACGCTTCTGCATCTGAAGTGGCAAGACTCGCCAGGGAACTTCTTGAACTGGTGGAGAAATTTAAGGTTTAAACAACGCTTTGTCCGGGATGTTTCGGAGTCAGGGCCATCTGAACATTACGGACGGGGTTGCAAACCCCGTCCGGCAGGTGTCCGGCAGGTAGAATAAAATCAAACAATCAGGAGAATTTATGTTTTTTTTTCATAATATTGCCATGCGTTTCAAACTTATAGTGATCTATTCAGCAATATTCACTCTGTCTGTTACTGTCGGGAGTGTGTTCATCTATTTTTCTGTGCAGAATATCATTGAGGCCAGCATTGAAAGGGAACTGAAAAGTACGACAACAGGTATTCTGAATATGGTCAAAACAGCTGCTGACGCTTCTGCCATAAATTACTTACGTGGGGTAGCTGAAAAGAACAGGGAAATTTTGGAACATATTTATCAAAAATATGAAAACGGCCTCATAACGGAAGAGGCGGCTAAATCGCTGTCCAGTGAAATATTGCTCAGTCAGACCATCGGGAAGACAGGGTATATCTATTGTATTGACAGCAAAGGCGTTGTCAAAATTCATCCGAAGGAGGCGCTTCGCGGTGTCGATGTTTCCGAACACGCTTTTGTCCGGGAGCAGAAAAAACAGAAGGAGGGCTATATTGAGTATGAGTGGAAGAACCCGGGAGAAGAACATAAAAGGCCCAAAAAACTCTATATGACCTATTTCGAGCCGTGGGACTGGATCATCTCTGTCTCATCTTACCGTGAGGAGTTCAGTGACCTGATAAGCATAAAGGAATTCAGCGAAGCCATTCTCTCACTCCGTTTCGGAGAGACAGGTTATGCCTATATCACTGACAGCAAGGGGACCCTGGTTGTTCATCCCAAGCTTCAGCAGGGCCGCAACCTCTTCAATGCGAAAGATGCGAAGGGCCGGTTGTTTGCACAGGAAATCTGCGAACAGAAAAATGGAAAGATCGTCTATTGGTGGCAGAATCCCGATGAGCAGGCCCCCCGGGAAAAACTGGTCATATTCAACTATATTCCGAAATTCGACTGGATCGTCGCGTCGTCCGGCTATCTTGAAGAATTTTACCGCCCTCTGGCCACACTTAAATATATCACCATCGCAACAGTCGTTTTAATGCTGATTCTGCTCATTCCGCTGACTCTGTGGGTAAGTTATATGATTGTCAGACGCTTGGACATGGTATCAGATGCAGCTCACAGACTGATTGATTTCGATCTCACGGTCAGTATTGATATGAACAGAAAAGATGAAATCGGCAGACTGGTTTCAGCCATAAATAAAATGGTTCTGGAATTCAGGGAGATTATCAAGGATGTGAAATTGTGCGGAAAGCAGTTGGTCTGTTCTTCCGAGCAGATGACCGAGAATATCAGCGTCATTGCCTCGGGTGCTGAAGAGATAAGCGTCAATATCCGGGATGTGTCAAATACGACGGAACAGATGTCACAAAATAACAGCACGGTTGCCAGTGCTGCCGAAGAGATGGCCGTCTCCATAAATGAGGTCGGAAAGAACGCCCGCGAGGGATCGGATATCGCAAAAAAAGCAGTGACAATGGCCGGAAACGCGGGGAATACGATGGCTTCACTGGGCAGGTCCGCCAGTCAGATCGGTGAGGTGACGAAGATGATCAAAAAAATTGCGGATAAGACGAGTCTGCTGGCATTAAACGCACACATCGAAGCTGCGTCAGCAGGCGAAGCGGGCAAGGGGTTTGCTGTGGTGGCGAATGAAATCAAGGAGTTTGCCCGCCAGAGTACTCAGGCGGCAGAGGATATTGCCGGGCGCATATCTGTCATGCAGGAAAACACACAGGCGGCAGTCAAGGCTATTGGCAATGTGTCCGATATTATAAACAGCATCAGTCGTTCCTCAGAAACCATTTCCTTTGCGCTGGAGGAGCAGATGAAAGCGGCAAATGAAATCACATGCAATATTGCCCAAGCCAGCACCCGTGCCAACGACATAGCGATAGCAATGGAAGAACTGTCAAAGGGTGTCTGCGAGGTGTCCAGGAATGTGGGCATGGCTGCCAGGGGAGGAGGTGATGAACAAACTGAAAGCGGCGATGTCCGGCAAATGAATGCTTCGGCAGCAGACGTTGCAAAATTTGCCAGGGATCTTCTTTGTCTGGTGGAGAAGTTTAAGGTGAGGAATAAGGAGTGAGAGGTTCAAAATGAAACGAATTTATGAAAGGAGGAAGTGAAAATGAGAAAAATATTGATACTTTTTGGGATTATTCTTTTGAGTTCGACAAATGCCTGGACAGAAAATGTCAGGCTTGCAACAGGAGAATGGACACCCTGAAGAAAATGGTTACAGGTCAAATTGCAGGCGTTTTTCTCATTCTTGTGACATTAATGGCCTGTCTGATCATTTTTTGGAGGATTCTGGTTCTGAAACCTTTGCTTGTTGTGTCAAATATCGCTCGAAAACTGTCTGACTTGGACCTCACCGTGACCATAAAAACACTTAGGCGGGATGAGGTGGGCAAGATGCTTTCAGCTATAAATGAGATGCTTCTGGAATTCAGAAAAACCATAAAGGAGGTGAAATCAAAGGGGGAACAACTGGCCGTCACCTCCGGGCAGATGACGGAAAATATCAGCACCATTGCCTCAGCTTCTGAAGAGATAAGCGTCAATGTCCGAAACGTGTCAGACACAACAGAGCAGATGTCACAAAATGTCAATACTGTGGCCGGTGCTATCGGGGAGATGTCCTCTTCAATAAATGAGGTGGGGAGGCATCGGCTGCCCAAGTGACAAGGCTCGCCGGAGAGCTTCTTGAACTGGTGAAGAAGTTCAGGGTTTGATGTTTGATAGTTGATGGTTGATATTTGATATTTGATGGTTGATGGTTGATAGTTGATGTTTGATGTTTGATATTTGATGTTTGATATTTGAGACGTTAAAAAGGAGGAAGTTATGAAAATATTTAAAATTATGGGGTTAACCTTGTTTTTTACTCTGGTCTCTTTTTCCTGTGTTTCGGCGCAGACTGTGGATGATCTGATTCTGATGACCGAGCAGTATCCGCCGTATAATTTTGAAGAAGACGGGAAATTGCAGGGATTTTTTATTGATGTGATGGAACGGATGCTTGAAAAGCTGAATTCTAAACTGACAAGAGATGATATTCGTCTGCTGCCCTGGGCGAACGCCTACAACAAAGCTTTGAATAAAAAAAATACCGCTCTTTTTGGCATAGTAAGGACAAAGGAAAGAGAAGATTTGTTTAAATGGGTCGGGCCTATGGACTCCGTGAAAATTGTACTTACCGCACGAAAAGACAGAAATGTTAAAATCAGTTCTGTTGATGATGTGAAAGGATACCGCATTGGCATCATTCGGAACGATGCTGCTGAACAGCTTCTGATTCAGGCTGGGATTGAAAAAAATACTTTGGAGCGCGTTGCAAAAGCAGCGATACTTATTAAAATGCTAAACGCGGGAAAGATTGATATGTGGGGATACAATGAAGCCCCGGTAAAGTGGCTTCTTAAAAAAAATGATCTGAATACGGAAGATTATGAAACCGTTTATACATTGAAAGAAGTGGATGCCTATTATGCATTTCATAAAGATACGCCGGATTTACTGATTCGCAACTTTCAAAATGCGCTTGACGGGATCAAAAAGAAAACTGGCGACGGAGGAAAAAGCGAACATGAGAAAATTATGGATAAATACCTGAAATAATGAGTTCGTACCGTTTACTCCATCATATAATCCGATCAGAGTTGAAGACGGACATCTTTTGATTTCAGGCCGGAATCCGCTGTGACGGCCACGGTGAATTCCGGGTCAGAAGTGACATGCTGAGGTGGAACACCTGAAACAATTTATGCAGGAAGGAGGCTCAAGACATGCGTAGCCGGAGTATTGTTACAAAAATAGTGGCATCTGCCTGTGGGATGGTATCTCTCCTGCTGATTCTGGGCAGTTCCGCTTTGATAAAATTTGAAATAAATCTGGTGAAGGCTTTTACGAACGAACATCTGGAAAAAATCAGTCATTCAATTGATGAAAGAGGGAAGGCAGAAAAAGCCTCTCTCCAGCAAAACATTAATTTCAATTTGAAAATCCTCAACAGCTTTGGCGGACTGTATATTCATCATTTAGAATCGGAGGAACTGAAAAACAGTCTCAAGGTTTTTATGCATTCTGCTGGAATTTTGGCAGTAAATGTTCTGGATGAGGACGGCAACCCTTTTGCCGCTGCATGGAAGACACCTGAGGTTATCGTGGCAAATGCGCTTCCTGATGATCTCAACTTGGATACCGCTTTATCTGTTCAGATTGATTCCATACTCCGTAACGAGAAAGTAGGCAGTTTTCATATTTATTACACTGATGCCATTGTCACGGAGAAGATAATGGATATCAAGGAAGATATGTTGGCAGAAGCAGAAAAGTTTGAATCTGCCTCATATAACCGCCTGCACCGTGCAGTTTTAAATCAGGCTGCCGGTGTCCTTCTCATTATTCTTGCCTTGACAATCTGCCTGGTTTTCACGCTGAGGCCCATGGTTCTCAGACCAATAAACGCCGTATCAGAGATTGCCCGCAGGCTGGCTGATTTTGATCTTACTGCGACTGCGGGGGCCTACAGAAATGATGAAATTGGCATGATGCTCGCAGCCATAAACACGATGATTCTGGAGTTCAGAAAAATTGTAAGCGATGTAAAATCAGGCGGAAAACGTCTGGTATATACATCCGGAGAAATGACACGCAATATCAGTATGATAGCATCGGCTTCCGAAGAGATGAACGCCAATGTAAGCGATGTCTCGAAAACCGCTCTTCAGATGTCACAAAATGTGAACGCCGTGGCCGGAGCCATTGAGCAAATGTCCGCTTCCATCAATGAGACCGGAAAGAATGCCCGCCAAGGATCGCGTATTGCGGAGGAAGCTGTGGAAATGGCCAGAAAGGCGGGAGAAACAATGACCTCGTTGGGTGATGCGGCAAATGAGATCGGCGAGGTGACGGAAGTGATCAAACGGATTGCGGATAAGACAACGCTTCTGGCTTTGAACGCAGATATCGAAGCAGCGTCAGCAGGGGAAGCGGGCAAAGGATTTGCTGTGGTTGCCAATGAGATCAAGGAATTTGCCCGTCAGAGCACCCAGGCGGCTGATAATATTGCCGCCCGCATATCGGTCATGCAGGAGAACACAGAACAGGCAGTCGCAGTGATCGGAGATGTGTCTCATATCATTGACACTATTAACAGTTCATCAGGGACAACGAACTCCGCACTGGAAGAACAGATGCAAGCGGTGAATGAAATTGCAGCCAACGCATTTCAGGCTGATGCCCGGGCCAACGATATTGCTGCTTCTGTGGCTCAGTTGGCCCAGGGAGCCAACGAGGTGTCCATGAACGTGGACATGGCAGCCAGCGGGAAAGGAGGTGAGAAAAAAGACGGAAATATTGATGTCCATTATATGGATGTGTCGGCTGCCGAGGTCGCGAAGCTTGCTGCTGAACTTCTTGAGTTGGTGGATAAATTTAAGATGGAGTAAGGGATTTCTCCTCCTGATTCGTGCTAACCGCGTATGTTCCCACATACAGCATTTTATAAAAGACGTTATAAAATTTATGGGAGGATGGAAATGTTGAAAATGTACAAAATTTTTAAAATGACAGTTATTTTTTCGTTTATTGTGATTTCTCTTACCCCTGTGGCTTCATCTCAGGAATTGATGATAGAATTTTCAAAAATTTTTGATGAATTACTTTAAATGAGGAATTTATGAAACTGACAAAACTTGTTATGACAGTGCTTTTGTTTGCAGTTATCCCCGCCAATGTCACGGCTCAGGAAACCGTGCGGCTGACCAACGGAGAATGGCCGCCATTTCTGTCGGAAAAACTGAAGCACTACGGACTGGTATCTCGTATCGTGACAGAAGTCTTTGCATCAGAGGGGATTAAAGTTGAGTACGGTTTTTTTCCCTGGGCACGGTCTTACAACTTGGCCAAGAAGGGGCGATGGGATGGCAGTGTTGCATGGTCTTATACTGAAGACCGGGCAAAATATTGTCACTATAGCGACCCTGTTCTGGAAACAACAAGGGTTTTCTTTTATCTGAAAACAAAACTTTTTGATTGGAAAACAGTTGATGATCTGAGAAATCTCAAAATTGGCGGCACACTGGAGTACGACTATGGCAAAGACTTTCAACATGCGGAAAAATCCGGAAAAATACGTGTCCATCGCATTTCTCAGGATGAGCTGAACTTTAAAAAATTATTAAAGGGCAGGATAGACATTTTTCCCATAGACCCGGATGTCGGATATGCGATGATAGGCAAACTTTTCAGCAAAGAAGAAGCAGCATTGTTCACTTATCATCCTAAACCGGTCAAAGCTGTCCCGCTTCATCTGATTTTGTCTAAAAAAGTTGAGAAAAATAAGGAACTGCTCATGCTGTTTGACAAAGGGCTGAAACATTTGCGGGAAAAAGGGAAATTTGATCAGTATGTGACTGAATCCCGCAAGGGGGAGTATCAGTAGATCGAAAAGTCAGCATAATTTCATGTCCCGCTTGCCTGGGATTGCGCCCCTGCTCGCCTGGGATTGGCAAATCCCAGGCATTTCCGGCGGATTTGTCAATCCCCCGGGAGCGGCTCAGTTACCGGGAGCGGCTCAGTTACCGGGAGCAACTCCGATGTCGGATTTATCAATCCGGGAGCGGCAAAATGGGAGTTTCTGAAAAGCAAAACCTTACAGAGATTGGCATCATGCGTAATCAGAGCATAGTCACAAAAATAACAGCGTCTGTCTGCGGGATCGTTTCTGTCTTGCTGATTATAGGCGGTTCTGTTTTGCTGAAGTTTGAAATAAATCTGGTGAAGACATTCATGAATGAACATCTGGAGAAAATAAACCAGACAATTGATGACAGAGAAAAAGAAGAACTGTCATCTCTTAGGCAGAATGTCAGATTCAACACGGAAATTCTCTGCAAAACCGGGGCCATATATCTGCTGAACTGGGATACCGAACATCTGAAAAATTCCCTGCTGCGCCCTTATATGAACTACGCTGAAATACTGGCTATAAAAGTGTCGGACGGAGCAGGAGAGCCTTTTGCCGCTGCATGGAAAACAGTGGCTGAAGTTATTGTCGCTGATGCGTTTCCTGATACCCTCAGCCTGAACAAAAATCTCTCTTTTCAACTGGATTCGATTTATGATGGCGAAAAGGTGGGCAGTTTTCAGGTTTTCTACAGCAACACCATGCTTACGAAAAAGATTGAAAAAGTCAAAAATGACGCATTATGGGAATCAGAGACATTTCACAAGGATTCACGAGTACGTCTCAATCGTGCGATTTTAACTCAGATCATCGGCATTCTTATCATCCTTCTGGTGATGATAATCTGCCTGATTATTTTCCTGAGAGTGCTGGTTCTCAGACCGCTGGATATGGTATCTGCAATTGCTCTTCGTTTGGCAGATTTTGATCTTACGGTTACCATAGACACAGAAAGAAAGGACGAAATCGGAATGCTGCTTTCGGCAATAAACAAGATGATTCTGGAGTTCAGAAAAATCATAAGCGAAGTGAAAACGGATGGGAAACGTCTCGCAGATGCCTCCGCACAGATGACCGAGAATATCAGCATCGTCGCCTCGGCTTCCGAAGAGATCAGCGTCAATGCCCACAGTGTATCTGAAACAGCCGCGCATCTGTCACAAAATATCAATATCGTAGCCGTGGCCATTGAGGAAATGTCAGGTTCAGTAAATACTGTGGGAAATATCGCCGAGGGAGGATCAAATATTGCTCAAAATGCCGTTGTAATGGCTGGAAAGGCGGAGAAAACAATGACCTCACTTGGGGAAGCCGCTATTCGGATCAGCGAGGTGACAGAAATGATCCGGCAGATTGCGGAAAGGACAACACTCCTGGCTTTGAATGCTGACATTGAAGCTGCCTCAGCAGGAAACGCAGGCAGAGGATTTGCCGTGGTCGCCAATGAAATCAGGGAATTTGCCAGGCAGAGCACCCGGGCTGCGGAAGACATTGCCGGCCGTATATCGCTTATGCAGGAGAATAGTGCTCAGGCAGTTGCCGTCATCGGAGATGTATCCGGCATCATCAGTAATATGAACAGCTCATCAGAGCAGATATCCTTCGCATTGGAGAAGCAGATGAAAACAGTGGATGACATTGCTTCCAATGTCTTGGAGGCCGATACCCGTGCCAATGGCATCGCTGCCTCAGTCGCCCAACTGGCTCAGGGTGCCAATGAGGTGTCCATGAACGTGGGGATGGCAGCCAGAGGGAAAGAGAGTGAGGAAAGAGACGGAGATGCCAGCATCCGTTACATGGACTCTTCAGCTGCCGAAGTCGCAAGGCTTGCCGGTGAGCTTCTTGAACTGGTGGAGAAATTCAAGGTGGATGTTTGATGTTTGATGTTTGATGTTTGATGTTTGATGTTTGATGTTTGATGTTTGATGTTTGATGTTTGATGTTTGATGTTTGATGTTTGATGTTTGATGTTCGATGTTTGATGTTTGATGTTTGATGTTTGATGTTTGATGTTCGATGTTTGATGTTTGATGTTTGATGTTTGATGTTTGATGTTTGATGTTTGATGTTCGATGCTTGATGTTTGATGTTT
>Ga0190283_1000916_pt1 | contig 14314 bp, 7 predicted proteins | sample 48691801_MG_FD_161669 | JGI IMG/M metagenome (GOLD analysis project Ga0190283, IMG submission 161669) | Hydrothermal vent microbial mat bacterial communities from Southern Trench, Guaymas Basin, Mexico - 4869-18-0-1_MG | ecosystem: Environmental > Aquatic > Marine > Hydrothermal vents > Microbial...
AAACGATATGGCATTGAGTCTTCAGTGCCCTTTAGGGCACTTCAGCTATTAGACGACGGCTTTACCAAAGGCGGGGGGATTATTTGTTTCTAATTCCTTAACTTAATGGCATTGGGGCAACGCCCCTAGGTCTTGACAAATTATAATGCCTTGATTTCCGTGATTTTAGGTCATCCGTTTTGCTCAAACTGAGCCTGATTGGTTAAGCATTCATGCCGTAATGGATGCTATTTTAACAACTTGAGACGAAAATTGAATTTTTCCGTTAAAATAAATAGTTTATTATTGAATTTTAACCCAGAAACTTGAGTGATAATGATCACAAAACCGAGGTTTTTTATGACGAAAAATCGTCTCTCATTGAGTTCTCTTCATATGGGAAAAACGATAAAACTTTCTTGGGTGGTGAGTTTGGTTCTTTTAGCTTGGCTTTCAATGCTGCCAGCCCAAGGCGCGTGGGATTGGGAGTATGTTCTACCGATTAACGCGGCAAATTACCCCCGTGCGCCAGTGGGCGCGAGCAAATTTTCCATCAACACCGCTTATGAGATATCACAGCCGGTGCAGCTAGGGCAAACAATGCGTATTAAAGTCCTGATTCCACCGGGGGCTTCAAGTGCAAAAATTTCGGCACAATCCAATTCGTGGCAATGTGCCCCCGATGTCATCGATGGGGGGGGTAATATCATTGTGCCTCAATCAGAACGTTGTCCCATCATGGATGGGTTTGACCATGATCCTGGGGACTTTTGTGCCCATAATCCGACTAACGTCAACTCTTCTCCTTGTGGAGGAGGCACCAAAGTCTATCCCAAAGATTTACATACTGTCACGGCAAGGTTACTTGATATCCTATATCCTACCTCCGATTCCAATTCTCTTGGGATCGTTACTCAAGCACGCTATACCTATTTTGTCTTGTACCAGCAACCGCAAGCACTTCACAAATTTGCCTTTACCAGCAACTTGGGTATTTCTTTTGGTATATCAAATGTCGGAGTATACAATCAGTGGGTTGATAGTGGACGGCGTGAAGTTGGAGGGCCTATCATTGATCCCAATCCGACGCCTACCGATCCGACGCCTACCGATCCGACGCCTACCGAGCCGCCGGGTATCTTGGGAAAGGCTATTACTATTAATCCGACACCAATTAACGGCACAGTGACAGCGAACACTGAACCGGATGGCATTAATTGCGGTGACGAAGGCACCGACTGCAACGCAACCTACACGACGAATAGCAAAGTGACACTGACGGCAATACCTAAGGAAGGCTTTGCCCTTACTCGCTGGGAGGGCAATTGCAGCAGTGGCACAAGCAATTCATATCCCATGACTATGGATGTCGATAAGACTTGCAGTGCCCTCTTTAACCGGCAGACGACAACGACTTTTCCAGAAATTGAAGTCTTTGATGGGACAACTTCCATCGGAGATGGAGCTACCACACCAATTGAAATCGGCACGCACGTTGGCCAGCCCATCACTAAAACCTTTACAGTGAAGAATACGGGCACTTATGTTCTTAAACTGACTAATATAACTCCGCCATCAGGTTTCAGCTTGGTAGCCGGCAATTTGCCTGGCAGCATTCAACCCAATAGTAGCGCCAATTTCACCGTTCAACTGGAAGCCGCGACGGAAGGTTCTTACAGTGGCACACTTGAAATTACTAACAACGATACTGATGAAAACCCGTTTAACTTTGACATCAGTGGACGTGTTATTTCTAAACGAGACCTTAATGACGGAAGTTTAAAAGATAACATCTCATTTGGGAATCCCGATGAATTTGCCGGTGACGCTCAAATCATGGTGACTGTTGATGTAGAGGATTCCTCCGATTCTGCTGAACCGCTCACCCGAAATGATGATAGGGTAATAGAACAAGGTAGTTTTGTAGACATTAATGCCACCATTACCCCCGAACCTTCTCATCAGATGCTGGAAATCGTGGTGGTAGCCGCATTGGATTTGGAAGAAGAGATGAATTGGGACAAACTTTCAAACTGGGGTTGGTATCAAAAAATCAGTGATGCGGAGTGGAAAACTTGGCCACTTAATCTGTCAAAACTTTACATTGAGCCTTACGGGACTACTCGCTCAGGAGAAAAAAGTTATTCCATTAATGTTTTTACGGGTGAACTGCCTTTGGAGTCGGTAAAACGGCTACATTTATTTGTGGGTTACGGATTATGGGTGCCCAATGGGGGATACTCCTATTTGGTGAGTCAGCCCGTTACATTGGAAATGACTCCTGTTCAGGTGGTTCCAGAAGACTTGATCCATCGACGTGTCCCTCAATGATCAGGAGTCCAAACTTTAGTTTGCAGCGGCCGCTGGAGTCCAAAGCTTCAGCTTTGGCGGCCGCCGTTGGAGTCCAAGCTTTAGCTTGGTAGGAGTCCAAGCTTTAGCTTGGCAGGACTCCAAACTTGAGTTTTAGAAGCTGTTCAAATGTTTAGGAGTGCTATGTTCAATTTTATAAAAATTTGTTACTTTTTTTAATTTTATAGTTGATTTTTGCATCATTTCATTAAAATAGGGTAAAAAATAAACAAATAAATTGGCGCCTATTTAACACCCTAAGCTGGGAGTGTGTAAAATTTCCGTTTGCAGTCTCTCTCATCCTCACCCTCTCCTCAATGCGTTAAGAAAAAAGGTAGGCTCGAAAAAGGCGATAAATCGCCTACTACAAACATTAAGAGCGTGTTTGAAAAGTCCAAGAGTCAATCACTTATAAAATAGTTTATTGCTTATAAAACAATGAGTTAAGTAGAGTTTTAAAACACGTTCTAAGAAAAAAGTAGGCCAGAAAAAGGCGATAAATCGCCTACTACAAACATAAAGGCGTACTACAAACAAAAATACGATAAATCGCCTACTCAAACGCCTACTAAAAACGTGAATAGTAGGCACGAAAAATGCTATAAATAGCCTACTACAAACGTTAATAAAAAAGTAGGCCCGAAAAAGGCGATAAATCGCCTACTACAAACAACAAACAAGAGGGTTTTTTTATGAGTTATCTTTCAAAAAAACAAACAAGAAAACTTTCCATGCGATCCGGACTGAGCTTGGTGAGTTTGGTTCTTTTAGCTTGGCTTTCAATTCCGCCAGCCCAAGGCGCGTGGGATTGGGGCTATGCTCTACCGATTAACGCTACAAATTACCCCCGTGCGCCAGATGGCGCGAGCAAATATTCCGTCAACACCGCTTATGAGGTTACACAGCCGGTGCAGCAAGGGCAAACACTGCGCTTCAAAGTCCTTATTCCACCGGGGGTCTCAAGCGCCAAAATTTCGGCACAATCCAATTCATGGCAATGTGCCCCTGATATTACTGATGCTGCGGGTAATATCATCGTACCCAAATCAGAGCGTTGTCCCATCATGGATGGGTTTGACCATGATCAGGGAGAATTTTGTTCCCATAATCCGACTGCCGTCAACCCTTCTCCTTGTGGAGGAGGCACATACATCTATCCCCAAGATTTACATACCGTCACGGCAAGGTTACTTGATATCCTATATCCTACCGAATCCGATTCCCCGAACGTCGTGACTCAATCACGCTATGCCTATTTTGTCTTGTACCAACAACCGCAAGCGCTTGACAAATTTGCCTTTACCAGCAACTTGGGTATTTCTTTTGGCATATCAAATGTCGGACTATACAATCAGTGGATTGATAGAGGAAGTCCGGTTCCGTCTAATGACAATATTCTCACTATCGCAGCGGCAACAAATAACGGTACGGTTACCAGTAATCCGAGTGGCATTAGCTGCGGTCACGGCGGCACGCTGTGTAGCGCAAGCTACACGACGGGTAGCAGAGTGACACTGACGGCCACGGCCGCAGACGGTTTTGCCTTTGCCAGTTGGGGAGGCCATTGCGCGGGGGCCACCAATCCGGTCACCCTGATTATGGATGCTGAGAAAACTTGCACGGCCACCTTTGATGCGCAAACTTTTCCAGAAATTGAAGTCCTGTTTGAAGGGAGAACTCTGTTGGGAGATGGAAGTAGCACACCAATTGAATTCGGTGTCACGCCCGTTGGTAGGCCCATCACTAAAACCTTCACGGTAAAAAATACCGGCGCTGATGCGCTTAGACTGACCAACATGACGTTGTCCAGCGGTTTCAGTTTGGTAGCCGGCAATTTGCCCAACAGCATTCAAGTCAATCGTAGCGCCGATTTCACCATTCAACTGGATGCCACCACGGAAGGTTCCTACAGTAGCACACTTAATATTCTCAACAATGATCCTGATGAAGACTCGTTTAACGTTGTCATCGCTGGAACTGTCACTTCCAATCAAGACCTCAATACAGGTAGCTTAATTGGTAACCTCACATTAGGGAGTCACAATCTCTATGCCGGTAACGCTAAAATCAATGTTTTTGTTGGTGTAGAGGATTCATTCGATTTTTTTGAACCGCTAACCTTAGATGATTGGCCTTGGGTGATAGAACAAGGTAGTTTGGTGGACATTAATGCGATCATTACCCCCGAACCCAATCATGAGCCGGTGGATATTGTGGTGGTAGCCGCATTGGATGGCCACGAAGAAACGAGATGGGATAAGGCATTTTCAGACTTTGCTTGGTATCAAAAAACGCCTTCACAAAATATGCTCAGTGATACGGGGTGGAAATCTTGGTCGCCCACTCTCAATCAACCTTACCTCGAACCTTACGGGGTTCATTCAGGAAAAGAGACTTATTCCGTTAATGTTTTTACGGGTCAACTACCGGTTGAAATTCCGGGTTTTGGCCAGGTAAAACGGGTACATTTCTTTGTGGGTTACGGATTATTAGTGGTGACCAATCCTTCTAATCCTTCTGAAGGGGAATACTCCTATTTGGTGAGTCAGCCCGTTACTTTGGAAATGTCGTCAGTTCAGTTAACTTCTGATGAATTTTAGTGGGTTTGTAACCATTTATACGTTGCGCGGCTAAAAACTGAATCAAAACACACTCCTAAATTCCCTATCAATACGGGACTTGGCCTCGGTTTGACTCACATCGAGAGAGGGGCTGGGAGTGTGTCAAAATCCTAAACGTTTGCAGTGTCTCTCACCTTCACCCTCTCCTCTCCCCAATGCGTTAATAAAAAAGGTAGGCACGAAAAATGCTATAAATAGCCTACTACAAACGTTAATTAATAAAAAGTAGGCCCGAAAAAGGCGATAAATCGCCTACTACAAACGTTAAGAAAAAAAGTAGGCCCGAAAAAGGCGATAAATCGCCTACTACAAACGTTAAGAGCCTACTACAAACAAGAGGGTTTTTTTATGAGTTATCTTTCAATGAAACAAACACTTGCTATGCGATCCAGACTGGGCTTGGTCATTTTGGCTTGGCTTTCGATGCCAGCCCAAGGCGCGTGGGATTTGGACTACACTCTACCGATTAACGCTGAAAATTACCCCCGTGCACCAGTGGGCGCGATCAAATATTCCATCAACACCGCCTACGAGGTTACACAGCCGGTGCTGCAAGGGCAAACACTGCGCTTCAAAGTCCTTATTCCACCAGGTACATCGATTGCCAAAATTTCGGCACAATCCAATTCATGGCAATGTGCCCCTGATATTACTGATGCGGGTGGTAATATCATTGTGTCTCAATCAGAACGTTGTCCCGTCATGGATGGGTTTGACCATGATCCTGGGGACTTTTGTGCCCATAATCCGACTGCAGTAAACCCTTCTCCTTGTGGAGACGGTGCATACCTCTATCCCCAAGATTTACATACCGTCACGGCAAGGTTACTTGATATCCTCTATCCTACCGAGCCTGGTTCTCCAGAGACAGTGACTCAACCACGCTATGCCTACTTTGTCTTGTACCAACAACCGCAAGCACTTGGTGCATTCGCCTTTACCAGCAACTTGGGTATTTCGTTTGGCATATCAGATGTTGGATTATACAATCAGTGGTTTGATACTGTAATTGATGGCAATACTGAGATTCTCACTATCACACTGGTAACAAATAACGGCACGGTTACCAGTAATCCAAGTGGCATTAACTGCGGTCACGGCGGCACGCTGTGTAGCGAAAACTATACGGCGGGTAGCGTACTGACACTGACGGGCACGGCGGCCGAGGCGGCCGCAGACGGTTTTGCCGTTGTCAGTTGGGGAGGCGATTGCGCTGGCGCAAACAATCAGATTACCCTGACTATGGATACCGATAAGATTTGCACGGCCACCTTTGGGGCGCAAACCTCTCCAAAGATTCTCACTATCACACAGGTAACAAATAACGGCACGGTTACCAGTAATCCGAGTGGCATCAGCTGCGGTAATGGCGGCACGCTGTGTAGCGCAAGCCACACGACGGGTAGCAGAGTGACACTGACGGCCACGGCCGCAGACGGTTTTGCCTTTGCCAGTTGGGGAGGCCATTGCGCGGGGGCCACCAATCCGGTCACCCTGACTATGGATGCTGAGAAAACGTGCATGGCCACCTTTGAGGCGCAAACTTTTCCAGAAATTGAAGTCCTGTTTGAAGGGAGAACTCTATTGGGAGATGGAAGTAGCACACCAATTGAAATCGGCACGCACGTTGGCCGGTCCATGACTAAAACCTTTACCGTGAAGAATACCGGCAAAAGTATTCTTACACTTACTGAGATAACTCCGCCCTCAGGTTTCAGCTTGGTAGGCAATTTGCCTAGCATTCAACCCAATAGCAGTGCCGATATCACCGTTCAACTGGATGATGTCACGACAGAAGGCGCCTACAGTGGCACACTTAATATTATCAACAACGATACTGATGAAAACAAGTTTAACTTTGTCATCAGTGGGCGTGTTATTTCTGAGCGAAATCTCAATGACGGAAGTTTGTCTGGTAACTTGGTAGTTGGAAATCAAGCTCTGTTTGCCGGTGACGCTGAAATCATTGTGACTGTTAGTGTAGAGAATTCCGCCGATTTTTTTGAACCGCTCACCAGAGATGACGAGAAGATAATAGAACAAGGTCGTTCTGTGGACATTAATGCCACCATTACCCCCGAATCGGATCAGGATCATCAGGTTGTGAATATCGTGGCGGTAGCGATGTTGTACAACCAAGATTCAAACGTTATTTTGTATCAAAAAACGCTCTCACAAAATGTGTTCAATGAGACGGGCTGGGTAGTGCTTCAGGATTTGGATTTATCTCAGCCTTACGTTATACCTTACGGGATTCATTCTGGAGAAGAGAGTTATTCCATTAATGTTTTTAAGGGTCAACTGCCCGATGAAATTGAGGGTTTTGGCACCCTAAAACGGGTAGATTTGTACGTGGGTTACGGATTCTCGCCTAATCCTTCTGAAGGGGAATACTCCTATTTGGTGAGTCTGCCCGTTACTTTGGAAATTTCTGATATTCAGTTGGTTCCAGATGACTTGATCCGTCGATAGGAGTCCAAACTTTAGTTTGGCAATCGTCCAAACTTTAGTTTGGCAGTCGTCCAAACTTAAGTTTGCCGGAGTCCAAACTTTTGCTGGAGTCCAAACTTGAGTTTGGCAATCGTCCAAACTTGAGTTTGGCAGAGAGCTTTGTAGCGGATAATTGATTTAAGTCATTGATTGTTGAAAATTTATTTAAGTCATTGATGGTCATTTCGAGTCCCGACGACTTGCTGTTTTCAAAGATTTCTCCTTATGTAGAACCGAAGATCAACAAAGTTAAATGACAAAAAGCAGGAGTTTGGCAGGAGTTTGGCAGAGAGTACAAACTTTAGTTTGGCAGAGAGTACAAACTTTAGATATACTGCACACCGTCATAAACGAAGTTCGTTTGTGACAGCAGTATTGAGTATATATATAATTATTGCAAAAGGTTTTTTATGCATTATCTTTCAAGAAAACGAACGGGAAAACTTTTTATGCGATCAGGACAGAGTTTGGTAAGTTTGGTTCTTTTAGCTTGGCTTTCGATGCCAGCCCAAGCGTGGGATTGGAACTATGCTCTACCGATTACCGCTAAAAATTACCCCCGTGCGCCGAATGGCGCGAGCAAATACTCCATCAACACCGCCTACGAGGTGGCACCGCCGGTGCAGTTGGGGCAAACACTGCGCATCAGAGTCCTTATTCCACCGGGTACTGAGAGCGCCAAAATTTCGGCACAATCCAATTCGTGGCAATGTGCCCCCGATATCACTGATGGGCGTGGTAATATCATTGTGTCTCAATCAGAGCGTTGTCCCATCATGGATGGGTTTGACCATGATCAGGGGGAATTATGTGCCTATAATCCGACTAGCTTCAACCCTTCTCCTTGTGGAGGAGGGACATACATCTATCCGCGAGATTTACATACCGTTACGGCAAGGTTACTGGATATCCTATATCCTACCGAATCCGATTCTCCTGACGTCATTGAGGTTGGGAAACAACGCTATGCCTATTTTGTCTTGTACCAGCAACCGCAAGCACTTGACAAATTTACCTTTACCAGCAACTTGGGTATTTCGTTTGGCATATCAGATGTCGATTCCTACAATAAGTGGGTTGATGCTGGACGTCCTCTTCCTATTCCTAGCAAGACTCTCATTATTACGCCTACGCCGAGTGGCGGTACAGTGACCAGTCAGGCAGGGGGCATTAACTGCGGTAGCGGTGGGAGTGCTTGCTCAGAAAGGTATGATACTGATATGGGTAACTCAGCAGTATTGACGGCTACCGCCAAGGAAGGTTTTACCTTTGTTGGTTGGGGAGGTAGTTGCAGTGGGACGACCAACCCTTTAACTCTGTCCATGGACGCCGGTAAGACTTGCTCGGCAACCTTTAAGCGCACTTACACGCTCTCCATGACGGCACCGACTAACGGTACTATTACAAGTGACAAGGGTGGCATAAACTGCGGCACCAATTGTTCTACAATCTATACGGAAGGTGCCGAAGTGATTCTGACTGCCAACCCTTCAAAGGATTTTTACTTTGACACCTGGGGTGGTAATTGCAGTGGCACAGCCAATCCTTTAACTCTGACCATGGGGGGCGATAAGAGTTGCCTTGCAACCTTTAAGCGCACTTACACGCTCACAGTAAAGGCTGAGGGTAAGGGCACTGTTCTCAGCTTTAACGCCGTAGGCGGCCCCGATAGTCCAATAGGTGGCTTTGATAGTCGCATTATTTGTGGTACTCATGTCACAAATGAGACACTGCGCGTAGAAAACTGCGAAGCGAAGTATCCGCAAGATACTTCAGTGATTTTGGTTGCTACCCAAGGTACGGGTGCGGCTTTTACCGGCTGGGCTGGTGATTGTGGCGGCACAACCAATCATGTTTTCTTGACGATGAACGGTGATAAGAGTTGCACGGCAACCTTTGGGGTATCGACTGGTGGGGTATCGACGGTTACCGATCCCAAATTTGATCTCAATCTGGGTAGTTTATCTGGTAACCTTCCGTTTATGAAATCCGATCAGTTTGCCGGTGACACTCAAATCAGGGTTTTTGTTAGCGTAGAGAATTCAACCGATTTTTTTGAACCGCTCACCTTAGATGATGAGAAGGTAATAGAACAAGGCAGTTCTGTGGACATTAATGCGATCATTATCCCCGAACCTTATCATCAGATTGTGGATATCGTCGCGGTAGCGGCATTGGATGGGGAAGAAGAGATGAGATGGGACAAGGCATTTTCAAACTGGATTTGGTATCAAAAAACGCCCTCGCAAAGTGTGTTCAGTGATGCCGGGTGGAAACGTTGGTCACCTGATCTTTCAAAACCTTACATTGAGGCTTACGGGACTCGCAGCGGACAAGCGCGTTATTCTATTAATGTGTTTACTGGTCAACTACCCGATAAAATTGAGGGTATTGGCCCCGTAAAACGGGTACATTTATTTGTGGGTTACGGATTATGGGTGCCTTCTCAAAGCGGATTCTCATATTTAGTAAGTCAGCCCGTTACATTGGAAATTTCTCCGCTTCAGTTGACTCCTGGTGTTCAATGATCCGTTGTCAGTGGAGTCCAAACTTTAGTTTGGCAATGCCCTTAAATCCGTCCAAAGGAAGGCAGTACCAAAGACGGTTTGGCAGTGCCAAGTTAAAACAGGCCTACTCCTGTTACCCGTCAATAGAACATTGACAGATTACTAGTGCTGGATCGCTCCAATATCCAGACCACCTTAGCCAACAGCTAAAGCAGTTGTCTAAAAGCTAAAGTAGGCTAAAGCCTACTAACTCCAACAGCATCAGCCGTTGTCTAAAAGCTAAAGTAGGCTAAAGCCTACTAACTCTCTTCTCTTGTAGTACCCTTTAGGGTACTTAAGCTTTCAGACAACTGCTTTAGCTGTTGGCTGAGTGGTACGGGGACTGGAGCGATCCTGCACTAGATTGGCGGCCATCTGGTGGGTTTCGCGTAGCGAAGGGTGGCTACGCGGCTACGCGGCATTGGATGAATCGCCTACTACAAACTCCGTCAACTACAATTAAAAGAGGTATCAATAGGGCCATGAATTGAAATACCTTGAGTCATTATGCCATATGGCCCACAATTGACGGCCATCAGTCTGGGCGAATCTGTCGTGGTGCCACTCGGTGGTATTTGAGAATCGCTGGGCGATGAATCGCCTACTACAAAACTACAAACTTATTTGGGCGATGAATCGCCTACTACAAAACTACAAACTTATTTGGGCGATAAATCGCCTACTACAAACGTTAATTAATAAAAAAGTAGGCCCGAAAAAGGCGATGAATCGCCTACTACAAAACTACAAACTCCGTCAACTACAAAATAGGGCCATGAATTGAAATACCTTGAGTCATTATGCAAGATGGCCCCTGGTGTTGTGCGAGAATGCCATCCAAAACAAGAGGTTTTTTATGAATTATCTTTCAACAACGGGAAAACTTTCCCAGTTTACCCAACTCATTTGGGTGATGAGTTTAGCCTTTTTCTCATGTTGGTTTTCGTTGCCAGCCCAAGGCGCGTGGGATTGGAGCTATGCTCTACCGATTAACGCTGAAAATTACCCCCGTGCGTCGAATAGTGATAGCAGACATTCTACGGTTACCGATCCCAAATTTGATCTCAATCTGGGTAGTTTATCTGGTAACCTCCCGTTTATGAAATCCGATCAGTTTGCCGGTGATGCTGAAATCAGGGTGACTGTTAGTGTAGAGGATTCCTCAGGTTTTGTTGAACCGCTCACCCGATCTGATGAGAGGCTAATAGAACAAGGTAGTTTTGTAGACATTAATGCCACCATTACCCCCGAACCTTATCATCAGGTTGTGGAAATCGTGGTGGTAGCCGCATTGGATGTGGAAGAAGAGATGAATTGGGACAAACTTTCAAACTGGGGTTGGTATCAAAAAATCAGTGATGCGGAGTGGAAACCTTGGCCACTTAACCTGTCAAAACTTTACATTGAGCCTTACGGGACGACTCGCTCTGGACAAGAAAGTTATCCCATTAATATTTTTACGGGTGAACTGACTTTGGACTCGGTAAAACGGCTACATTTATTTGTGGGTTACGGATTATGGGTGCCCAATCCTTCTAATCCTTCTCAAGGCGGATTCTCATATTTAGTAAGTCAGCCCGTTACATTGGAAATGACTCCTGTTCAGGTGGTTCCAGATGACTTGATTCATCGACGGTAACAGGAGTCCAAACTTTAGTTTGGCAGGAGTCCAAACTTTAGTTTGGCAGGAGTCAAACAATTAAAAGAGGTCTCAATAGGGCCATGAATTGAAATACCTTGAGTCATTATGCCATATGGCCCACAATTGACGGCCATCAGTCTGGGCGAATCTGTCGTGGTGCCACTCGGCGGTATTTGAGAATCGCCGGGCGATGAATCGCCTACTACAAAACTACAAACTTATTTGGGCGATGAATCGCCTACTACAAAACGACAAACTTATTTGGGCGATAAATCGCCTACTACAAACGTTAATTAATAAAAAAGTAAGCCCGAAAAAGGCGATGAATCGCCTACTACAAAACTACAAACTCCGTCAACTACAAAATAGGGCCATAAGTTGAAATACCTTAAGTCATTCTGCAAGATGGCCCCTAACAGGAAGAGAATACCATCCAAAACAAGAGGTTTTTTATGAATTATCTTTCAACAACGGGAAAACTTTCCCAGTTTACCCAACTCATCTGGGTGATGAGTTTAGCCTTTTTCTCATTTTCAATGCCAGCCCAAGGCGTGTGGGATTTGAAGTACACTCTACCGGTTAATGCTCAAAATTACCCCCGTGCGCCGGATGGCAAAGAGAAATTTTCCATCAATGCCGCCTACGAGGTTATGCAGGCTGTCTGGCAAAGGCAAACACTACGTTTTAAAGTCCTTATTCCACCGGGTACCTCAAAGGCTCAAATTTCGGCACAATCCCTTGCGTGGCAATGTGCCCCCGATATCAGCGACGGGCGTGGTAATATCATTGTGCCTCAATCAGAGCGTTGTCCCATTATGAGTGGGTTTGATCATGATCCTGGGGCGTTTTGCCCCAATAATCCGACTAACGCTAACCCAACGCCTTGTGGAGAAGGCGCGAAAGTCTATCCCAAGGATTTACATACCGTCACGGCAAGGTTACTGGATATCCTTTATCCTACCAAACCTGATTCTCCTGACGTGGTTACTCAACCACGCTATGCCTATTTTGTTTTGTACCAGCAACCGCAAGCGCTTGATAAATTTGCATTTACCAGTAACTTGGGTATTTCTTTTGGCATATCAGATGTTGGATTATACAATCAATGGGTTGATAGTGGACAGCCTGAAGTCTTTGGCAATACTAGGACGCTCACTGTTACGCCTACACCGACTGGCGGCACGGTGAACAGTAGTAAGAGGGGTATTAACTGCGGTAACGGCGGTGCCGCTTGTTCAGAAGACTATACGACTGGTGAATTAGCAACATTGACTGCAACACCCAAACCGGGTTTTAACTTTGACGGTTGGCGTGGTAATGGGGAATGCGAGAAGGGTGGCACAACCAATCCGCTATCCATCACTATGGATGCCGCCAAGAATTGCTCGGCCACCTTTTCGGCCATTCCCGTGGTTCTCACCGTGAAGGTTCAAGGCGAAGGGGCTGTTATCAATTATTTCCATAACGATAAAAAACGTATTTTATGCGGTCTCGTTTTTACCAATTGCACCGCAAACTACGCGCAAGGCGACAATGTGATACTGGTTGCCGTACCCAATCCCGGTTTTACGTTGGAACGTTGGGGCGACGATTGCGAACAAGAACCTGATAAAACCATGAGCTACATTTTTGTTGTGATGGACAGAAATAAGACTTGCTCAGCAATTATCAGTCAATGATCAGGAGTCCAAACTTTAGTTTGGCAGGAGTCCAAACTTTGCCGGAGTCCAAACTTTAGTTTGGCAGTCGTCCAAGCTTTAGCTTGGACGTGCCTTATTTAACGCTTTTATTTTATTATGGAAAAACTCTTTGCGTCATTAAATAGCTTTGTCACGCCCGATAATTGGCCGGGCGAATTGTTTTTGCTCCCCCAAGATGCGATGCGCTACATTTATCAATTTATTGTGGATAATAAGCTCCAATCTTGTATTGAATTAGGCACGGGTTTTGGTGCGACATCTTGTGTGATCGGCGCTGCGGTAAGAGAATTGGGTGGAGGCCAAGTGATTACGATAGATAAATATCTGCACCCGCATGTCAATGCCAAAGTGTTGATGCGTCATGTTGGCTTAAGTGACGATAGTATAGATGTGGTGGCTGAGATACTCGGCTATAATTGGTATTTAGCTGATTTGCTTCAAGAACAAACTCACAATGGCGTTTGTACTCCCCTTTTTGATTTTTGTTTACTTGATGGCGCACACGAGTGGGAGCCAGATGCGTTGGCTTTTTCGCTGGTTGCCAAGCTTTTGAAGCCGGGAGGTTGGATTGCTATCGATGACATTAATTTTTGCCTTCGCATGATTCCAACTTGGCAGAAAAGTCACGGGAATTATACGGATAGAGAACTTGATACTTTTCAGATGAGGATGGTTTACGAATTAGGGGTTCAACAACATCCCGATTTTGGTGATTTTCATTTGACGCATGAGGGTAGAATTGGTTGGGCTAGGAAAAAGCATATCGTCGCGGATCGAAAAACCTCCGTTGCTGAGCGAATTGTGACGCTTTTTTCGCGCTCGCACACCAAGACATAAATAGCCAAGTAATAATAACGGATTTTTTTTAACAGCATCTACAAGGATTCGTTATAATAACGGATGAAAGTTAAAAGCATCTACAAGGATTCGTTATAATAACGGATGAAAGACAAAAGCATCTACAAGGATTCGTTATAATAACGGATG
>Ga0190283_1000919_pt1 | contig 14302 bp, 12 predicted proteins | sample 48691801_MG_FD_161669 | JGI IMG/M metagenome (GOLD analysis project Ga0190283, IMG submission 161669) | Hydrothermal vent microbial mat bacterial communities from Southern Trench, Guaymas Basin, Mexico - 4869-18-0-1_MG | ecosystem: Environmental > Aquatic > Marine > Hydrothermal vents >...
CGGATCACGTCGGAGGAGGCATAATCATCGCGGTCATTGACTGCACCGGGCACGGTGTCCCCGGGGCGTTTATGACCATGATCGCCTCCTTCGGCCTGAGAAAAATCATAAAAGACGAAGGCTGGCACGATCCGGCCCAGATACTGAGCCGCCTCAGCTTCATTGTCAAAACCACGCTTCAGCAGGACACGGATTACGCGCTTTCCGATGACGGGCTGGATGCCGCGATCTGCTTTATCAGTGATGCCAGTTACCCGTTGCCGGCTGCGGGAGACAAAGGACAACAAACAGGGTCATGGCCCGCAGGGCACGGACACCTCACCTTTGCCGGTGCGAAACTGCCTCTGATTTACATTCATAATGATGAGATCAGTCTCATTAAAGGCGACAGACAAAATCTTGGCTATAAAAAATCCGATTTAAGCTTCAGTTTCACCAATCATACGATCCGCATGGAAGACGGAATGTATTTTTATATGTTCACCGACGGATTTGTTGACCAGTTGGGCGGGAAACAGGAGCGTCGGTTCGGGTCCCGACGATTCAGAAATCTGCTGAAGGGAAACGCACGGTTCCCTTTTGAAAAACAGCGGGAGAGACTTCTTGAGGCTTTCAATGTCTATAAGGGCGAAAATGAAAGACAGGACGACGTGACCGTGGTCGGTTTTGGTTTTAATATAAAGCAGAGCGAGGTTGACTAACTGATGAACACATCTATTCTGGCGGATATTTTTAATATTCTGGATATGCTCATAATGGAGCGTAAGGATGACAGCCTGTTTCAACTGATCGGAGATGTTCCTGCCTGCCTGAAACAGTTTTGTCCGGAAGTTATCACGGAAGAGAATGAATTCAGGCTTGACAAAAGCAGTCCGTTTCTTGAAAATTTTCTGATTGATGCGGAAGCGCATTGGGATGCAAAGGGCAAAGAGAGGTTGAGATCAGGGCCGTGGCTTCAGGCTGACTCAAAAGGAAAGGAATGCGCGTTTGAAGCTTTTGCGGTCTTTCTTACAGGAAAAAAGCTACTGATGATTGAACTGGCCCGCACGTCTTACGGGGAAAAACAGTTCCTGATACAGAAAGGCAGGGAACTCAGTCTCGCATATCACCGCCTGGAACAGACCGAAGCAGAATTGAAAAAGGCAAAGGAAAGGGCTGAAAAAGCCAGCCGCGCCAAGAGTGAGTTTCTGGCCCACATGAGCCATGAAATCCGTACTCCGATGAATGCGATTATTGGGATGTCGGAGATCCTCCTTGATACGGATCTGAATCAGGAACAGTTCTATCACGCGGAAATCATCAAATCTTCTTCAGAACTGCTCCTTTCTCTTATCAACGACATCCTTGATTTTTCAAAGATTGAGGCAGGCAAGCTTCTTATGGAAATAATTGATTTCAATATTCAGGATATAATCAAGAACGTCTCGGATATGCTGGAAATAAAAGCTCAGGAAAAGGGAATAGAACTTTTCCACAAGGTCTGTCGGGATGTTCCGTTGCTGGTTCGCGGCGATCCAGGGCGTCTGCGCCAGATTATTATCAATCTTGTGAATAATGCGATCAAATTCACGGAAAAGGGTGAAGTCATTGTCCGGGTGATGCTGGAAGAAGCGGATGAGAGTCATGTCAAGGTACGCTTTTCAGTCACCGATACCGGCATCGGGATTCCCAAAGAGCGTTCAGACCGTCTTTTCAAATCTTTCTCCCAGGTGGACGATTCAACAACCCGGAAATACGGAGGAACAGGCCTGGGACTGGCCATCTCCAAGCAACTGGCGGAGCTGATGGGCGGAGAGATCGGAGTTGAAAGCGAAGCTGGCAAAGGAAGTACCTTCTCGTTTACAGCATATCTGGAAAAGCAGCCCCGGAGTACGCGGCAGGAATCACCGGAAATACAGGCCCGTGAGACATCTCAGCTCCCCCTGGACACCCCGCGCCGTCCTGTTCACGATATGTCAAAACAGGATATCCGCATTCTCCTTGTGGAAGATAATGAGGTCAACCAGATGGTTGCCCAGGCGATTCTGAACAGACTCGGCCTTCGTGCGGATATTGCTGACAATGGCTTAAAAGCAGTTAATACATTGAAAACCGCCCCTTATGATATTGTTTTTATGGATGTTCAGATGCCGGAAATGGATGGACTGGAGGCGACTAAAGTCATTCGTGATCCCCAGTCGGGGGTACTCAACCCTGAGGTCCCTGTGATCGCCATGACAGCTCATGTAATGAGAGAAGACCGGGATCTCTGCATTCAGGCGGGAATGAACGACTATCTCTCCAAGCCGATCCGGGCGCAGAAAATTCTTGATGTTCTGGAAAAATATCTGTTTTCTGAAACAGCCCGGAAAGCTGAACCTGAGCCAACTGCCAAAAAGCGGCCTCCCAAAAAGGACATTTTTGACGAAACAATGCTGTTGGGCGGTCTGGGAGGGGATAAGGCAATGTTCAAAGAAATTATGGAGGTGTTTCTCCAAGATATTCCGCGCTTGCTGAAAGAATTAAAGGTGGCATCAGAATCAGGCGATACAGAGAAGGTCGGGATGCATGGTCACAGTATCAAGGGCGCATCTGCCAGTGCCGGCGCACAGAGACTGAGAGATGTGGCTTATGAACTGGAAACTGCCGGGAAGGACCGTGATATTGCCAGAATACCTTTGCTTATTGAAACTCTGGAACAGGAATTTAAGGAAGTGGTCTCTGCTCTGGCTGATATGGGGGTCAACTGACTGGCTTCGGAAGTTATCACGGCTCAACGCCGGCAAGGGAGACCCGGATTCAACAGAGAGTTATAAAGAGAACAGTTGTTGCGGATGATGGCTTGTTTTGAAAATAAATACCCCGGGCAAAACCCATTGGGCCAGACCACCCCCCGCACACTTCCACCCGTACATTCCCGTGATTCATAACTTTCTGATTATTATATCTATAAATCTTTTCGGCAAAGTTTCACTTTCACGGACAAGTGTTTTTATCTGTTGTCTGATATGTTCAGGAACAGAACCGAAATCTTTTATGATACTGCAGGTATGGGGAATTACGCAGGTAACCACCTCGGCTGTGTTGACGTAAGAATCTTTTCTGAGAAAAGGCAGATCTGTCGGAGATACTTTTAATTGTGAATCTGATACAAATCTTGTTCTCGGCTTTGAGCTGATAAAGAAAAACAGAGGTTTCTCCTCACAGACACATATTGCATACTTTTCTTTCGGGCGGGGCCTCGTAAACCGGAATTTTATCAGATATGCATTTCCGCAGATAAAAGACATATTCATACCTGTATATATTGTGAAATTTCTTCCATACTTTCCAAAATTTCATTTTTTGCGGGGTTATCATCATCAATCAGTAACGCATAATCTATTTTTTCATCAGGAGCTGTTTCATAATAACATTTTTCTGAATGAGTTGAATTATATAATTCATCAGAAGACATTTCGCCGTACTCGGACAACGAATCTTTAAGACATATTATATCACTTTTTGAAAAATAGTTCATGTCAGGCTCTCTTGTTGCGGCAAGTTTATAATGATTATCGCTTTTATCAATAATTAATGAGTTCTTTATCTGATTCAGTTGTCTGGGGGACAGCCATGAATTTTCTGTTATAATATCACGGAGGCCTGACGGAACAGGGCCGTAAGGCATTCTGATATATGTATCTCCTGTTATCGGTCTCCCGTATTTGTTGATATGCATTTTATCAGCATAGAATAAAACTTTGGCCACATGGTAAATATCTATACCCGGCTTCATGTTTGCCAACCAGATGATAACCTCGGTTGTTTTATCATGACTGATTTTGAACTGAATAGGATTGTTCATATTATTAACCTGATTTTACTTAAAAAATTAAAATTTAAAGACGTTCCACCTGTACCGGTTTTATCAGCAGATCCCTTATTTTTTTCTCATCCTGAGGCGGTACAGCGGAAAGCGGGTTGTTTTTTCATCGCTTTCAGGGTTTCAAAGCCGTCCATGACCGGCATACGCAGGTCCATTAAAACCACATCCGGATTACAGGGATTCGATAAGACGCTGTCATTGTCATTATTTTTACAGCTCATCAGTAATCCCTGTATCATGAATCATTCATATATTTTCCGGAGGGCAATTGCAAGTGAAAAAATTCCCTGAGTGTCGCGCTTAAAGAGATTCACGAATTCTTCATGTCCAATATCTAATCATCGGCACTTGAAAAAATATTCTTAAAATACCCTGATATTTTGAAAAAATATTCTCAGAATGCCCTGGTATTTTGAATTTTTTATTTAAGTGCGGAGCCTGATCAGCTCGCTTGTCAAATCCCAGGCATCTCCGCCAGATTTGGCAATATCGCCGGAAACCATGACGAAATAACGAAAATAATGCTTGCAAAAAATCAATTAATGACATACGAAATTAGAAGCTGTTGAATATGAAAAGGTCAAAATGCGCCCTTTTATTCTTTCTTACAAACAATCCTTAAAGTAGTTATAATAAAAAAACATGAAAACAACCTTTGATATTCAAAACCCGTGGCGAATTCCCGGATACACGTTTCCCCAGAAAGCTTGTATCAGACGCGATGTTTTTGAGGATCTGCTCAAAGATCTGGATAAGAAACCAGTGACAATTATGATCGGTTCCAGGCAGGTGGGGAAGACGTTTTTAATGAAAAAACTGATTAAACGGATGACTGCCGGGAAAGACATTGATCCGAGACAGGTATTTTATTTCAATTTTGACGCGCTGAATCTGATTGATCTTATCGGAAACGACCGGGATTTCCTTGATTTTATCACGCATTACGGCGTTCCAGGCAAAAAAAGCTATGTGTTTCTTGACGAGGCCCAGCGCATCCCTGAAGCCGGTCTGATCATCAAAAAATATTACGATCTTGATCTGAATATAAAATTTATCGTTTCAGGTTCATCGTCTCTGGAGATCAGAAATCAGGTCAGGGAGACACTGGCCGGGAGAAAGCGTCTTTTTGAACTGTATCCCGTATCATTCAAAGAATTCCTCTGCTTCAGAAAACAGGATATGCATGATGATCTGTCAATGATCATGAAATTTGAGTCAGACCGTTATCACTCACTCATGCAGGAGTTCATACTTTTCGGAGGATATCCCGGTGTGGTGACAACAGACGGGGCTGAAGATAAAATCAGACTCCTGAGGGAGATTTATAATGCTTATGTGCAAAAGGACATCAGCGATTTTCTGAAAATAGAGGACATTCCCGGTTTCAACAGGCTGGTGCATTTTACAGCGTCACAGACAGGCGGCCTCTGCAAGATCAATGAGATATCCAAGAATATCCGAATATCTCGCCACTTTGTTGAAAAATATCTTTTCTCACTTGAACAGACATATATTATTTCACTTCTGCGCCCCTATTTTGTGAATCTGGGAAAAGCCATTATCAAGACCCCCAAACTCTATTTCTGCGATACTGGGATAAGAAATTCGGTTTTCAGCCAGTTCGAACCGCTTGAAAACAGAACAGACGCGGGGATACTTGTGGAGAATTTTGTATATTCGGAACTCATCAAATATGTGGATAAAGATCACTTATGGTTTTACCGGACCACCGGAGGATCAGAAATTGATTTCCTTTTTGTCAGGGGGAACAGCGTGGTGCCGATTGAATGCAAATACAGTTCAGGCCGACAGAAAATTGTACCCTACATTCTGACTTCACTCAGTAAAAGCACGGAACTGGAAAAGGCTGTTGTGATTACCAAAGATTACCTGTATGAGAAGCAAAGGGAGAATCTGAGGGTTTTGTTCAGGCCCGCGTGGTCGGTTTATCGTCTTTTGGGCATCCTGTAATTTTTGTCCCGCAGGGGTGGAAGTGATCAATCCGGCAGAAGCTTATACTGATGCCGAGTGGGACCTGATTTGCGCAGTAAGTATTTGTATTTTCAGAAATTTGACGGAAATACCGGTTTTTTCAGTCTGACAGCAATTCTGACAGCGATGGAGTATCCATCTTCAAAAGAAGAGGTCAGTGACGTAGGAAAATATTTGGAAACAAAAGATTATATCAAAGCCCTGTTCCAGATAGATGATGTATATGTACAAATTGCCACTCAGGGTATTATTTATTCTGAAGACCTGATTGAAAGAGATGTGATAGAAGAGGATCGTACAAAAAGTATTGCCAGACTCGTTGCCCAGTCAGAAAGCGAAATAGAACGTCCTGATAAAAAGCAGATAAAAGAGAGAAGGAAAAATTTTTTTACGATATTGACCAATATGAAAAAAAAGTTGGGATCTTCTGCCAGCCCGGAAATATATGATCTGAAATTAGATATAGACGTAATTAAAACAGAGTTGCAGAAAATGAATCCTGACAGAGATATTATCAAACAAAAAATGATGAAGTTGGATTATAATAATCGTATAGCAAATGAAATAACTATGTTATATCATAGTTTAAATATATATTGATGTTTAATTCAGTGAATATGGAAAGTTGAGAAGGATGCCTGAAAATGGCTGACATTTGTGTGCCTTGCTTTTTTGGGTCAGTTGGAATGGTGGGTTCCGCTTCGCTTCACCCACCCTACAGATATCAGTTGGAATGGTGGGTTCCGCTTCGCTTCACCCACCCTACAGATATCAGTTGGAAATGGTGGGTTCCGCTTCGCTTCACCCACCCTACAGATATCAGGAACTCCGGCAGACCTCCGAGGTTTCAAAAACCTCGGAGGTCTGTTAAAATTGAGGTCTGTTAAAATCTATAATACCTGACCTTCATGAGACAGGATGCCGCCAAAAAAACTCACGCCCAAAATTGTCGCAATAAGTGCTATTAAAACCATATACAAGACAATCGGGATGACAACGGCAAAAAGGGACGTGCGAATATCCAATTTATGGTAAACTGTCCCTACCGCGGTAAGCAGGAGCATCTGGTAAAAAAACAGCAGAGGGCCTATTGCAGGGAGTCCGTAAGAAATCACGCTGACAGCCTGAGTATAACCGACCAGTTTTATTGTCGGCTCAATATCTCCTTCTCCGCCGGATAATTTGAAAAAGAGAAAAAGAACTGCCCCGCCGGTGAGTGTGCCGATAAGCATCAGGATCGGATATACGATGATCGCGGAGAATGCGCTTCCGAATGTCAGTATCGTTTTAATGATACCGGCAAGTACGCCGCAGATAATATTGAAAACAATGACCTGCTCCCGGGCTTCATTGTGATCCCATTCATTAAAAAAAGTTCTCGGATGCATTATCACCTGTTTCCAGGTGTCTGCATAACGCTGCCATATTCTGTCAATATCGGGTGGTAAAGTAATATTCATAGCTTGTGCCATCCTCTGCCATCTGGCATCAAAAAAGAGTTGGTGTTCGCCTTATCGCCCATCACAGCGGCAGGCCCACCAGCGTAGGAAACCGCCCCGGTACTCCTGAGAAAAGGATTCTTAAATCCCTCCCCAGCGAGCCCGCGTGATTTGGCAATCCCGCGGGAGCAGGAGAGGGGACGAACTTGTAAGTTGCTGTATTAGTGATCACCTCCTTTAAGCTGAAATTTCACTTCCCATTCCTCTTTTCCTTCTTTGACAAGGATGTAATCCTCGCCGATGTGAGTGACAACAACCCCGTCAACTGATCCGCCTGCCCGGACGATCTTATCGTTTACCACTGCCATACGATCTTCTGGATTGCTGGACCAGACAATTGCCTGTATTTTCAACTTGTCGTTGTTTTTTTGTTTCGGCTTTGTCGTAGTCGAATGTCCTGATGACGGGGTATTTCGGGGATCCGGCTTTAATTCCCCGGAGGCATGTTTCTCTTTCCAGAGAGCAACTTCTTTCTCCAGCAAATCCAGTTTTGCAGATTGCTCAGGCGTTGTCACCATGTCCCTCATTTTACCAACATGTTCCTGAAGCATATCCAGATCGGAAGCAATATCTTTTGGAAGGGCTGAAGACTTTTTTTCGGATCCGGTTTTTATTTTCGCAGCAGATAAGGGGGCCTGTTTTTTTGTCTGCCCGGATTCCTCTTTCTTTTCCAGAGAGACAGGTTCCTTCTTTTGAGGCGCCTCCGCCTTTTTTTTGGAAAGGTCTGCAGATTTTTCCGGTTCGCTTTTTCTTTTTGTAACAGTTGCCGGAGCCTTTTCCCGTTTTTGCTTAATGTCCTCCGGGGAAACAGATTTATTGTGAGGCAGGTCAGCCGCGGCAATCTTCTTTTCAGAAAAATCTTCCGGTTTTTCAGGCTTGGTTTTTCTTGTTACAACGGCTGCCGGGGCATTTTTCTGTGTGCGTTCAGCATCTTTGTGATCCTCCAGAGAGGCAGCCTTCTTCTGGGACATATCCGGACCGGGAATCTTCTTTTCAGCAGGGCGAACATCAGTTTCTTTTTCAGCAACACCCGCTGGAAAAAACTTCCGGAGCGGTTTCTGACTGAAAGCAAACCATCCCCCGGCAACAATAACAGCAATAATCAGAACGGAAACAGACCTGTTAAAAAGCCGATGCCTTTTTGCCTGACTACGGATAGTCCCTTTTGTGTCTGTCGGCGGCCAGGATTGCCCCTGCTTCTGTTGCGGAGCTTGATTTTCAAGTTTTTTCAAAGCTTTTAGTATAGAGCTCATATCTCAGACTCCTTTCAGGAATATTATTTGATTACTGGCCAATATGCGGTATTTCCAACGATTTCATTTCATTGTAAAGGATGATTTTTGTAAGGGGGCCAACAACACCGTCAACGGTCAGGCCATGTTTTTCCTGGATGGCTTCCACAGCTTCCCGGGTCTGATCGTCATAAACCGCGTTCATCTCAATGTCACTGAAGCCGATATCCCGCATGATCATCTTGAGGGTCATGATGGCATCCTCTGAAGCCTGGCGGGGAATGGACCCTGAATAGGAAAAAAAATTTTTCCACGGGATATATGCCGGGCCGGACCAGTAAAATTCGACTTCATCCGGTTCAGCGGTAATGACATCATCCCCGATTCTGAATGTCATTTTCCTGTCGTCTGTTTTGACAAGCGTAAGATATCCGGGGGGTAAGCCTGTGGGAAGTGAAAATTCAAAGATGGCTGGAAGATTCAGTTTCTTTATGAGTTCAAGTTCCCCGTCAACGCGATAGATTAAAAGCCCATTCTGCTTTGCACTAAGCCGGAAAAATGTCTGCACATCCTCCATGTCATCCAACTCTTTTTTAATGACAGGATCAATATCCCATAATTCCACCGCTGTTTTAAGCGCCATTGTTTTTGAAGAGGGGATGTCCATATTTCCCAGGAAATCTGCCAGATGATGGATGGTTTCCGGAGCAGACTCTGACTCCCCGTCCGAATCTTCGGGCTGTTTCTGCTCTGAACTGGCAACCGCTTCTGTTTCATCCTGTTCCGATTCCACAACATCCTGCTCCTCCGCGGGATTTTCTTCAGAGACAGCCTCAGCAGGTGACTTTGACGGCTCGGGTTGGGACTTGACAGGTTTTTTCTGACTTTCCGCTGTTTTAAGCACAGTGCCTGTATCAATGTTCACAAGTGAGAAAATAATCACGAGCAGTGCCGCACATACTACGGAAAAAAGCAGGATCAGTCTTTTGTCTTTGCGAAGGCCGAAGCGTCTGATATCCCCCCTGCCGGCCAGCTCTCTGATGGATGTTCTGGCGATGCTTCCGGTGATTTTGTGCTGATTCAGGCCGTAAGCTGTAAGGATAGCCCGGTCACAGGCAATATTGATCAGCCGGGGAATACCCCTTGCATATTTGTAAATTACCCAGAGGGCAGACAGACTGAACCGGATTCCCGGCTTTCGGGAGGCAATGCGGATCCGATGTTCAATATATTCCCTGGTCTCATTGAAGTTGAGAGGCATCAGATGATAACTCAGGGTGATCCGCTGTCCCAACTGCCTGAGTTCATAAGAATCAAGCATTTCCGCCAGCTCAGGCTGCCCCACCAGGATAATCTGCAAAAGTTTGGTGGTGGTGGTTTCCAGGTTGGAAAGCAGTCGCAACTGTTCCAGGACCTCCTTACTGAGGTTCTGGGCCTCGTCAATGACCAGGATCACCTTTTTCCCTTCGGCCTTTTTTTCCATGAGGAAGAAATTGAGCCTGTCAATAAGGGTCTTGGTATTATTCGGTTTTGAGTCAACCCCGAGTTCATCATTGATAGCCTTGAGCAACTGGATGGCATCCAGCTTGGGATTGAAAATATAGGCCACCTCTGTATTTTGTTCCAAGTTATCCAGAAACACCCGGCAGAGGGTTGTTTTTCCCGTGCCCACCTCTCCTGTAATCTCCACAAAGCCGTCTCCCTGGGAAACTGCATAATCAAGATGCGCCAGAGCCTCTTCATGACTTCTGCTCAGAAAGAGGTACGCAGGATTCGGAACCAGTTGGAACGGTCTCTCCTTGAAACCAAAGAAATTTTCATACATTTGTCCGAGCCTCTCTGTAAAAGTTAAGCCGGAGTCCGAAAAATATTTTTTGAAGCGGGGCAAAAAACAATTTTCGCACTCTGGTTGTTGTGCTATTTTTTATAGTCTTTATAACTTTCTGGTTGTTGTGTCAATAAATCGTTGTGGAAGAGCAGTGGTATAAAACTTTGGCATGATTGTTGCAAAATGTCTGTTGCAGAACACTTTTGCAAATTGTTTTTCCCGTGCAAATTGAAAAACTGCCCTGCATGCAATGAATTGCCGGGCTATTTTCATAAGTCCCTTCGTACAGTATGTGTAAAGAGCTAAAAAAAAACAGTTAAGTACTCGGCCAAAAGTTTTTCAGGATTTTTTCACAAACCGCGGATGAGTCCGCGGCAGACAGGCCGTCCGCGTTTATCTGCGTTCATCCGCTACTCATAATGGAACATATGCAGACATCTGAAAATATATGGCCAAGTACTTATTGTCTTTTAGCCTCAACAATGATATAGCCTCCTTCATAAAATCCGGGAAGCAGTTTAAGTGCTTTTATCCGAGTTTCTGCTCCCGACAATCGCTGAAGACAAAACATTCAAATACTTAAACCATGATCCGAATCGAAAATCTGAACAAATATTATAAAAGTATTCATGCACTGAAAGGGGTGACCCTTCATGTGGCAGAGGGAGAACTTTTTGCCTATCTGGGCCCCAACGGCGCGGGAAAAACCACCACCATCCGAATCCTGAACGGTCTGACAACGCTTTCTTCGGGAAATGCGTATCTGAACGGATTCAATATTGAAACCCATAAACTTCAGGCCAAACAGCAAAGCGGTCTGGTGCCCCAGTCCGCAAATCTGGATCAGGAACTCACGGTTTTTGAAAACTTGGACGTTCACGGCCGGCTTTTCGGAATGCCGGCAAAAAAAAGAGTTGAAAAAATTCACGAGCTTTTGGAATATGTGGACATGGCTGACAGAAAAGACAGTCTGACCAAACATTTGTCAGGCGGGCTCAAACGTCGGGTGATGGTAGCGCGCGCGCTGGTCCATTCCCCCAAAATACTTTTTCTTGATGAACCCACGGTGGGACTGGATGCCAATATCCGCAGGCGGATATGGGGACTTGTCAAAAAAATCCAGCAAAACGGGACCACGATTTTCCTCACCACACATTATATAGAGGAAGCGGAATTTCTCGCCCAGCGGGTCAGTTTTCTGGACAAAGGTGCCATTGTCGCAGTGGATATGCCTCAGAATCTCATGCGTCGCATAGGAACCTGGGCCATTGACAGGATCACCGATAATCAGATGGAAACCGTTTATTTTAAAACAAGAGAAGATGCTAATAAGTACATTGGCGGACAGAAAGAAAGCTTCACACTGAGGCGGGTAAATCTGGAAGATGCGTTTCTCTCACTTACAGGAAAGAAAGTTTTATGATGAAAGGCTGGTCTGCAGTTTATTACAGGGAACTTCTGATTCTCAGGCGGAAATTATCAAGACTGATTGCCTCCATGTCTGTTTCCCCCCTTTTGTTTCTCATTGCGTTCGGTTATGCCATGGGAAAAGAGATGAATATCCAAGGGCATACTTATATGGAATTTCTGATTCCCGGCCTGGTTGCCATGAGCAGCATGACCCAGGCCTTTGCCATTGCAAGTGAAATCAATGTGGCCCGCTTTTACTGGCATATTTTTGAGGAATTTCAGGCCGCTCCCATAAGCAATATGGCATATATCACAGGCGAAGTGCTTGCAGGAATGACAAGAGCGATGCTTTCCGTGGTGGTGATTCTCATTCTCGGGATGTTATTCGGCGTGACACTGTCTTACAATCCCCTGTTCTGGCTGGCAATATTCCTCAACAGCTTTGTGTTTGCCTCACTTGCAGTGGGAATGGCCATGCTCGTCAAATCCCACGCTGATCAGGCCATGCTGACCAGTTTTGTGATCACGCCCATGGCGTTTCTTGGGGGCACCTTCTTTCCCATGGACCGCCTTCCCGACTGGGCCCAGAACATCCTTTTTTTCATCCCCCTGACCCACGCCTCAAAAGCGATACGTGCAGCCGCCTTCGGAAAGCAGCCGGATATTTTCTCATATCTCCTCCTGGCGGTCATGGGGTGCACTTTCTTTTTCATCGCGCTCAACTGTGTGAACAGGGCGAGAGACTGATAATTGGCAATTGACAGTGTTGCCGGACGATGTTTGCAACAAAGATCAGCCTGACAGGAAGCGTTGCCGGACGGGGTTTGCAACCCCGTCCGAATTGTTTTACGAGAAAACTCCTCTCACCCCTGACCCCGCTCTATATATCAAAATACAGGAAGAACTCATGCGGATGCGGGCGAAGTTTGACCTGATTGATCTCTTTCTCGGTCTTATATTCAATCCACTTATCAATAACGTCTTTGGTGAACACGTCACCTTTGAGTAAGAATTCGTTGTCTTCCTCCAACGCGGCCATGGCCTCATCCAGAGAACCCGGGGCAGACGGAATTTCAGCCAGCTCTTCCGGGGGCAGTCCGTAGATATCTTTATCCAGAGGATCACCCGGATCAATCTTGTTCTCGATACCATCCAACACAGCCATCATGATGGCTGAAAATGCCAAGTATCCGTTACAGGACGGGTCAGGGGTCCGGAACTCTATCCGTTTTGTCTTGGGGGACGCGGAATACATGGGAATACGGATGGCCGCGCTCCGGTTACGGCTTGAATATGCCAAGTTTACCGGGGCCTCAAACCCGGGAACCAGTCTTTTATAAGAATTGGTGGTGGGGTTGGTAAAAGCGCATAATGCTTTACAATGTTTCAATATGCCGCCGATGGCATACAATGCGTCCTGAGAAACCCCGGCATATTTGTCCCCTGCAAAAAGCGGCTTTCCCTCTTTCCATATACTGACATGGGTATGCATTCCGGTTCCATTATCCTCAAAAAGGGGCTTTGGCATGAAGGTAACAGTGTGGCCGTGGCGACAGGCCACGTTTTTGAGTACATATTTGAACCAGGCCAGTTGATCCCCCATCTGAAGCAGGGGTTTGAAACGCATATCAATTTCTGCCTGGCCTGCGGTTGCCACCTCGTGATGCTGGCACTCAACATCTATTCCCAATTTTTCAAGAGTGAGGAGCATTTCTGTCCGCATGTCCTGGTATTTGTCCATGGGAGGAAGCGGAAAATATCCTTCCTTGTGCCGGGGTTTATAAGCGAGATTGGGGCCTTCATCCCGGCCGCTGTTCCATATTCCTTCTTTCGAGTCAACCATATAGGAAGCACTGTTTGTTGAGGATTCAAAACGGACATCATTAAAGATGAAAAATTCCGCCTCCGGCCCTATAAAAACAGTGTCGCCGATTCCGGTAGACTTGAGATACGCTTCGGCCTTCTGGGCGATATGCCTCGGATCACGGGTGTAAGGTTCCCGGGTAATAGGCTCAACGATGTTTCCGATCAGCACCAGCGTGGGTACTTCATAGAAAGGATCCATCTTGGCGGTTGAGGGGTCAGGCAGCACAAGCATATCACTGGCATTGATGGGCTGCCATCCCCGGATACTCGAGCCGTCAAAGCCGAACCCCTCATCAAAGGCGGATTCTTCCAATTCGCCCAGAGGAACCGTGAAATGCTGCCATACGCCCGGGAAATCCATGAAACGAATATCCACAACCCTTGCCTTATTCTCTTTTGCCATGTCCAAAACTTGCTTAGGTGTCATCATAAACTCCTCCTGCTATCAATTATGAATTATCAGAACAAGGTGGGTTCCGCTTCGCTTCACCCACCCTACATCTGTCAGTTTCAATTATCAATTATCAAACATCCAACATCCAACATCCAACATCAAACATCAAACATCCAACATCAAACATCAAACATCAAACATCAAACATCCAACATCAAACATCAAACATCAAAC
>Ga0190283_1000920_pt1 | contig 14292 bp, 16 predicted proteins | sample 48691801_MG_FD_161669 | JGI IMG/M metagenome (GOLD analysis project Ga0190283, IMG submission 161669) | Hydrothermal vent microbial mat bacterial communities from Southern Trench, Guaymas Basin, Mexico - 4869-18-0-1_MG | ecosystem: Environmental > Aquatic > Marine > Hydrothermal vents >...
CCGGGCTACATGAACAATGAACCATTGAGTATGAAAGAAAAAGGATATGAGGTCAACGTCATTCCCGCATTCAGACACGGTTACGATTTTTACAGCGAGGTTTATTTTGTGACAGACACAATGATCCGGAAGCAGCCGGACACAATCCGAAAATTTCTGGACACGACACTGCGGGGATGGAAAGAGGCGTTCAGAGACCCGGCGGCAACCGCAAAACTGATCGTGGAAAAATATTATCCCCAAGGCTCGGTCAGCCAGCAGACAGAATCCCTGAAAGTGTTCAAACTCCTGGCAACAATAGGAGTGGGAGAGAGTCTTATCGGATACATGGAAAGTCCGTTCTGGCAGAAAGGAATTGACATCCTGCACAAATTCAAGCAGATTGACAGAAAAATTCCTGCGGAAGACGTTTTCACATTGGAATTTCTGAAGGCAAAATCCCCGGAGAAATGATCGGCAGTTTCATGCATAACTACATGGATTGAGTTTAGTAAGGATAAAAGCTGAGCCATCCTTACTAAACCAAATCCTTGTAGTAAGGAAAAATTACGATCTGCTGATTGTCCATTGCGAGGTTGCAAACCCGTCCGGCGGAAAATTTTTAACCCTTATAACCCTTTATCGGAGTCAACATAATGAAACTATTTTCCCGCTGGTCCATTGCCGCAAAACTGCTTGCGACAAATTCAGTGATACTGCTGCTGTTCGCCGGCCTCATTGCCGTTGTCTTTATCTCATTCGACACCACAGCAACCTTTATGACAAGAATTATGAAAAAAGATGTCAGCCAGGTGATTATGAACGCGGAAGCAGGGAGAAAAATCACTCATATATTAGCAGAGACTTCCGATCTGATAAGCAGGTTTCTTGAGCATGAAAGCCTGCTGGAGACCGGAAGGGAAGATGTTGTAGCCGAATCAGAAACGCTTGTCACACAGAACTCAGACACACATCTCGGAGAGGCCCTGCAAAAATTCACCAAAAACCTTCAGTCCCTTCTTGAACAGGCTGCTGTTGTCCGCAAAAAGTTCAGGGAATCAGAATCGTTTGCCCACGAACTTGATACGAAACTGAACACCTTAAAGGATATAATTGAAAAAACAGCGGTTCTCGTGATGATGCAGGGCGGAGATGCTTCCGAACTGGAACGGACAAGCCTTGATATTCCCTGGTACAGGGCAAAACTTCTCAGGATAACGATTCTCTCTCACAGACTGACACAAAGACATCTTCGTACGGCAACAGAGGAAGATATGTCCGGAGATGCACAACAGATATTTTCACTCTTGGACAGGCTTGAGGTGAGATTCCGGCCCCTGACGGAGTCTGAACCGGATATCGCCGATTTTGGCAAAACAGTCATAGGAACTATCCGGAAATATAAAAAAAACACTGCCGAGTATCAGAAAGAACTAACGGCATTTCAGCAACTGCTCGGTGAATTGGATGATTCTCAAAAAGAGGTATCGGCCGCCATGAAAGATGCGGATACACAGATCATACAAAAGACCGGTGCCATTCAGAAGCGTATTGAAACCCGGATGCAGTTATCCAAAAAGATTATCACAGCCCTGTCAGGAGTGATTTTCATTGTACTGCTGGCGATCACCTTTTTTGTTTTCAGGATGGTGCGCCCGCTGAACCAGATCATTGAAGGACTTACCCAGAGCTATCAGGAGTTATTGTCTGCTTCCGGGCAGGTCTCCTCAGCCAGTCAGTCCCTGTCACAGGGAGCATCCGAGCAGGCCGCATCAACCGAGGAGACTGTCTCATCCCTTGAGGAAGTTTCATCTGTCTCCGGGCAGAACGCGGAGGATGCGGGTCACGCGGATCAGTTGGAAAGACAGACAAACATGCTCATTGACAAAGTGAATGTCTCAATGACGGAACTGATCTGTTTTATGAAAGAAATATCAGAACTGAGCAAACAGATATCAGGAATAATAAAAACAATAGATGAGGTTGCCTTTCAGACCAATCTCCTTGCCCTGAATGCGGCTGTGGAGGCGGCCCATGCCGGGAAAGCCGGAGCCGGATTTGCCGTTGTCGCGGATGAGGTGAGGAATCTTGCAATGAGATCAGCAGGAGCAGCCAGGACCACAGCAGAACTCATTGAAAAGACCGTGCTGAAAATCGGAGCCGGCTCAGACCTTGTCACTGCTACATACCAGGCTTTTTCCGAAGCTGCTGAAAACGCAGTCAGAGTCAAGGAACTAATGACAAGGATCGCTGTTGCTTCTGATGAGCAGGCTTTGAAAATCGGACTGATAAACAGATCTGTCGGAGATATTGAAAAGATAACCCGACAAAACGCTGCCAATGCCGAAGAATTCGCTTCCGCGTCTCAGGAGATGAATGCCCAGGCAGAACAGATGAGGGGGGTTATCGGGGAACTTGCGGCATTGGCCGGTGGGAGCGGCAGGGTACGAATGGCAGAACATCCGGTTATGCCATGAACAATATGAATGCGGAAACAGGGCGGAGCGTGTGCAAAAAACCGTTCCACTCCGCTTCACTCAATTTTTGCACTCCTTCTTTTCGGGCCCACTTTTTACGTTTCATAAGCTGTTTACGACGGTCTCCGCGAACTCAGAGCATTTGACCTCTGTGGCACCCTCCATCTGCCGGGCCAGGTCATAAGTCACACGCTTTTTTTCCACAGCTTTCAGCAATCCCTGCCTCACCCGGTCAGCAGCCTCTTTCCAATCCAGATGGTCAAGCATCATGGCACCGGAAAGAATCAGTGATCCGGGATTCACTTTGTCCTGTCCCGCATATTTGGGAGCAGTGCCGTGGGTGGCTTCAAAAAGTGCGTAACCGTCGCCGATATTGGCACCCGGGGCCATACCGAGACCGCCCACCATGGCCGCCAAGGCATCGGACATATAGTCGCCATTCAGATTGGGCATGGCAAGCACGTCATATTCTTCAGGACGCAGAAGAATCTGCTGAAACATGGCATCGGCGATCCGGTCCCTGATGACGACCTTTCCTTCGGGAACAGTTCCCGCGTGATTTTCATACAGTTGCTCTTCAGTCAGGGTGTGTTCCCCAAATTCCTCTTGGGCAACCTCATACCCCCAGTTGCGGAAAGCCCCTTCAGTAAATTTCATGATATTTCCCTTATGAACCAGAGTGACGCTTTCCCTGCCGTGTTCAATGGCATATTCGATGGCCATACGCACAAGACGACGGGTTCCGGTCCGGCTGATGGGCTTCAGGCCGATACCGGAGTCGGCCCGAATCTCGCGGCCGGTGTCCTCCCTGACCAAGTCAATTATTTTCCGGGCTGTGTCAGAACCGGCTTCCCATTCAATGCCCATATAGACATCCTCAGTATTTTCCCTGAAAACAACCATGTCCACATCATCCGGTCGAAGCATGGGCCCGGGAATCCCCCTGATATACTTAACCGGTCTTATGCATGCATAAAGGTCAAGTTCCTGGCGCAGGGCCACGTTGATGCTTCGGAATCCTTTTCCCACAGGTGTGGTAAGCGGTCCTTTTATGGCGACGCGATGGGTTCTGACCAGTTCCAGTGTTTCATCAGGCAGCCAGTTGCCGGTCTGCTCAAACGCCTTTTCACCGGCAAGAATCTCCAGCCACCGGACAGCCCGAGTACTCCCGTAAGCCTGGGAAACAGCGCCGTCAATCACAAGACGGGCAGCCCGCCAGATATCAGGCCCTGTCCCGTCCCCTTCGATAAAGGGGATCACAGGAAAGTCAGGCACCAGAAGCTTTCCCTCTTCTGTATAAGTGATGAGTCCTTTTGGGTCAGTCATATACGCTCCTTTCATGTCATATACAGCTTTTAACAAAAAAATTGTCCAGACTGACAAGTATATGCTAAAAGCTCTGTAATGCTTCAACATTTATAAAATCATTCCTGTATGCAGGACAAAAAGTTGCGTGGGGGAAACCCGGGTTTTACCAGAAAAGCCGGGTTTCTTTTCCTCTTCCGCTCCGCAGGATTGCCAAAACCGGAGGCTCGGATTTGGCAATCGTTCGACTGATCTCACGCCTAAGTCTGAGCCAAGCAGAGGGTGGATTTATAAGTTGCTGCACTACGAAAGTTTCAGCCGGAAGATTTATCCCCTGGTTCGACCTGAACCGGAGCATTGTCCTTATTGCCTGTCAACTGACAGGCATCTCTCATTCATGTGGAGATTCCTAATTTGGGCAGAATATACGCCTGCAAAAGAAACCATACAGCCACAATCAGCAGGAAAAAGCCTATTTCTTTCATTATATCACTCCTTTCAGTTCAATAAACAATTTGACAGTCCCGTAAAACTTAAATATAATGTTTATCTTAGCGTTGTCAATAAAAAGAGATTTTAGGTATCCAGTTTCAAGTTTCCAGTTCTCAATCCGTCAAAACACGGAGTCAGCATATCCGAATCTCTGACGGAAACCATATATGCCTCAAAATGTTCCCGCCAGTCACAGACGGTTGTCCGGAGTTGTTCCGCCATATCCCAAGCCTCCTCATCTGAAATGCCGAACCGCGAGGCCCGGCTCAGCGCATTTTTCAGGGTGGCCTGTCTTCCATAATCTCCCACGGACATGGCAAGATGAAAATCGGTTCCGACACCTGCCCGTGCCGGTGTGGGAACAATATCATAAGCAGGCGAAAGTGATATTTTACTGTTATCAATCAGAAAACCGTGATTCCGGGGATGGTCATCCGTGTTTCGCACAAGAATATTGAAAATCATCCGGCGGAAAAGCTCCCGGATATCCTCTGCTGCAATATGTCGCCGCATGGTATCCGCAATGGCCGGATAATCCCATAGCACCCGGTCCCTCTCATCCCATTGCATCAGGGAAAGCGCACTCAGGAATCCCTTACGCAGCCATGCGTCCCCGGATTTTTCCCGGTCAAATCTGCGAATCAGAAAAACGTCCTTATCTCCCACGGAAACCACCCGGACTTCCGGTATCCGGATTCCGCAGCGGCGGGCAAGGGTCATCGTGGCATATTCGATGCGGGGAATGTTCAGACCGTCTCCTTTTGCCGGAAACTTGGCGAGCCACAGCCCGTCCTCCCACTCCACCGTGCATTTGGGACGTGCGCCGCCCATGCTGGTTCCCTGCCTGAGAAGCTGAAAAAGGTGACGATCAACCTTTCCGCCGGATTCGAGCTTTCCCGCGGCATCCATAATATCGGGAAGCCTGCTGAAGTGAGGGGGCTTAAGTCCGGGTTCTGGAACTTGGGGAGAGATCCGAAAGTCAAGATTTCCTGCGCGGGTGGCATTGGCTGCCAGCAGATAATCCACCTCGGAGACAGCTTCGGGCGGTGCGCCCATACCCACGGAGATGACCAGTCTTCCCCAGTAATCAGGGGCTGCATCACGAAAAGTGCCATACAGACCGCCATTGATCGTTACCGGCTGAGGAGGAAGATCAATCGGCAGGGCAACCGGATCAACTGGCAGGGCATTGCTCCGTTCAATATATCTGCGACCATAAGCAAAAGTTCCGATGCCTGATTCCGCAGTGTGCGTGAATATTCCGGCAGGGACCGCAACCGTCTCCCACGGCAGATAAATGAAAACCGTAACGCTTTTTTCAGTCATGGTCAAAAATCCGGTTCATCGGCTTTGGCTGCTCTGCGTACGCGTTCGGGCAGGCGCCGGCGTTCCAGAAAAACACCCACCCGGTCCTGTTCGGGTGCGGCAATATTCAGAAGCTCCTTGTCAAAGCCGAGTACCCAGAGCGCCAAGGCAAAAACGCCAAGGGAAACTCCGGGTTCACCGTTTTCCAGACGTGAAAGTGTCTTCCGGGTGACATACATCCGGGAAGCCATTTCATCCATCGTAATCAACCGCCGCTTCCGGGCAATCCGGATATGTTCCCCCAGTCGGGAAATTGTGCTGACAAGCTCCGGCGGCATACTTTTTTTCCGTGTCATATATTACCCTTTAAAAAATAATAACGGGTCTTATATGACATTTTTGTCTGATGTTCAAGAACTTATTTGATCAAAGCAGGAAAAAGTTGAACTTTTCACTTTCAACTCCCAACTATATCCATTGTATTGATTTTGGATCATAATACATTTTTACCCTTTGACCGGGATAAAGTCCCATATTGCGAACCTGGGTCTGGGTGAATTTTGCGGTTATCGGAAAATTTTCCACAAGTATGGCGGCAATAATCTGACGGGAACATTTTTCCAGAATCAGCCGTGAGATGATGCCGTCAAGAGAGGGAATGCGGGGCGCGTCTTCATCTCCCGGAAGCCGGACAATGATATGATCCGATGCGATCACAGCGGCAGCATCTCTTTCGGGCGGTTTGGAAACCACAATGCGCTGGCCATCATTCAAAATTTTTTCCCACAGGCCGTCATCCCGGGGATGCCACGGTCCGAGTATTATAGATTCATTTCCTGATCCGGCCAGGCGTCCCCTGAACAGGTGCAGCACTTCATCACAAATCTCATACAGCCACTGCCAGTCATGGCTCGCGACAATCAGCGTTGTTCCCCACTCCCGGCGGGCCTGCAGGGACGCATCCCTGATCCGCTGGGCACTGGCCGTGTCAACACTGGCCGTGGGCTCATCCAGCAGCAGAACTTCGGGCTTCAGCACCATTCTGGCAGCCAAAGCCACCCTCTGGGCTTCTCCCCCTGAAAGTTCATACCACTGGCGTTTTGCAAACGCCTCTGCCGGCAGGCCCACCATTTCAAGGGCTTCGTATATCCGCTCCTGATGATGATTGCTGTCTCCCCTGATCTGAAGGCCGTAGGCGATATTTTTGAAAACAGAGCGTTTCATCAGATAGGGGGTCTGGGTCAGAAGCGTCACCCGGAATCTCACCGCGTCGGAAAACGGCTCCGCAGACTTGCCTTTGAAAAGAATCTCACCGCTGGTCGGGCGGTCAATAAAGCCCAGCAGTTTCAGAAGGGTGCTCTTGCCACTTCCATTGGGTCCGATCAGTCCCACGACAGACGCCTGAGAGATAGACAACTGGTCAATTTCCAGGGCCGGATGCGTATTATAGAAGTGCTTGAGATGACGGATATGATAGATAAGATTGTCCAACCTCAACTCCGCTTTCGCAAAAAAGAAACCGAGAGATTTACAATAAATGCAATCAGAATAAGTACAAGCCCCAGTGCGATGCCCATGGAAAACAGCCCCTTATTGGTTTCCAGGGCAATTGCCGTGGTGATGGTCCGGGTATGCCATTTGATGTTCCCTCCGACCATCATGGAGATGCCCACCTCTGTCATCACCCGGCCGTAAGCAGTCAGGGCGGCTGCGAGAATGCTGTGCCGGACTTCCCACAGAGTGCTGAAAAATAACTGTCTCTGGTTGGCCCCGAGAGAAATGAGAGTTATCCTGAGATGCTGATCCATGGTTTCAACGGCAGATGCACTCAGTGCTATGACAATAGGAAGCGCGAGTATGGTCTGGCCAATCGCAATTCCGGGAAGGGTGAACAGAAGTCCCCATTCTCCCAGAGGGCCGCGCCTTGACAGGAAGGCATAGACAAGCAGACCAATGAAAACCGTAGGCAATGCCAGCATTGTATCCACGAGCAGCCGGACCTGCCTTTTTCCTCTGAAGTGATAATATCCCAGCAGAAACCCCAGAGGAATGCCGAGAATAAGGCTCACGGATATGGAATAGCCTGAGACCCGGATGGTGGCACTCACCGCCGAATATGTTTCAGCATCCCCTCTGATCAGCAATTGAACTGCTGTTAAAAAGCCTTCTGAAATATGATTCATTCAGCCACGGACACTTGTTCCCAGACTCCGCCTGGAAACGCATACCCCAAGGCTCTGCCTTGCGTATGGTATCTCATATAATATCTCATAATGAATCACCTTAATGCGTTCCCAGGCGGAGCTTGGGAACAAGAATTTTTCTGCTTTATTTTGCATATCATATCTCATGCAGAAAATCACTGTCTGCACAGTGAGATATGAGGCGGAAGCCCTTGATACTGCATTCTCAGGGAATGAGTTATCCTTATTTTGCATTCGGCGTGAAGAGCGGCTTATCGAGAAGTTTGAAGTCCCTGATCAGTTGTTGTGCCCCGGGGCCGGTCACCCATGCGGAAAATTTTTCTGCCAAATCGTATTTTGCCTTGGGGCAATGTTTCGGGTTGATGGTAATGACGCTGTACTGATTATTCAGAGTCGTTTCTCCTTCCACCAGAATTTTCAGCAGAGGCTTACCCTTCATATTTGCCTCATATTTGATATATGTTCCCCTGTCCGTCATTATGTATCCGCCGCGTTCCGCCGCGATTCTGACAGAGGCAAGCATCCCCTGGCCGGTCTGGACATACCATGATTCCTTTTCCGGGACAGGCAGCCCCGCGCTCTTCCAGAGAGAGATTTCCTTTTTGTTGGTTCCGGAGTTGTCTCCCCGGCTGACAAAGACCGCTTTCCTGCTTCTGACAGTATTCAGTGCGTCATTTACGCTTTTCCCCTTCAGGCCTGCGGGATCAGCTTCCATACCGATGATGACGAAATCATTGTACATGATCTCCCGTCGGTTTACACCGAATCCGTCAGCCACATATTTCTTTTCCGCAGCCGGTGCGTGAACCATCAGCACATCCACATCACAGCTTTCTCCCAGTTTCAGGGCCTTGCCGGTTCCTGTGGCCGTCCATCGCAGTTCGATTCCGGTTGCTTTTTGGAAATGGGGTGCAAGGTAATCCAGCAGGCCGGTGTTATCCGTGCTTGTGGTCGTCGCCATCATCAGGGTCGGTTTTTCTGCAAAAGCAGCAAAAGCACTCAGGGTTGTCAAGATTGTCATAACAAAAAAAATTTTAACAAATTTCATACGACTTTCTTTTCTCCTCTCTTTTCTAATGGCTATAAAATTTGAAATGCAAAAATGGAGCGGAACGTGTGGAACGGAATTTTTTGCGTTCTTGGTAGCGCAAAAATTCCGTTCCGCTTCGCTCCACTGCATTTTTGCACTCCGTCCTGAAATATTTCGTTCCTTAATATTGAAACAATAAGAAAATGTCAAATATTTTCTGTTCACAGAATGAATTTAATAAGATAATTTGTAATGACTGATTCATCCTTTTAATTTTAAAGGATTTTCCGCAAAAAAGTGTTTGCTTTCCGCACACTCGGAATCAGAAAGAGAAAAACCTTGACGAATTAAATCTGATGCGTTATCCTGTCTGGCAAATAATTTTATTATTATAAATAATCAAAATTATAAAGGAGGACAGATTGTCATGTTGAAAAGTCACCCGGAGGTATTCTGACAGTTTCTGTCCTGCGTTTGAAAGTTCAAATTTACGTTTCAAACATCAAGTTTTATTTCTTAAAAAAACAAACTGCAAAAGGAGGTTATCCATGTCAGACATTTTGGAACTCATCAAGGCCAGAGACCCGGAACAAAAGGAATTTCATCAGGCTGTGCAGGAGGTCATGGGGACTGTTCAGCCAGTTCTGGACCGCCATCCCGAATACCGCCAGACGGCTATTCTGGAAAGAGTCACGGAACCCGAACGGGTGATCATGTTCCGGGTTCCCTGGATGGACGATCAGGGACAGGTGCATGTCAACCGCGGATTCAGAATCGAAATGAACAGTGCCATCGGCCCGTACAAGGGCGGTCTGCGTTTCCATCCCTCGGTGAATCTGAGCATCCTCAAATTTTTGGCTTATGAGCAGGTCTTCAAAAATGCCCTGACCACCTTGCCCATGGGCGGCGGCAAGGGCGGGTCCGACTTTGACCCCAAAGGCAAATCCGATGATGAGGTCATGCGCTTTTGTCAAAGTTTTATGACTGAACTTTCGCGCCACATCGGCCCGAATACGGACGTGCCTGCGGGAGATATCGGGGTGGGGGCCAGGGAAATCGGGTATCTTTTCGGCATGTACAAGAGGTTACGCAACGAATTCACCGGGGTACTGACCGGTAAAAGCCTGGCTTGGGGTGGAAGTCTGATCCGGCCGGAAGCAACCGGGTACGGCTCTGTCTATTTTGCATCTGAGATGCTAGCTACCCGGAATGAGACCCTTGAGGGAAAAACCTGCCTGGTGTCCGGCTCCGGAAACGTGGCTCAGTTCACCACGGAAAAACTCATCGAACTGGGGGCCAAAGTGATCACCCTTTCTGATTCTTCCGGCTATATTTATGATGAGGAAGGCATAGACAGGGACAAACTGGAATTTGTGAAACATCTCAAAAATATCCGCCGGGGCAGAATGAAAGACTATGTTGACAAATATCCCGGCGCGGTTTACACTCAGACAGATGCCGCTTCAGATCACAACCCCCTGTGGAATCACAATGCCGACTGTGCTTTCCCCAGTGCCACAGAAAATGAAGTCTGGAAAAAAGATGCCTCCAATCTGATCAGCAACGGCGTTTACGTTGTCTGCGAGGGAGCAAACATGCCCTCCACTCCGGAAGCCATTGACATTTTTCTGGATAAAAAAATCTTGTATGCTCCGGGCAAAGCAGCCAATGCCGGCGGTGTGGCAGTATCCGGTCTGGAAATGGCCCAGAACAGCATGCGCCTCAGTTGGCCCCGGGAAGAAGTGAATAGCCGTCTGATGATGATCATGAAAAGCATCCATCAGACTTGTCTGAATGCTGCTGAGGAATACGGACATGCCGGAAATTATATGGCAGGCGCCAACATTGCCGGTTTTGTGAAAGTGGTAAATGCCATGCTGGATCAGGGCCTGGTGTAGAGCGCGGTTTGAATGCCCGCCTGGGATTGGCAAATGCAACCCCGTCCGCAATGTTGTGGATGCCGGACGGGGTTTGCAACCCCGTCCGGCAATCGATGCTCGCCTGGGATTGTTTATGCGCCTGAAAGAAGTCACCAAGCGAATTACCTCTCTCGACAGTCTGGATCATATCCTGAATATCATCCTCGAAGAAGTGGTTCCAGCAGTTGAGAGAGGAGGTTCATGCCAGTGAGGAGCGATATCGGCACACTTTGGAAGCCGCTCCTGACTCAATTATCATCATCCGGCTGGAAGACAGCCGTCTGATTCAGGTGAATGAAGCGTTTGCTGCGATATTCGGTTATCCTGAAAAAGAGGCTTTGGGCAGAACTGTTTTTGAACTGGGTATTTTTGAAAATCTGTAGGACATGGGACATATTCTCAATGTCATAGCGGAAAAAAAAGAAATAAAAGGCTTTGATGCCCGGGGCCGAAAAAAAGACAATACCATTCTGAATGTCCTCGTTTCAGCGAGGTTCCTGTATTTTGTCAATGTTCTGCATATCCACGAAAGCAAATTTATTGATCCATGATGTGCCGGACGGGGTTTGCAACCCCGTCCGCAATGTTCTGCATATCCACGAAAGCAAATTTATTGATCCATGATGTGCCGGACGGGGTTTGCAACCCCGTCCGCAATGTTTTGCATATCCACGAAAGCAAAGGTTTCGGACGGGGTTGCAAACCCCGTCCGGCAGTCTCAGCTTGATGCACAGTCTCAGCTTGATGCATATGGGGCCCTGCGGGCGGGACACAGGGAAAATCACAGAGCAGGCCGGGGCGGGGTACCGGAGTTTTCGGGCATCAGAGTATTCCGAAGCCTGACAGAAATCCCGTGCGCGAACCGGAAGGTTCGGTCGGAAGTGCGGAAAGGGGCGGAAACCCGGGAAATCTCGTTCCTGCGGACCGCGGACACCCTTTTATTAATTTTGTTTCTGAATCACTGTTTTTAATTGACAAAATTCTGAGATTATGGAAATAATCAAAGGAGTGCTGAATCGAATGAACTTGGAAAGAAAACAGAGGACGATTATGATTCGGCCTTTGAGAAATATTAGGAAATACGGGAAAGATACCCGGCTTTTTTCCGCAGACAAAGGAGTTGTTCATTAGGGAAAAGCCGGGTTTATCTTCATTTTGGGAAACTTTTTACTTTCAACTTTTCACTTTTGAGGAACTATTTATGACGATTGAATCCATAATAACCTTATCTCTGGCAATGCTGATTCTGGCGGCCACTCCCGGGCCCGGGGTTTTTGCATCGGTTGCCCAGGCAATTTCCTCAGGCTTTCGTCCGTCGCTTGATGTTATCGCAGGCATTGTGTTCGGAGATATCCTGTTTCTGCTGCTGGCTGTTTTCGGATTGTCAGCGTTTGTCTTTGTATTGGGAGAGTTTTTTTTCATTGTCAAACTTGCGGGAGGCGCATACCTGATCTGGATGGGCTGGAAAATGTGGACGGCAAAGCCTGTTCTGGCAGACACTGAACAGAAACTTGGAAAGCGCAGCGTCAGGCAGAGATTTCTGGCCGGTCTTTTTATAACTCTCGGCAACCCAAAAGTAATCATTTTCTACGTCGGTTTTTTGCCGAACTTCATGGATCTCACCTGTCTGACATCTCTTGACATAGTCATTGTCATCGGCATGATCGCTCTGGTGCCGACCGGGGTGCTTGGAGCTTATGCCTATTTTGCGGCCCGCTCCCGTCGCTTGTTTACAAGCCGTCGTGCAGTCCGAAATCTTAACCGAAGTGCCGGAACAGTTATGATCGGCACCGGCGTGGTGATTGCAACCCGGTGAATAACTCAGTCCGAAAAAACGCAGAGAGTCACAAAGGAATCACAGAGGAACACTGTTCACAGAGTTGCATATTTTCTGATTATAGCGGATTCAGGGGAGGCTGCAATTTTCAGCATGTCACGCCGATATCCCACAGAGAGGCACAGAGGGCACAAAAAAAAGGTACGGGAATCACTCATAAATAATTTGTCAAACTCCCAAAGAATGTGAAGTTATTTTTGCGTGAATCCTTATTATGAGTTAAGAGAAAATCTCGGTTGTACTCCAACTGCTACTGAGATGAAAATTGTTCTGCGGCAAACAAGCAAACAATCTGCAAAATTGTTTTACAGTAAAATTGTTCTGCAATAAAGTGTGAACTGACAAATGAAGGATGCCCAGAATTGCTTTTCACTGTGGCTTCTGACTGACTGTCAGGAATATTGAAAGATCGAATTAATAAATTATAAAGGAGAGAAAAATGGAGTTTGAAAGTCTGAAGGCTGCCATTGGTTTTGCCATTGAAAAGAAAAAAGAGGCCGCTGATTTTTATGATATGGTAAGCAAGGAGGAGGCCCTGTCCGGTTCCAAGGAGATGTTTAAAGAATTTGCTCAGGAAGAACGGAAACATCAGGCAATGCTTGAGAAACTGGAAACCGAAGGCATTGACAAAAGCGTGGCTGAGTATAAACTCAAATGGATTCCGGACATGAAGCGCAGCGATTATGTTGCTGACCCTGAGTACAAAAAAGGGATGGGATACAATGAACTGCTGATGATTGCAATGAAGCGGGAGGAAAAAGCCCTGAAGCTTTACAATGATTTTTTGGATAAAGCTGAGGGTGAGGATGCCAAAAAGCTCTTCAAAGTCCTCTGCCAGGAAGAGGCGAAACATAAACTTTCCCTTGAAACCATGTATGATGACTACATGGCAAAGATGGGGGACTGATACAACAAATCTTAAATTTGTCCCCGGCTCGACTCGGATTCGCAAATCCGAGCCGGCGGGATTTGCCAATCCGGCAGGAGCTGGAGGACTGAGAAAGGAGTGTACGATGATCAAAAAAATATTTGTTATGACCGTGGCTGTTCTCGTAATGGCATCTCTGGCAATGGCAAAGGATATCGGCGGGGTCAGCCTGCCCGATTCCCTGGCAGCAGGCAAGAGCAGTCTGCTTCTGAACGGTGCGGGATTGAGAAAAAAACTTTTCATTAAAGTGTATGCGGGCGGCCTGTATCTGGTGCAAAAAAATAAAGACCCCAAGAAAGTTATTGCGGCAGACGAGCCAATGGCAATCAGGATGCACTTTATCTATGACGGCGTTTCCTCCAAGAAACTGATCGCCGCATGGAATGAGGGATTTGAGAATGGAACCGGCGGAAATATTGCCCCGGTCAAGGAGAAAATAGACACATTCAATTCCTTTTTCAAAGAAGAAGCAAAGAAAGGCGATATTTACGACATTATTTACGTCCCGGGCCAGGGCATCAGTGTTCATATAAAAGAAAAGCTGATGGGTGTCATAAAAGGACTTGATTTCAAAAAGGCTGTCTTTGCAATATGGCTGGGCGAAAAACCCGCGGATAAAGGACTTAGAAAAGGGATGCTTGGTGAATAACTTCCCCTTCGACAGGCTCAGGGACCGGAGGCTCATGATTCCTGCCATCTTCTCCGGAAGGCGGCATCCGTGAGCAGCCCCGGAAACTCATCCGCGATGTACAGGATGCTGAGTTCATTGCAAACTTCTTACAGGTTGAACATCACTGGTTCTAATGGTTTTTGTGG
>Ga0190283_1000923_pt1 | contig 14246 bp, 27 predicted proteins | sample 48691801_MG_FD_161669 | JGI IMG/M metagenome (GOLD analysis project Ga0190283, IMG submission 161669) | Hydrothermal vent microbial mat bacterial communities from Southern Trench, Guaymas Basin, Mexico - 4869-18-0-1_MG | ecosystem: Environmental > Aquatic > Marine > Hydrothermal vents >...
CGGGTCTGTGTCAATGTAAAGTCTGCCCCTGAATACTTGAGCCATTTTATGCACTATTGGAATAGTTACGTCCTCAGAATCACTTGCAGAGAAATCTATATCAGCAGTGATAGTATCTAAGGAACTACCTTTTACTCTCGATAATGCCACTATCTAATTCCTTCCATACTGTTTATCGACTGTTTTTTCAATCCGTTCAACACAAGTGGTATTCTTAACCACTTCGCTTTTCATAGCCCCTACATAACCAGTGAGACCTATGAGGCTTAAAACAATAAGAGTTATAATGGGAAAGAACAACCAATTTGATACTTTATTCCCCATAACCTTATCAATCTTATCAAAAATAGTAGCATGTTGTTTTTTATTCTCTGTTTTCAATTCTGATAAATCCCTACATAGTTTTTTAAGTGTTTCTGCTTGTTGTATTAAAAGCTCTCTTTCAGTCATATTTTTCATTAAAGATGGATTCATCTTAATCTCCTATTTCATAAGCTGTTGAATCTTAAGCTGAAGTGCCTTGTATTCCTCTACATATTTTGCATAAACCCTTTTAATAGAACCACGACAAGCCGGACACCCGTATTCTCTTTCAATCTCCCATATCCTTTGTTCGAGCCAGTTGATTCTCTGCTGGATTATTGCTAACTGACTTTGGTTCATAGCTAATTCTATGTTCTCATTCTGCTTTATCTCATGAACAGACTCCTCTGCTCTATAGCTAAACCAGTACGAAGCCACTCCCCAGGCACAAGTTGATATTGTAATTATTATACCAGCTCCAATAAGTATACCTGATATTTTCTTTGATCGTGTCATAGAATTATTTACCACCCGGAGGCTCTATTATCCCAAGATGTTACTCGAAAACGCTTCCTGGTACAATTTCCAGAGGTATAATCATAACGAATGATATACCACGAACCGTCTGAAGTGGCTGCTCCAAGAGTTAAGTGCATCCCTTTATAAATGCAATTATCGTCAGAATCATAATCATAACGAACATCTTTAAAATAATTACCGATGAGGAGAGATTCAACATCACCAAGCGTTGCTGTGAAATCACCATCAACATTGATTGTTGTCTGAGGCTGTGTCATTCGCTCCCAGGAAAGAGTACCTGTATTCCAAACCCAATTATTTGTGCGGAGGGAACGAGTTACTGAATCTGCTATAACTGTGACAAGAAGTTCAGAGATATCCTGTTTGCCGCTTACTTCACCGGACATAAGAACACCTCTCTTTGAAGAAGGGGAGAGGAGACACCTCCCCCCAAACATGAAATGCTTTGATGAGGCATGAAGACCTCCTTATTTCTTAGGAGACCCCTTCTGAGGGTTTCCAAAGACATGACCCTTTTTCACAGGATTCCCCCTTACCTTTGCAGGAGACTTCTTTTTTACAGGTCCCCCAATATTTTTATTTCGCCTGGTTGCCATTACATTTTACCCTTGGTGGGACGAAAAACCCCGCCTTTCTTTGTTGCGTTTCCGGAAGCGCTTTTGACAGGTCCTGAAACTGTTTTAACCTTACTTCCGCTGCGACCCTGTTTCTGATTGTTTCTCTCTTTCATCAAAGGTTTTACACCTGCTGCTGTGTTTGCCATTTTAAATCTCCTTCTTTTGTGTTTATGGATATAAAAATTGTGCCATTTCGTCCCCTTTATCACAATATATTGATTTCTGTCAAGCGGAATGTTGTTTGGGGGGAGCACTTTGAGAATTTCATCGAGGATTTGAATACCGTAAAATATAATAAAGGTCACGAGTTGCCCGAATATCGTTTAAGGCATCGTGCGCTTCAATAGGTATTTCAAAATGTTCGCAAAGAGTTTCAAGTTTGTAGTTTAACAGGCGAAGAGTTTGCTCAGCGATATGCTCTGAAACGTAGGAAGCTACTTCTCTCTTAGGCCAAAAGAACCAAGAGCCAAAATATTTATCTTTCGTCCGTTCGAAAGCCGCTCTGAGAAATTGCTCATCGAAAGATACGTTGTATCCAGCGAGGACAAACTTATCCAACTTATTGAATTTGTTGACATACTTTGCAAGAACTTTTTTGAACTCTTTTATGACTATAGCGAGGTCCGGAAACTGTAGAATTTCCTCTTCTGCCCGGTTGTTTATATCAAGCGCTTTCTTCTCTATTTTAGCTCCGGAAAAGGGTTTTATCAAAAAATCGCCCTCTTCAATAATACCGCCTCCTATTTCAACAATGTATGCAAGCTGAATCATTGCGTTTTTCTTTGGGTCAGTTCCTGTCGTTTCTGTATCAATCCACAGTACTTTACTCATTTTTCTTCTCCTTATTGTGCCCCCTCTTTGAGTTCCTTTATTCTTTTTTCGATGTAATGAGAAGGTGCCCCTGTTTTTCTAAGATAAGCGGCCAAGGCTTCTATTTCATCATTTTCTTCTTGTTTAACAGTTCTTTTGGGGAGAAGGGAAATTGCCGAGGCGAGGCAATCCACAAGATCTTTTGTAGCGCTTGAGGGAAAACCACGAATTTCAGCATTAAGCTCATCCTGCCTTTTTTGGGTGAATAACCGCCCGTTGTTTATAACCGGTTCAAGAATTGAGCGAATGCGAAAGTCTTTTGCTATCTTTGTAGATTGATGAATTCCTATAAAAGGGAGCTTTTTCATACTCTTTTTTGCCTCATCAATCACAACATCGGCAAAAAGAGATTGCATAGCATTCGCCTCAACTCCGAATATTCTCGGGGAATAGTTTTCGCAACATTTGATTAATTGTTTTATATAGCGTGAGGTTGGAAGACGTCCAGCCCAGGCGTACAGAGTGAAAATTCTGTGAATATGATCAGTTCCAATAACTATTATCGCCTGACGGGCCCGTGTTCGTTTCAGACGACCTTTCCCCGAGGCAGGGTCAGTGAAAGCATATTTATCTAAAAGATTGTACTCTATTTTCTCCATTTTATTTATATTTCAAGCGGAGATACTCTCCACGTCCTTTCCCGAATAACATATTCTGTACATCAGGAGTGTTCAGGTTGCTTCCATAAGGTGCTCTCGGCGCTTCAAATGTTTTAATCTTGGCTGCTTCAGAGAGAATTATATCTCGATCATCAGCTTCGAAAATAATCTGGTCTTCAGAAACGGAAAAGCGTCTAATCAGACTGATATCAAAATCCACGAGAGAGGGGTCGGAAGCTTCATTCATATATAAAAGATAGAACATCGATCCGAATTCCCGCCGAAGCTGGTCGATACGTTTTTCGTCAAAGCGTTCCGGCCAGGCAGGTTTCCCGTCTTCTATTATTCTACGAATCATTACCTCGACACTGAGATCGGGACCTATTTCATCATCACCCTCTATAATATAAGAATATAAATCAAATACAGACCAGCGTGTATTATGCACCGCGAGGCCATTAGCAAAAAAGGACGGAGTTCCTTTCACAGTTAAATCGTAAACAGGCTCTGCAATTTTATTACGGACGATTGAAATGACACGCTCAAACCGGAGTTCGCTACTTAATTTTGTATCCCTCCCAACATTAACTCCCCCTCGATAATTTTTATTGGGTGTCTCAAAACGATCAATCGTAAGAAAATTAAAACTTGCACTGTAGCAAATTGATCTAACTGGATGAGGAGAGCATGGCGGTTGCAAAGTCCTTTCTCTTTTGGACAATCTTCCAGTGCGAACTCCGCAAAGACAGGCTATATGTCTTAAATCTAACAATAAATCTTTATTACTTATCTCAACTCGCCAAGTTTGATGTTTTTGCCAACCACCATCAGCATCACAAAAACCACGGAGAAAGCTCACTTGAAAATCCACCGGAAGTTTATAAACCCATGTAGGTACTCTCTTTGTTTTTGCTTTCCCTTTAAAGTTCAGTTCTGTAAAAAATCTTGCAGCCGCAACACTGTCCGTTCTATAATATCCACCGGAAGTTTTATACCATTTATTACAAGGGACATATCTTTTCAAAGCTGCGAGAACTCTCTTATTCAAAACTTCGTCAACTCCGGAAGCAAAACAGACATAACCTCTACGGGAACGATTATTCACCCAACCATCGCCGAGCATAAAACCGAAAAGCCAGCAAAACTCAGGATCGAAACGCTCTTCGTTCTTTCTGGAAGTTTCCAGTTTTTTCAACGCTACAACTAAATCTCCTTTTTGCAGTTGATCAGCGCGACGCCACTCAAGACGTTTTTTCCCCACGGAGATTAAAAAGGGATGATTAGCCGTGGCTCGCAAATCGTGTGTAGTAGTTGAAATTGTCCAAGTCTCAGATATCCCCTGCGGAATTACTTTTTCAACCTCACGACGCCATGCGAAACCGTTTGTGTCCGGAGAATAAACATACTCTCCTTCTTTTACATCACAAATACTCTTTCTTGTTCCATCAGCCATTGTTACTTCGGCATCTTCAGTCAAACAACCGATGATGAATTCCAGAGATTCAATACCGGTATCTTTTGCATATTCATCCATAAGAGCTCTGGATGCCTTATGCCAATCAATGGCGGCTCGCATCACTACCTCGGAGTTTGCTGCTTCCAGGGATATTAAATCATCCTTTATGATAACAGTGGGTCGGGAGCCCGTGATAGCTCCTCCAACACCTACTGCATATATCGAAGGGTCTGGATAATCAATTTCCCGGGGAATAATAAGCTGTTGATTGCTCCACTTTTTTGCCTGGCGCCGAGGCTTTTCCCACGTACAATCAGGCCAGAGAGAACGAAAAACAGCGTTTGATTCAAGAGCAGAAGCAATAACACGTAAATTCGACTCAGCTCTTGTGGACGATTCCCCGGCAAGAAGGATACGATTTTCTTTTCCTGAAAGTCCGGGAAAGTATATATTGTTTTCTTTTGGTTGAACAAGTATGTGCAGGGGAAGGCAATGCGAAACAATCGAAGTTTTTGCATGGTCTCTCGCCATTAAAAGCATTTTACGAAACGGAGGGGTTTTTTGAAGAAAATTTGCCACCGGAAGGTGAAAGTCTTTTGTAAGATAATCACGACCCATAACCCCCTTGGAAAAGACGAAAAGGCTCTCCTCCGCCTTTTTCTTGAATTTTTGAATGAACTTACCTTCAGGCATTGTTGCTCCTGCCTGACGAGGAAGTCCTGTTCGGGAATCAATGACAATTTCTTTTTGTTCCGGGGGATTATAATCGTTTAAAAAATTAAGGTAATCGTTCAAAATTTGGCATCCCTTATATATCCAAGTCCTCCACAGAAGTTACTTTGATAGAAGCGTCCTCCTGAGATTTCTCAGGCGCTTCCAGAAGCTCAACGATTTCTCCTTCTTCTACATCGATTAAAGCATCTTTCATATTTCCCACAGCGGTCTGAGAGAATATTATATGAATTCCGGTGTCAACCAGACCTCCCTGACGGGCTTTCTGCGGTACGTTTGGAGAACGGTCAAGCCAATCTTGAGAAGCTTTGAGCCGGTCTGAATCCTTTTCTCCCCGGAGCATAATATCTTCCAGGGTGTCTACAGCCTTTGGAGCTCCCTCTTCAAAACGTCGAACAAGGTCTACTGTATCATCAAGTATACGACAGGAGAGGTCTTTTTTAATTTCCTCAACCTTGAGAATGTACTCCGGCATCTTTTTAATTCGGGTGATATAATTTGAATTATAGCCGGTGATTTTGGCTATTTCAGAGGGTGTTTTACCAAGAGCATCGAAATGAGCAACGAGAATGTGTTTATTGTTCAGTGTTTGAGGCAATCTTTCCATTTTCTTTTCATCTTTTCTTAAAAAAGCCCCGTTTCGTCTAAGACCGGCACGGGGTCAGCCTTTTTCAGGAGGTATGAACATGAAACCTCTTTGTTTCATCGAAGACCAGCACAAAGAGCAAAGCGTTTTCAGGGTGGTTTTAGAATTTCTTTGAAAGCTTGACAGAGCTTATTTTCTCGTGCTATATAAAAACTGCATCACAATCTGTGATGTATTCTCTCCTTTCTTCTCCAGACCCCTTCGGCCTTATCCAACCGGAGGGGTTTCCTTTCAGGAGCTTAAACACTTTTTATCTTATTCTCATCCAGTTTATGATCACCGCACCAATCTTCAGCGAATAATACAGGCCACCCTTTCATTGTAGGAGCATGTCTTCGACATCTCCCAAGAGAGACAGATGTATTATTGACCTTTTCAACGAAATACATACAGCAGCTACAGAGCATATTTTTTGAACGGTGTTTCCAGTTGTCTCTTTCTATTTCATTCATCTCTTTCATCTCCCTTATTTGTTATTAAATTAAACTCAGTTATCTTTGAGCTCTTAAATGGCGTTCAAACTCCTTCCGCCGCTTTCTCCTTGTTTCAAAAAGAGCTCTCTTTCTTCGATCAATACCTGTTCTTCTGTCGTTTTCAATAAAACAAGGTACTTTTCTTCTCTCTTTATCCTTCCTGCTGTTAAATTCAGGCAATTTCCTTTTCAATTTTCTTGCCCTCCCAAAAAGCTGCGTCACCCTTGGAGGAAACAGCGTCATAATAAAGCTCTGCCAAAAACATCCTGGCTTTTGTCAGACACTTCCAACTGTATTGAAGAAAAGATTTTCTTTCAATTTTGAGATACATATTTAATCGAAAGACACTATCTGCAAAATTCTTATCTGCTTGAGTAATACCAAACTGGTACATTATATCATGGATGTCTCAGCAGTCTGTGATACTGAGGCCCAGAAGATTATCCGGGACAACTGCCCCAAAACCTTTAGGACCTCAGCCGTTGCAGATTTCTTTCTTCTGTTTCCTGGACAATTTATGATAATATAGTGGGACAATAAGCTTCATTATTCACCACTCATCTTTGCAATTCCACGGCTCACAGCATAGCCAAAAGCACTTGCCATACTGATTAAAGCGCCATAAATCTGCGTTCCGGATTCAGCGACTATTTCGGTCCCTCCTTGAATAACAGTCTGCTGTTCCGGAGTAATAACGCCGGTAAGAATCAATAAACCAAGTATCTGAGGAATTACTCCTCCGACCCAAAATTCTGTAGTTTTCCATCCTGGTTTCAAATAAATCACCTCCTTTATTTAATCATTTCAGCAAGATTCTTCTGTTTTCTCGCCTCACCTTTAATGAGAATGCGGTCACACTCGCTTATTGGAACTTTGATACCTTTGAAATGTTCCAAAAGAGGTGTTGCAGCTACATACATAAGAGGACCGAGTTTCTCCATTAAGATTTTTTGAAAGGAATCGTAAGTAATCGTCACATTTTCAATCTCTTTTAGAATTGCATCGGCCACTTTAATAATTTCAGAGGCTTTCTCGGGGCGTCTCTTCAAATAATAGGCGGTCCCTGCCATGAGTGAGAGGTCTGTAAGACCGGGGTCTACCCATTTAAGGATATACGAATCCGCTGCCAATCCTGGGGAACAATACTGTTTCTCCGGAAAAATCTGAAACCCGGAACAGCCGACAGAAAGAAAAAGTGTTCCGAACAATAAGATTAAAATTAAACTCTTGATCTTTTTCATAATTTCCTCCTTTAAAGTTAAATAATTCCAAGCATTGATTGAAGAATATACATCGTTTCAAAAATTATGTCAAATGTGTCATAGAATAATAGGCGGTCGTAAGCTTTCATATAAACGTGCCCCATCCACGGAGGGAGAGAAAGCAGGAGCATAAAAAAGCAGGCAAGAATAATTATCCTGTCTAACCATTTTGTCCTTCTTTTCTTTAATAGATTCATATTTCTACCCCCTTTTCTCTCTGATATCCGGGTCATACTCCACATGGATATGTGACGAATGAACAATTACGTCATAATCAGCACCAAGGATACTCCGCAATTCCCCCGCAATATATTTGGCCCTATTTTGATCAAAATATCTCGTTCGGAAATCAAGAGCGAGCCCATAATAATGAAGAGAACCGGCGGAATGTGCCCCATTGAGACCGCAGGTTACTACAAGCTCTTTTCCGTGCTTAGCCCATACCCTTGAAGCGTGAATAAGAACCGGACGCATTTTTAGATCAATTCCCTGAATGTTTGCTCCTTTTTTAATTTTCATCTTTGTTTACCTCCTTTTTATTTATTGGGTTCTCCCTATTTTTTTAAACGCCCTTTGATTATTTCCTGATAAGACTCGTTTATAAAAGCCATTTGTTTAAAACTTTTCTTTGCTTTGTCCAGTTGAATAGATAATTCAGCGATTTCTATTTGTAGGGAAAGGATATCCCGCTGAAAGCGAATTATTTCATCCCCCTGGAAAATCATGGCCTTTTCCACAGACGAAAGCTTCTCTCGCATTAAAAAGAGGGAAATAAGAAAAGCGGAGATTAAAAAAAGATGGAAGAAGCCGTTTATTAAGTACTCTTTTAAAGAGTTTTCAATTTTCATTATTTGCATCCCCTAAAGTGCTTGTGATGTTAAGCATTTCTCAATACGAGATTGAGCAATAGAAAAATAACCCTCATATAACTCTATACCAATGAACTTTCTACCCAACTGCATACACGCTACACCTGTGCTACCACTACCCATGAACGGGTCTAAAATTATTGCATCTTCTGGCAAGATGCCTATGATGCGTTTCATAACTTCTAATGGCATTTGCGCTGGATGTGCAGTTTTTTCTTTTGATACATTTTTGACTTGCTCAATTTGCCACCAATCATATAGCCGAGCCTGTTTACCTTCTGCTATTCTTTTCATAATACGTTTGTCTTTCGGATTTTTGTATGGCTGACTAACTTTACTAAAATCTGGCTGAACTCCGAAGAAAGCAATGCCACGATGTTGCTTTGGGGTATTTGCATTATAAACCCAAGAAACGATTTTCTCAGGAATTTCGCCAACCTGAAAAGCAAACTTATAAAGGCTCTCGTGATAATGAATAATAACCTTTGGATGGTTGCCAAAGATTTTAGCTAACCATTCATAATAATCTTTCTCTGGCTTATTATCTTTGTATGTAGCATAGTGATAACCAATATTGAAAGGTGGGTCACTGACAAATATAAAATTCTCAGCGTCAAGAGTTGGGAGGATATTCAAACAATTATCATTGTAAATTTTATATTGTTCATGTTTACACTCCATATTTTCTCCTTTCCGTATAATAATTTAAGCTGAGCGGTGGCCGTCTTTTTGGTCATCCGTCTCAAGCGACTTATTATACACCATATCGTTTATTACCGCAGATAGTGCGTCTCTGATTTTTATCGTTTCTTTTTTATCCATTTGTATGACTACAAATCTTTGATCTGATTTATGCCATGCAGATATAACCATGCTGCACAAAGACCAATCGTCCGGGCAATTTGCTATTGCTATATTTGCCTCGTCATAATCAATGGTGTTTTTCAAAAACAGCCAAATTTTTTCAAACTTTTTCATAGTAGTACCTCCAAAAATATAACGATTTAGTTCAGTAGCACTGCTTTCTGTGTCTGCTGAAACGAGTGGTTATATTGGCGTCAATGTTTTCTTTAATACTTCGCTATCTTTAACCATAAAGACCCAAACTTTCCGTTTCAGGCCTTTATGCTCAATGGTTATCTTACGTGTTTTGCCTCGTAGCCAAAGATATATTAACCCAAACCTATCTTTTATGTTTTGTGGCTCACATAACCAAAGAACATCTGTTATTTGTATATAATATGCCATTTATTTAACCTATATAACGTTAAGCTGACTTGCCGCTGCTTTTCGCGGTCAAGTCCAGTGGCTTGTTAGCTTTTTTCTCTTCTTCGTATAATCGTTTCACAGTCACAATACCATTATCTTTCTTTTCAAGTTTTAAATCGCTGGGGTCAAGACATAATACTGGACCACGAAACCCGCAAGCGCACCAAACACCGTATGTGTTTTCATAGCCTTCCGGGCCATGTAGCTCATGTCCGCAGTCTTTTTCAATATGCGAATATGGGCATTTATACAAAGAATAATCTGCTTGATTTTTCATCATTGCCTCCAAAAATATAACAGTGTCAATAGGTGGAAACAGTTTCCTTATGTAATAAATAGTCCATCTCCACCTCATATTCCTTTAATCGTTCATTTGCCAAGCTCAGAATTAATTCTGGTACAGCTACACACCCACCTATATCGTTAATACTGACCTGTTGTAACAATTTTTGTTCTGAAATTTTCCCACTTTTGCCAGTAAAGATCATTTTACCGGCATTTCGCCTCAGGGAATTGACATCGATGATTAATTGTTTCAATCTCCTACGTTTTTGTATGAGAGTGTCAATCTCATCAATCTTTGCCTCAGCTTTATTTCTAATTTCCATCAATTTTTCTATGCTCATCTTTCCTCCTTCTTTTAGCGCTTCATCGGCCAATGCAGGCAAATATCCAAATGGGTCAGGATTATCTTTACAAGCTGCAATACGTTTCAGGTATTTTTCGTAAATCTCACACTTCTCACACAAAATCTTTTCTCCTATAATAATCTAATGATTTAGTTCACCTGCCCGGCTTTTTCGGGTCACGGTGAAACGGCTGGTTATAAAACAGGGGTATCTTGTTTAACAACTTTAATATGTATTTGTTTCTTCGTGTCATCATATTCAATCTCCTTCAGTTCTCGCTCTTCCAACAGAATTTTTATAACGTCTCTTATTTCCTTTTCTGGTATAGCCATAATACTCCCTTCTTTAGTAATTTTATAACAGTCAGACTTTTTTAATCTCACTTATTAATATTCTTGATGGATTTTTATTACCACGAAAGTGTACCAAACAATATTTATAATAATCACGAATACACCCGCCATCTCTCTTTACACTTTTAATTCTTCTAATAAATTTTCCTTTCTTTGTTCGAATTACGCTACTTTTAGAATTTAAATGGTGTTCATATTCCCAAAGGACAATATCACCACGATGAAAGGTGTTTTTTTGTTTCAAATATTTTTCATACTTATTCATCTTCCTGTTCAACTCCCTTTTTTGTGATAATATAGTTCAGCGGGCGAGCTTTCTGGTATTGTTATGTAAACTATTTACGTCTAATTGGTGGTACGTAGTCCTCGCATTCCGAAGAACATCCATCTTCACCTATAAGGACGCAAGGATTCAAACAATCACACTCTATACATTCATTTTTATTTTCATTCTTATCGCCCTTTATATCAATTCGAATAATAACGCCCGCCTTATAGGCTTTAACAGTTACGCCAGTGTCGCTTTCAAGGTCAACTCGTTTCATGCCATTGGCTACCTCTGTATAAGCTTTTGTGATTAATTCTATCGTGTTCATACTGTTTCCTCCTTGTAAAGTAAGCAGGGCAAGCAAGCAACCCACGATTTTATGCTTGGTATCTTCTTACGTGCTCGTGTTCGCAACCCTGCTCGATTTGAATATTTTAAAACTGTTTCATATTTGAGTATTTTTCAATATATTCCTTTGTCTCTATGAAAACGGAGCTTAGTTTGTTCAGATTTTTCTGGAAGAGCTCTTCCCAAACGGATAGGGTTTCCCGGGTAATTAAGACATCGTTCTGGACAATTCCGGCGCCCTCGAAACAGAGGGCATAAGTAACCTCTTTCCATCGAAGGAACAATTCCTTGTTTGAGGGGACAACAACTTCTTCTCTATCTTGATACTCTTTCATTTGCTATTTCTCTCCTTTTATATAAGACGTTTCCGAAGTGTGGTGCTTAGGGTTCATTCTCAAGATGGAGTTCTTCCCTATCCTCTCCGTAAATGGTATCCATTATATAAGAGAAGGAATAACCGAGAGAAATAAGATAAATGATTAAATCTGTCATCCCCGAGAAATTTTTATCTGAAATGTGCATATCCAAACCCCCTTTTTTAAATAAAACGTGAAAAACGAGCTCTCACGAAGCCGCTTTGTAAAGGCGGGGCTGCCGGGCGTTTACGGGAAGGAAGCGGCTGCCGTGAGAACTCTCCCCCTTTCTTCTCTAACAAGAAGCTGTCGCTTTCACTGCAGTAGTCACGCAACAACCAAATGTAGATGAAGAATAGCACAGTATTGCTGAGCAAGTCAAGCGAATAAATGATTTATTTTTAATTTTCTCTTTTTTTTCTTCCTTTATATAAGGTGCAACTCTTTGGGGGGAGCACTTTGATATCGCTCCCGCTTCAACCCCTTCCAGGAGCTCCCAAAGACGTACAGATACCGGGAGATTAAAGGATGAAAATTTTCCGGTCATTTAGACCCGTTCTATTAAAAAGGACACGCACGGAGTTTTTACTCTTCCCAGAAGCCCTCGGGGAGTTCTTTTTTCTCCTCTTTCCCCTTAGCCTCTTGAGCTTTTGTTGTGGAAGCCCCTCGCTGTTTTATAAGGTATTCTGTAATGGCCTTCCGAATTAATTCTGAAAACCTGTCCCCGCTTTTATGGGCGAGTAACTTCAACTCTCCAACGTGCCGCTCTTTAATGTAAGTGGTTATTCTTACCATTTTGATTTCCCCCTTTTTCTTTGAAACATACATATACATATATGCATACATATGTTATAAAGAGGTGTTTGTCAAGTAAATGGACAAAGAAACATGCATATGCATATACATATACATATATGCATGCATATACATATACATACGTTTTGGGGTAAAAAAAGCGAAAAAACGTGCATATACATATATGCATACATATACATATACATATGCATATACATATGTTTTGGGGGAAAATTCGTGTAAATTTGGGCAAAATCATGCATATACATATACATATGCATATACATATACATATACATATACATACGTTTTTTCAAAATTTTGTGCGTATAATGGGGAGGGTCTTCCGGTCTCTGTCCAGAAATCCGCCTGGGGGTTGACCCCTAAGTTGCTGATATCAAAAGAAAATTAATAATAGAATAAGATAAACTACTGATATTACAACACTTTCAAAATCGAATAAAGGATAACTATCTGAAAAGATAGGTGCTTTCTTTCGTAAACCACCAGTTTTGAGAAGGCAAGACTCTTTATATCAATATCGCTTCTATAACCTACTGATATTACAATTCTTTGCTTTTTGCGTGTGATAATATTGTAATATCAACAACTTAAAAAGAAGGCAAGACTGTTTATCCTTTTCCTGTAATATCAATAACTTACAGCGATTGATTTTGAAGTGGCTGCCCAGCTTATTGAGCGCCCGCTCAGATTGCTGAGCACACGTAACCTATTGAAATAACAACATATCACTTTTTTGCCTTGAAAATAGTTCTCCGAATTCTTCTACACTTTTTTCTAATAAAATCAACTACTTAAAAATAGTTCTAAGAACTATTTCTGATACTAAGTGCCTGAAATCATTAGAAATACGAAAAATAGTTCTACAAAATAGTTCTCCAGCGGTCCCGGGGTCTCTCCTGAAGTCTCTGTGTTCTTCACACACACACACACACACACACACACACATACATATATATACAAGACCGGCGGAAGGCGGGGGACCTGCGGAGAACTATTTTGTAGAAGAATTTTTTAAAAGAATAATAATATCAGACACTTAAGTGCAAAAATAGTTCTTTTTCAAAAAAGAACAATCGTCCAACTACCTGATTTTATTACTCTTTTCATGTAGAAGAATTTAGAGAATACATTCCTCTAAGGCTTGCGGGAAGGCCTATTAAAAAGAATAATAATATCACGGGATTATCTTCTACTTTTTTTAATTTACAAGCGATTTTTTTCTTATGTCACCATATTATATAAAACGCATACTATTTTATATGTAATTATGTATAATTATAGCTAATACGTGACAATTTTTGTCAAGCGGAAGTGTACGAATATCAACACTTCACAGACGTGTCTTTATGAAGGCTTGATACTCTAAGAATAGATGCGTGACAATTTTTGTCAAAAGTGACAATTTACGGCATTTTATTTTCTCAATGATTTTATTAAACTATTGATTTCATTAGATTAATATTTTTTGGCTGTTTGGCATGGATGTTGCTACCTTATTATATCAAACAATAACCGAGATATTATAAACAATTCTTAAAAATAAAGACCTCAGCACGTCATTAAAAGGCTGGGAAGGAAAAAAATGGAATTTTATGCGACAGCAAAAGACCCAAGTGTATGTAACACTTGGGAGAAAATTGAGGCGGAGAACGCCATTGAGGCCAAAAAAAAAGGCCTCAAAGATCCTCGGCAAGGGTTGTCGTGGGCACGTTATCCACTTGGTAGCTGTGGATAGCGCCCACGATAGGGCGCTGGTTAAAGTAGGATATATCAGCGACATCACCCCGGTTTACATCAAAATAATCGGGGAGAAAAAATGGAAGGTGATAAATTAGTCGCA
>Ga0190283_1000925_pt1 | contig 14240 bp, 8 predicted proteins | sample 48691801_MG_FD_161669 | JGI IMG/M metagenome (GOLD analysis project Ga0190283, IMG submission 161669) | Hydrothermal vent microbial mat bacterial communities from Southern Trench, Guaymas Basin, Mexico - 4869-18-0-1_MG | ecosystem: Environmental > Aquatic > Marine > Hydrothermal vents > Microbial...
AGGAATGAGATTTTAATAACTGAAAAAACTTTCAAGCCAAACCTGCCAGGTTTTTTAAACCTGGCAGGTTTAGTATTCGTGTTTAATATAAGAAATAAGGATAAATTTATGAAAATCAACTTTGAAAGGGCAACCACAAGGGTGTGCAGCCTACTAATTGCAATTTTTTCGTTTAAATGTTTTTTGCTCAGATGTTAATGGTCTTATTCCTAAAGATTCCTGGGAGAGTATATTAATACACCGTGAGGGGAGAGATCGTTTATGTTTTTTTGGAATCGCAGTACGTTGCTTGGATGACGATGAGCGTTTTTTTGCCTTTGCAGATTGCGGAGGCTTTGAAGGTGAAGCTCGTGGAATTGTTACGGTGCTTCGCCGTTTTGAAGGTAATGATTTCTGAATAGTTTTTGAAGGTAATGATTTCTGAATAGTTTTAGTGCGTTGCCGTTGTTGCTGCTGTTGCCGCTTTTTTGTTTTTTGCCGTAATTTTGCTAATATCGGTAAATTGGGATTGATTTTAGCTAAGCGTTTAATGTATTTACGTGCGCCTGATAGTTTGCCTTTTTTCAGTGCCTGTTCTACCCATTGTTGGTAGCGTGCTTCAATTTTTATCTTGCCTTGTTTAGCTTCAGCATTATTGGATTGTAGGAGCAAAACCTGGTTATAACAATCATAAGCCGTACCTCCCTTTCCAGTTGTGAGACGATTAGCTTTAAAATGAATTTCACATTGTTGTAATAATGCGACAATTTGATCATCTATTGTGACAGGTTTTGGCGCCGGGTGATGGGGTATTTGTTCTAATGGTATTGCCTTTTGGACCGTTTTATGAGGTATGTTGTTATTTGAAATAGTTTCTAACTTAGGTATAACTGGAAGGTGTTTATCCAAACTAGGTTCCAATTGGGGAGAAATCAGGGTTTGGTTTATCATTGGAGGCGATGATCTGATTTCAGTGCTTGGTGCAGATGCTTTAGTATATTCAGAAGAGTACTGATGCACCGAATATAATACGATAAAAATCAGGAAAAGAAATGAACCAATACGCCAGGGGGTAATGATATTTCTTTTAGGATCATGTATTTTAATCCAATGCTTACCAAAAATGGTAGTTTTGTGTAAGTAATTAAGATTTAATTTTTTAGGATACATTTTTCAACTTTTTTTAGCTAAAGTATCCTTAAGGATACTCGGCAATGGGTATAGTCGGTTTTAACCGACTTTAAATACTGAAAAAGCTTTAGCGACGAGATTGTTAATGTACAATATTATTTTATAGAGTTTCTTGCAAAATTATAAATCTATTCGAGGTTTCAGAAATTTAAGTGGCAAGCGAGTTTTGCAAGAGCCTTTATAATAATCCGAAAACCAGCCCGCGTGGCATCAATTTTTATTTTTTAAATATTATCATCATGAACACACATTTTTTAAAAACCATCTTAACAATATTAATGATACTGAGTTCCACAGTATTAGCTCAAAAGCCCCAATTAAAATTTCAGCATCTCTCACTTGAGGATGGCTTATCGCAAAGCACTGTCTATACTATCTTACAAGATAGCAAAGGCTTTATGTGGTTTGGTACGCAAGATGGGCTAAATAAATATGACGGTTATCAGTTTACGATTTATCGCCATGATCCGCAAAATGCTAATAGTTTGAGTCATAATGAAGTATTTTCCCTTTATGAAGATAAGACCGGAACATTGTGGATTGGTACCAATAACGGACTCAATCAGTTTGATCGGCAACAGGATCAGTTTATCCATTACTTTCAAGAGCCGGAAAATCCCAATAGTATTAGTCATAATACCGTCTGGTCAATTTATGAAGATAAGGCTGGTATGCTGTGGGTGGGTACCAATGGCGGGGGGCTTAATCAGTTTGATCGTCAGAAAAATCAGTTTGTGTCATTTCAGCACGATCCCAAAAATCAGGATAGCCTAAGTCATCAGTCAGTTTGGCCTATTTACCAGGATAAAAAGGGTATCTTATGGATTGGGACTGATGGGGGTGGCTTAAATCAGTTTGATCACCTGAAAAATAAATTTAAGCATTATTTGCCCAATGCAGTAGATATTGATAGTTTAAGTAATGTCATTACTTCTATTTACGAAGATGGGAACGGCACCTTATGGATTGGAACGAGTAAGGGGCTTCATCAATTTGATCGGCAGCTTAAAACCTTTATCCATTACTTTCACGAACCCAAAAATCAGGATAGCCTAAGTCACCGTGCCGTCTGGGCGATTTTGGAAGATAACCTGGGTCATCTATGGATAGCGACTGATGGAGGGGGGCTTAATTTATTTGATCGCCAAACAAATAGTTTTGTGCATTACCAGCACGATCCGCAAAATCCGAGCAGTTTAGGCGACAATGCTGTTTTATCACTTTATCAAGATCGCGCGGGTACAATGTGGATTGGCACAGGAGGTGGAGGGGTGAACTACTTTAACCCGCAGCCAGAAAAGTTTGCCCATTATTTTCACGATTCGCATAATGTGAATACTTTGAGTAATAATTATATATTATCAATCCACGAAGATCGACAAGGTATATTGTGGGTAGGTACACAAGGCAGTGGTTTAAATCGCTTTGATTCTAAGCGGCAAAATGTCACCCATTACCAGCATGATCTGCAAAATCCTAATAGTTTAGCGCATAATGATGTCTCATCTATTTATGAAGATAGCCAAGGCGTTTTGTGGATTGCTACTTATGGTGGCGGTTTAAATCAATTTAACCGTACTAAAAATAAGTTTATTTCCTATCAGCATCATGCGGATAAACCTAATAGTCTGAATAGTAATTATGTCTTATCCATTTATGAAGATAGCACCCAAACACTGTGGTTTGGTACACGAAAAGGATTTGACCAATTTAACCGTCAAACGAACCAATTTATCCATCATATTCATGATCCTCAGAATCCTAATAGTTTAAGTCATAATACGGTTGCTTTTATTTACGAAGACACAAAGGGGATATTGTGGATTGGAACTTATGGCGGTGGCTTAAACCGCTTTGATCGCCAGCAAAATACTTTTATCCGTTATCAACACCATAAAAATGACCCCACCAGTTTGAGCTACAACGAGATTGCCAGCATTTACGAAGACAAAACTGGAACGTTATGGATTGGCACCCTGGGTGGCGGACTCAATAAATTTGATCGGGAAACAGGGCATTTTCACGCTTACCGTGAAAAAGATGGTTTAGCAAATGATATGATTTATGGGATTTTAGCCGATAATCAGGGCTACCTTTGGCTATCTTCAAACAAGGGCATTTCTAAATTTAATCCAAAAACGGAACAATTTAGAAATTACGATGTTTTAGATGGCTTACAAAACAATGAATTTAATACAGCAGCTCATAAAAACCCGCGTGGCGAGCTATTTTTTGGTGGTATCAATGGCTTTAATGCCTTTTACCCGGCGCAAGTTAAAGATAATCCCTATATTCCCCCTATTGTCGTAACGGATTTTAAAATTTTCACGAAATCCGTACCATTCGGAAAAAATTCGCCCTTGCAACAACACATTAGCGAAACAGACAAAATAACACTGTCTTACAAACAATCATTTTTTTCTTTTGAATTTGCGGCATTAAATTTTATACAATCTTCAAAAAATCAATATGCCTATCAATTAGAAGGGCTTGATAGCCATTGGAATGAGATAGATAGTCGCCACCATGCTTATTATACTAACGTTCCCCCTGGTCATTACACTTTCCGCGTTCGGGGTAGTAATAATGATAATGTTTGGAATGAGCAAGGTGCTGCTATCAAAATAACCATTTTGCCACCACCTTGGAAAACCTGGTGGGCTTATACCTTATATATCCTAATTATTTTAGTGATTATTATTTATTATATTTGGCTCCAAAAGCAAAAATTACGAGAAAAGCAGCAAGAATTAGAGTATGAAAAAGCAATGGCTGCCAAATTAAAAGAAGCCGACAGGTTAAAAGATGAATTTTTAGCAAATACTTCCCATGAATTACGTACTCCGCTGAATGGTATTATTGGTATAGCCGAATCTCTAATTGACGGTGCCACCGGTATTTTAGGCAAAGCGACTCACACTAATTTGGGAATGATTGTATCTAGTGGTCGCCGCCTTCTTAACCTGGTTAATGATATTCTAGATTTTTCTAAATTGAAAAAGAAAGATTTTGATTTGCAACTGAAAGCAGTAGATATTCGTACCATTGCTGAAGTGGTGTTAGCGTTAAGCCAACCACTGATTGGTCACAAAAAGGTGGAATTGATTAATGCAATTGATTCTAATCTACCCCCCATCAATGCTGATGAAAATCGGATTCAACAGATTTTATATAATTTAGTAGGCAACGCCATTAAATTTACGGATAGCGGCACAATTACAGTTTCAACTGAAGTCATCATGAATAATCAACTTCATGAAAAGCAGATGAGTGACTCATCCCTAATGCCAAATGCCCAATTAGCGATTACGGTATCTGATACAGGCATCGGTATTCCAGCAAAAAAACTGAACCGCATTTTTGAAGCTTTTGAACAGGCTGATGGTTCAACGGCTAGAATTTACGGCGGGACTGGATTAGGATTAGCCGTCACCCAACAATTAGTCAATTTGCATGATGGTCAAATGAACGTTCAATCGCAAGTGGGAGTGGGTTCAGACTTTAGCTTTACGCTACCGATTTCTGAAGATAAAGTAACAAAGCCCTCATCTCAATTATCTGTTTCTCACCAATCGCCCTTTTTAGAAACCAATACTGTTGAATTGAATTATGAACTCACAGAAAGCGATGTACAAGCCAAGATTGATAAGATTGAGAAAAGAGATGAGCTAATCTCTTCAAAACAGGTCTCTTCAAAATTGGAAGGTCAATTTAACATTTTGATTGTTGATGATGATCTGGTTAATCGGCAAGTACTCCTCAATCAATTGTCATTAGAAAAAAACTATTATCTCAATCAGGCAGCTTCCGGCTTAGAAGCCTTAGAATTTCTTGAACAGGGCTACCAACCGGATTTAATTCTACTTGACGTGATGATGCCCCATCTCACCGGCTATGAAGTCACCCAAAAAATCCGTGAAACCAAAACTCCCGATGAATTACCTATTATTTTACTCACCGCAAAAAATCAAGTAACCGACTTAGTCACCGGTTTAGAAAGCGGTGCAAATGATTATTTGACTAAACCTGTTTCAAAATATGAATTGCTCGCGCGTATAAGAACCCATCTTAACCTCTTGCAACTTAAACAAGCCAGATTAGAAGCAGAAGAAAAACTGCGTTATGATGCCACCCATGATCAACTCACCCAACTATTTAATCGCAAGGCTTTCACCACCCACTTAACCGCAGCCCTCGAAAAAATACCCAATGAACCAGGCAAAAACGAAGTAACCCAATTCCCAATCCCCTTTGCAGTGCTATTTGTCGATTTAGATCGCTTTAAAATTGTCAATGACAGCCTGGGGCACTTTGTAGGCGATCAATTACTCACCAAAGTTGCCAAACGTTTAAACCATATCGTCAGTGAAAACGATCTAGTCGCCCGATTTGGTGGCGATGAATTTGCCATCATATTAGAAAAAATCTCTGATTTAACGAATCTTGAACAGCGCGTTGATAGCATTCAAAAACATTTAAGTCAAGCCTATCAATTAAAAAACGAAATATTTAATACCACAGCCAGTATTGGCATTGCCCTTAGCGAGCCTCAATATAACAACGCCGATGAACTCCTACGTGATGCCGATACTGCCATGTACGAAGCTAAAAAACAAGGCGGCAATAAATCGGTGATTTTTCAGCCTGGTATGCACACCCATGTCATCAATATGCTCAGGATGGAAAGGGATCTACGTAAAGCCTTAGAACGGGAAGAATTTTGTCTATATTATCAGCCCATTATATCAGTAGAAACATTCAAAACGGTGGGCTTAGAAGCATTAGTGCGTTGGCAACATCCTGAACAGGGATTAATTCCCCCAGATTTATTTATTCCCTTGGCAGAAGAAACCGGTTTAATCAAAGATTTAGGTTTATGGGTATTTGAAACAGCCTGTATTCAACTACGCAGTTGGCAAACCCAATTTACACACCACGCCAAACTCGGCATGAACATCAACGTATCACCGGTTCAACTAAAGCAACCTCATTTAGTTCGTCATATTAATGATATTATTACCAAAACCTGTATTGATGGCCCAACTTGCCGTGTCGAAATAACAGAAAGTGCCATGATGCAAAACCCTCAAACAGCACTAACGATACTCAACGACTTAAAAAGTTTGAACGTGCTGTTATACATTGATGATTTTGGAACGGGTTACTCCTCTTTAGGCTACTTACAACAATTTCCGATAGATGCCCTGAAAATTGACAAAAGCTTTATCCAGAAAATTGATGATTCAGAGCAATCAGCACAAATTGTCAACGCCATTATTGCATTAGGAAAAGCATTTGATTTAAAAATTGTAGCCGAAGGTGTCGAAAACAACTTACAAATAAATACATTAAAAGCAGCACACTGTCACAATTTACAAGGCTATTTCTTCTCACGCCCTAAGGATGCCCAATCTATAGAAGCGTTTCTTAAACTTGAAAAACACGATATTGGGTGATTTCTATCAAAAAACGACGTAGGGTGGGTAGAAGCCATGTAGGGTGTGCAAACGTGTTTTTGTGTGCATCGGCATTGAAATTAATCATCAATATCATATTGGTGGGCTAAAACACGTTGCCCACCCTAATCGAACCTTGATGGGAGAACGAATCATTATTGAGCAAGAAGGAAAAGCCGCAGCTGCTATCATCACTTATGTTGATTTACAACGATTTGAAGCAGTAGAAGCCCTTTTAGAAAAAGCCGAACAGGAATCCTGCCTTTGATTCCTTAAACAAATCAGAGGAAGAGATTTATACATTGAAAGACGGTAAGGCGTTTTACGATCTTAAATGGACAAAAACAGTTGTTAGCAACTCCTCTTTTAGTCGTTCCACGCAAGAAGAAGACATATACACTCAGCAGCTTGTTTAACAAACCCGCTGGGAACGCGTCGTCATGTTCTGTTAGCTTATGATTCTCAAATGAAAGACTTTATAATTATAGACACCGAAGGCAAAGATGAATTAACTGAAATCGCTATCATTGATAGCCAGGGCAATATCATCTATGAAGCCTTTGTTAAAGACGAATTAAATGCTGAGGGACCCAAAGTCAACGCTAAAAGTCTCAGAGACATTATTGGGGATTTTTTAAACCAAGCGAATGATAAATTAATTATTTGCCATTATGCTGAACACGACATTGGGGTATTGAAAAACAGCTTTAAAAAAGTGAATATCAAATGGCAAAATTTAGAATTTGGTTGCACCTTTGAGCTTTCAAAAAACCATTTTAAAAGTGTTAAAAGTTATTCATTAGAATATTTGAGTCAATTTCTTAATCTAAAAGTTGACGAAAAACTGTTTAATCAAAACTTTGCGCATAGTGCTAGATATGATGCCCTGTTCACTTATCAACTTTATATCAAATTAATGTTGCAAATCATGTTGCCACCTAATCCATTTGGAACCAGTCGGGTTGATACCCCTTTTCAGGATCATGTTGATTTAAAAAGCATTTATCAAGATGAATTTAAAATTTTGAAATCTATTCTCGTGGAAATAAAGCATGATCCAAACAATCAAAGTAAAGGTGCTGTTGTCATCGGTGAAGCGGGCAGCGGCAAAACCCATTTGATGATGAGACTGGCAAAAGAATTACTCAACAGTCATCGCCTTCTCTTTATAAGACAACCGAATAATCCTAACGCGGTTTTATATCATATTTATAGCAGAATCTTGGAATCCTTTGTGGAAATGATTCCGTCAAGCCATTATTCTCAATTGGAATATTTACTTGCCCGAAGTTTCTCTAAAATAACCATTGATTTTCTGAATAATAAGGAGCATCTCACACAAAACCAAGCCAAAATTTTAGACACACTCTCGCCAGAGCCACTAAATATATACAACCTGTTAGGGCATGAAAACTCAGATCGAAAAAGAAAGAATTGGCAATGGATTGAAAAATTAACCCTGGAATGGTGGAGCAAAACTTATGGATTTGGGGGCTATGCCATCGCCATCATTAAAGGGCTAATCAAATTTTGTAGTTATTCCACTCCCCTAAAACGAGAATTAGTCAGAAAATGGTTATCTGGCAACCAATTAGAACAAAGTGAATTAGAACAAATTAAATTAGAAAACTGGGCGGATGAAATCAGTCAAGAAGATTTTTCGCTAGAAGCCATCAGTGTCTTTAGTAAACTATCCATTGTCGATGAACCATTAATTATCATTTTTGATCAATTGGAAGGGCTAAAATACCACGAACAATTACTCTCAAACTTTGGCGAAGCCATAAAAGAAATATTCACTCACGCGCCTAACTGTTTGATTATACTCAATTTATTTCCAGATAGATGGCAACATTTTAAAAACTTCTTCAATGATGCCATTGTGGATAGGGTTTCCCAATATGAGGTAAATTTAAACAAACCAACTGATGATCAGTTGATATTGATTTTAGCGTTAAAAGCGCAAGCGTCAGATATTGAGCTAAAAGCCCTTTTTACTCAAAAAGAGTTAAAAGTGATTTTAAATCAAAACTCAATCAGGGCTGTTTTAAATTGGGCTTCCCATTACTACAGACATAAAGTGGATGGCATTCCCTTGCCAAAAAGCATGAGAAGCTTTGAAGATGAAATCAGACAAGAACTCAAAAAGCTGAGAGAAGATGTCGCGTGGTTAAAACAAGAAATCTTATGTATTCAGGAGCCTAAAATGGCACAAACCACAAGCCATTATCAAACAAGCGAGCCAGAAAAGGTGCCACTTCATCAGGAATTGAATGACGATGAAAATCGCATCAAAGTCTATCTCGAAGAACAGAAAGTGCTACTGGAAAATGCCTATCAAAAAAAAGTCATTATCAGCGATTCAGACGATATTGGCAAAGTCATCACCGTTTCCGAAGTCTTTAAAACCGTTAAAAATATAGAAACGGATTACTTGAGACTTGGCAAAAAAAAGCTCCCAGCGCATTTGCTGATAAAAACGCAAAAACAATCTTTTGTGGTTGGTTTTTTACATCAGGGCGGCTCCACCTTTACTTCCAGACTAAAAAACTTTAACCAATTAGTCATAACTTACAAAGAGATACGCTTTGGGCTATTTAGAGATGTCAGAGAATCCGATATTACAGGCAAAGTGGGCATTAACGAAATAGAAAAACTCAATAATGCCCCCAATGGCAAATTTATTTATATGGAGCCAGAAGATAGAGTTTCCTTTGAACTGATTTATAAACTGATAGTTGATATTCAAAACTATGACTTAGAAATTGACTTACAAAAAGCCCTAAGCATTTTGGAAACTTTAAAGAGTGATTATTGGCTTCTCAAGATTTTTAGGGATTAACTTTTGGAACGGCTCTATGCACACAACTCGTAAAGTATGGTGGGTCGGGTTACGTTTTTTTGCTGCGCAAAAAAATCTAACCTGACCTACTTTGCTTATCACCATTAGTGGGGTGGGCAATAACATTGCCCACCAACTGAATTGACAAAGGAGTATTATTAATCATGATGAGAGTAAACATGCCTCTATCAAATGACCGTTTTCCAGAACTCATTAATCGAACCTTGATGGGAGAACGAATCATTATTGAGCAAGAAGGAAAAGCCGCAGTCAAAGTAGGGTGGGCAACGTGTTTTTGTTGCCCACCAATATCTTTCAAATGAAAAGGTGGATTAAACGAGTTTAGAAATTCGATTTTTTGAAAAATTCGGATTTCTTGATTCGCCAAAGTCACAAATTTCAAACCTGACAGGTTTTCAAAACCTGTCACTTATTGATTTTTAAGGTTATTTAATTTTTAGCCTAAAATTATATTTCTTTTAAAATCAATGATTTACAAAAGAAGAACGAGTAATATTTAGTAACTACTCAGGACTTGAGCAAGGGATTGCCCTAGCCTGTCGAAATGGATTATACTCAGCGCGGGCATAAATTTAACTTTTTAAATTAGTTTTTATGTAGGGTCGGCAAGATTTTTTTCACATTTCTGAAATATATAATCAAGTATTCCTAAAACATGACTGATTTCACTCAAAGCATAAGGTAACGTTTCATAAACTTGTCCTGCAAAGCTCAGTTTATAAAATTTCCAAACTTCACCATTAGTAACTATACCATAAACCTCAATTTTTTTACCAAGTTGCTCATTATTCCATTGGCAAGCCTGCATTTCAACTAAACATTGAGCTAATCCTTTGTCAAACTTATCTTTTTTAGCTTCGACAACACATAATAATGGGACATCTAAATAAGCTTTTTTCTCTGTTATTAAATAATCAACAAAACCAGTTAGTTCATCACTTTGCAATGGAGCTTCTTTCCAAATTTTGAGATTAAGATGTTGTTGAATAACTTCCTCACAAATTGCATCAATAAGTAGTTCTTTAGCTCTTTCAGAAATATTTAAATCGAAATTTTCAAGTCGTTGCAAACGGATTTGAAAAAATTGACTTGGTTCAAGTGCTTGAAAATCAATACTCCATTTTTGTAAATCATTTAATTTCAATTGTTTGAATGCTTCTTTAGGAGTAAATCTGGAAAAGTTTTTTCTTTTCATATTCTCTTAATTCTCGGTATTGTTGTTTTTTGGAGATTATCAATGAGTTTTAATACTTCGTCTTGAACATATATTTTAGCAATTAGTGAACGTAGGGTGGGTAGCCAAACCCACCTTATCATATGATTTGTCAGATATCATTGATTTATTTTTTAGCCGTGTTTAATCTAGCGGCACCGTCACCAAAGTTATGGATAGCAGTCACGATACGATCTTCTATCTTATCTGCCTTCCAAGGACCACATCGGTTATTGTTCAAAAACAATGCATAGCCATAAACTTTCCCATCTTGACTGGCAACATAACCGGCTAAGGTACTAACACGTCTTAAAGAACCCGTCTTAGCACGAATTTTACCGCGAGCAGGGGATTTAGCTAAACGCTGTGATAAAACGCCATAAGCTCCCATGACTCGTAGGGTAGAAATAAAATCAGGTCCAATATCAAAACGTGAAAATAAACTCGTTAGTACATTTGTGATGGCACGAGTTGTCATACGGTTTTTTCTGGATAAGCCAGAGCCATCTGCTAATACGATCCCCTGCATATTAACATGACTGAGGCGTAAAAATTCTTTTATTAATCTTAAGCCTTCAGCATGAGTCCCGGGGGTACCGTATCGATCTGCGGCGATGGTTTTGACAATTTGTTCCGCCGTCAAGTTATTGGAGTAAGTATTCAATGTCTTTAAAATGATTGATAAAGGATCAGATAAGTGTTCATACCACTCGTTTGCAACAATGGGAGTATGGACGACTTTGGTGCTACCGTTTATTTTGATCCCAGCTTGACTTAACAAAGCACGGAAAGTTTCGGTGGCATAACGCATTGGGTTGTCAACATTCAAGCGGATGATTCTTTCTTTAGCACGTATTGGCAATTTTCCTCTCAGAAGCATTTCAACCGTGCCATGCACCTCTTCACTGCGGCGAACTGATACGGTATTTTTTCCCCGCTTAATGGTTTTAGCGGTATTACGTAAGTTTATATAAGGGAGTGCGGGTTCTAGCCAAGCATTTGGCTTATTTCCTACACCTTGCCCTGGTTGGACATGGATAGCAAGAGAATTATAATTTAAGGATAAGGCACTCAATTTGGCATCATAAGCACGTTGGCTACGTTCCACTTTCCAGTCGGGTGCCCTGTCATATTGGTCAAAAAAATGTGCGTCAATGATAAGGTTGCCAGTAATCTCATTAATACCACTGGCTTTGATTTGTCTCACAATTGGCCAGAGTTTTTCGGTAGAAAGTGTTGGATCACCACCTGCACGAATAATTAAATCACCAAGGAGCATGCCATTTTTCCGTTCACCGCTATATAAAATTTGCGTTTTGAAACGGTATTCTGGTCCTAAGTAATGCAGTGCCGCGGCGGTTGTAATGATTTTCATCACCGAAGCGGGTAATAAGGGCAGTTCGGTATTGTTGGCATAAACGACTTTGCCGCTCGGCATAGCGACTATACTGACAGAAGTTTGACTGTCATCTAAACAACGGGCTTTCAATGCTTTGTCAATATTTTGGATCAGTAATAAGGAGTCTTGTGAATAGGCGGGAGTAGCCAACCACATTAATAGAATGAATCCAAATAAGTATGAACGATAGGGGGAGAGGTTTAACATCATTTCAGTTATCAGTTATCAGTTATAATCTGGTAAAAATATATACCTTGCTTGATAGTTTGGAGTATAAACTTTAGTTTGTGCTTATGCAAAAATAAAGCTTGGATTTTATCATAAGCAAACTGACAGCAATAAATATACCATCATATCAGGCAAGTTAGAAATACTATTTTTTTTCAAATCACGTGTATTCTTTTAAATTTGATGTTCAAGTTTTTGATGGTGAATCCTGTTAGTGTCCAAGCAAAAATAACCTATCTAAAAAATCCCTCCTAACCCCCCTTTAATAAAAGGGGAAACTAAAGGAAAATGTCTATTTTATTTTTTCTTGGACACATAAATATTTTAACATTTTTGTTTTCTTCTAAAGCACTTATTATTAACGGATTTATAAAAATAGAAAATGTTAAAATACTTTTGAGTACCTACTTATATCTTGTTGCAAAAAAATTAAAGGCTTTAAATGGATACCGCATTGCATTAGAAAATTTTTCAGAATCCAAGGGTTCTTTACCGTCAAGCCAATCTTTAATAAGAAATACTGAATAGGAATGCTGCTGGGTTAAAAAATTGAATACTTCATCCGACGTGATACCAAAAGACTTTAACCCAGAACGAGTACATTCAAACAATAGGTGAGGTTGACAACGTTGTAGCAGATTATTAGCACCACGAAAAGCTTCTAACTCAGCGCCTTCTAGATCAAATTTTATAAAATCAATAGTTTTATCCGATGGTACCACATCATCTAATCGTTCACACCTAACCGTTAATTGTTTTACGTCATCACCAAACTTTTGTATCGGCTTGAATCCACAGAAACCTGAGTGATGAGAGTGGAAATAGAAGGCTGTCTCACGGGGGGTGTCACTAAGTGCTATTTGTAGAACTTCCACATTTGGAAATTTGCGTCGTAGCCATTCTACCTTATATGGAATCGGTTCAATAGCAATATGATTACCGTTAGGTGAAAGCTGTAACATTCGATTTAGCATTGAACCAAGATGACATCCTGCGTCAATACAATTCATGGGTTCAATTATCATGCGTTCCATCATCTGATCAATTCGTGAACTTTCCAAGTATATGTCTTTTAATTCAGGATGTTTCCAACGTTTCCTGAAATTCACCATCTTCATGAAAGATTGTACTGGCTGCTGAAGATGTGTACCAATGATAAGGTGAGCAATATAATCTCTCAAGGTATATTCTTTCATTGTCTATCTTTGGGAGTTTTAAAAACCATCGCATTTAAACGACAGCTTTAGTATAAAAAAAAAAGGTTAATGGTTAATTCTACTTTGTCAAATTTAATGTAGGGCTTCTAAAGCTATGCTAATCCATCTGATTAACCAATCATTTTGGTGGATTAGCAAATTTTTAGGAGCCTTACAAGTAATTGCTTATGAAATGTGACAAAGTAGAATTAATCATTAACTATTAATTATTTGTCACTTTTTTCATGTTGATATTGCGTCAGCAAATCTGTTTTAAGCTGGACACCACGCCGAGAAGTGGCCTTTCTCCTTGAATTTCTCGATGTGGTTGGCTTGTCTGCTCCGTTCTCTGTACTTGGAGATTCCATGTTCTGAACAACTTGAGACGGTTCGGTTGTTTCAGCATTTGGTGTCAAGGGTACAGGTGGTTCAATTGGCGCAGTATTCGTGCGAGGTGCTACCTGTGGTGGCTGCTGGCTCACTTCAGGTGCCGCTGCTTCTACTTTACTCTCCGCTTTTGGTTCGTTAGGCGCAACACTGGGTGGTGGCTTTTGATGCGGTGTTTTTTGACTGGGTTCTGTCATCTCTGCCGATATTTTCCGCCCCATATTACTAAAGGCACTGAAAATGAGAATGAAGATAGCACGGATAACATAAAATACTACTTTCACTACCCCAACAATCTTATTAATGACGTTAACAATCGCCAGTATGA
>Ga0190283_1000926_pt1 | contig 14236 bp, 14 predicted proteins | sample 48691801_MG_FD_161669 | JGI IMG/M metagenome (GOLD analysis project Ga0190283, IMG submission 161669) | Hydrothermal vent microbial mat bacterial communities from Southern Trench, Guaymas Basin, Mexico - 4869-18-0-1_MG | ecosystem: Environmental > Aquatic > Marine > Hydrothermal vents >...
TTGTATATATGTTTAATTATTATTAAGTAATGGTCATAGAAAGGAAGATCATGTCCGATAATGTTGTGCAGCTGACAGATGATAATTTTGAAACTGAGGTAATAAAATCAAGTGCGCCCGTCCTTGTTGATTTTTGGGCCGTCTGGTGCGGTCCCTGTAAGATGATAGCGCCTGAGCTGGAAAAGCTTGCCGGAGAAAAAAGCAGCGATGTTCTAAAGATCGGTAAGTTAAATGTTGATGAAAACAGGGATACTGCCATTAAATACGGTATAAGCAGCATACCCACGCTGCTTTTATTCAAAGATGGCGAAATAGCCAAGAAACTTGTAGGCGCCATGGGAAAAGACAGGATATTAGATGAGGTCGGAGAATTCATTTAATCAGTGACGCAATTATTATCTGGTACTTCAGGGTATAGCTGTGCCGGCTGGACAGGACCTTTTACCCTGAAGGACTGGATAAAAGTGAGAAACTTTCTTTCTATAGCATATTCTTTAATAAGTTCGAGATAAATTTCACACATTATACATAAGATACCTGCCCCATATATTTGACCGCATGGCGGCAAAGGCTGCAGGTGGCTTTATTTCCGTGTAAAAAAACATACAGCAGCAGGATGCATGCCCGGTCCCGCAGAGGGTTGTAGGGTTTATACCGATTCCTGGCACCTCTTAAGGGATCAGGAAACCGCGGGACAGCGCTGATGCGGTTTCCGCTGGCTCCCGGTCATATTATACTTCACAAAATCAGTCTAATTATATAGAATCTATAGGATAGTTTTAGCAAAGAGTTACAGCTTTCATCAGCGGGTTTAGATAAGAAACAATCAGATAGGTATATATGTTTAAAAAAGTAGACAGCAAAGTGAACCTTGTAAAGCTTGAGGAAAAAACTTTAAGCTTCTGGAACAAGAATAGAATATTTGAAAAGAGCCTTAAAAAAACTGAAGGCGGAAAAAATTTTGTATTTTATGAAGGTCCTCCCACAGCTAATGGGGCTCCCGGGGTGCATCATGTGCTTTCAAGGGTATACAAGGATATCTTTCCAAGATTTAAGACGATGAAGGGTTATTATGTATCCCGGAAGGCAGGATGGGACACGCATGGACTGCCTGTAGAGCTTGAAATAGAAAAAAAGCTCGGGATAAATTCCAAAGATGAAATAGAAAAGATAGGCATAGAGAAATTTAACCGCTTCTGCAGGGAAAGCGTGATGAAGTATGAGGAGGAATGGAAAAAGCTTACCGGGAGGATCGGTTTCTGGCTTGATATGGATAATGCCTATTTTACATTCAAAAATGAATATGTAGAGACGGTATGGTGGATACTGAAAAATATCTGGGACAGGGACCTCCTTTATGAGGGGCATAAAATAGTGCCTTATTGCCCAAGGTGCGGAACGCCGCTGTCATCCCACGAGATTGCGCAGGGGTATAAGGAAGTCGAGGATTATTCGGTTATAGTAAAGTTTGAGCTGGCCGGCCGCAAAAACACATATCTGCTGGTATGGACAACGACTCCCTGGACCCTTATATCAAATGTCGCAGCAGCAGTAAATGCAGACTCTACCTATGTGGAGGTTGAATATGAGGGCCAGAACCTGGTACTTGTAAAGGATCTTGCGGATACCCTTTTCGGGGAGGATCGTCCATGCAGGCAAGTAGCAGAGTATGAGGGATCCGGGCTCGTTGGTGCCGCATATGAGCCGGTTTATGATTATGCTGATGGCGACAGGAAAGCATTCCATATAATAAGCGGAGATTTTGTATCGACTGGCGAGGGAACGGGAATAGTGCACATAGCGCCGGCATTCGGTGAAGACGATATGGAGGTAGGAAGGAAAAACGGACTTCCAGTGGTGCAGATGGTAAGTCAGGGAGGGCGTTTTTTGGATAGCGTAGAGAAGTTTTCCGGAATGGGCATCGAAGATGCAAATCCAAAGATAATATCTGATCTTAAAAAAAGGGGGCTTATCTTTGAGATAAAGAAATTTAAGCACAGCTATCCATTCTGCTGGAGATGCGATACAAGACTTATATACTATGCCAAGAAGAGCTGGTACATAGCCACTACAAAAATAAAGGATGACCTTCTTGCTTCAAACGAAGGGGTCAGGTGGTATCCCGCTCACATAAAACACGGAAGATTTGGAAACTGGCTCGAGAATAATATGGACTGGGCGCTTACACGCGAACGCTACTGGGGAACGCCGCTGCCGATATGGGAAGATGAAGACGGCCACAAATTATGCATAGGAAGCAGAGCTGATCTTGCAAAATACGGCAAGGATATCCCGGCGGACCTTGACCTTCACAGACCCTATGTCGACGATATTACCCTTGCCTGTCCTGAATGCGGCAAAGATATGAAAAGAGTAAAAGATGTAATAGACGTATGGTTTGACTCAGGTTCCATGCCATTCTCCCAGTATCATTATCCATTTGAAAATAAAGAAATATTTGAAGAAAATTACCCGGCTGACTTCATATGCGAGGCGATCGACCAGACCAGGGGATGGTTCTATACAATGCTTGCAATATCGACACTGCTGAATAAGAAGTCCAGCTTTAAGAATGTGCTTGTACTGGGCCTCATAAATGACGATAAGGGCCAGAAGATGTCAAAATCCAGGGGCAATATTGTAAAGCCATGGGATATACTGAACAATCAGGGAGCTGACGCGCTCAGGTGGTATTTCTTTACAAGCGTATCACCCTGGACGCCAAAAAACTTCTCTGAGAAGGCAATAGATGAAGTAATAAGGAAATTCATACTGACTCTCTGGAATACTTATTCATTCTTTGTAATATATGCAAAGATAGATAAATTCAATCCTTACGAGCACGATCTGCCGGCAGCAGAGCGTGAAGAAATAGACCGCTGGATAATCTCAGAGCTCAACAGGACCATAAAGGAAGTGGACAGGCTGCTGGAGGACTTCAATGTTACCGATAGCGGAAGGATGATACAGGATTTTGTGGATATGCTGTCAAACTGGTATGTCAGGCGGAGCAGGAGAAGGTTCTGGAAAAGTGAAGAAGATAAAGATAAGATAAGCGCATACCTTACACTTTATGAATGTCTGATAACTGTAACAAAATTATTGGCGCCATATGTACCGTTTATAAGTGAGGCTCTCTACCAGAACCTTGTTGTAAACCTCGGCAAGGGCGCAGAAAGCGTACATCTTGAGGATTTTCCCACGGCAGACGGGACCCTGATAGATGAGGACCTTAGTTTTAAGATGAATAATGCAAGAAGGGTAGTAGGGCTTGGGAGGGCCGTAAGAAGTAAAATAAATATAAAGACAAGACAGCCCGTACAGAAAGTCTTAATACACTTTGATGGAAATGGAAAAATCAGGGAAGCCATAAGCCATTTCAAGGAAGTCATACTGTCTGAGCTGAATGCAAAAGAGATAGAGTTTACAGAAGAGCTTGCAGAACTCGTATCCTATGATATAAAGCCCAATCTTGCAGTTGTCGGTAAAAAATACGGACCTATGGTACCCGGTATCAGGAAAGCCCTTCAAGAAGCAAGTTCAGTCCAGATAGCGCTTAAGGTAAAGAATGAAAAGATAGTCAAGCTGGAAATAGACGGAGAGAAGTTAGAGCTCGAACCGGGAGAGCTGCTTGTAGAGATAAAGAATAAGGAAGGTATAGGAATTGAGACAGATGGTGAATTTACCGTAGGTCTTCCAACTGAGATATCAGAAGAGCTTGCAGCCGAAGGTTTTGCACGCGAGCTTGTCCACCATATACAGAATCTCCGCAAAGAAGCGGGTTTTGAGATAGAGAACACAATAGAGGTATCCATAGAGGCTCCAGAAACTCAGCAGGAAACGATTAATATGTTTAATAGGTATATATCAAAGGAAACCCTGTCAGGCAGCATTGGCCTGGACTTTGATCCCGGAATGTTTGTAAAACAGGTAAAGGTGAACGGGATCAGTTTAAAAATTGGAATCAAGGTAGTTGGGAGTATAGTATAAGATGATAAACAAAAAGAGAAGCGTGCTCATGAATGTGTATTTTTTATTAACCGGCGTGGTTATTTTAATAGCCGACCAGATATCAAAATATCTCATCTCAGTAAATGTAACCGAAGGTGCGACTATAGAAGTTATCCCAAAATTTCTATATTTTATAAATATTAAAAATACCGGCGCAGCATTCGGGATGTTTCAGTCATACACAAAGATACTTACTATAATATCCCTTGTGGCGATATTCCTCATAATAATACTGAAGGTGATGCTGAACCTCGAATTTGTCTTCTACAATATAGCCCTTGGATTTATTTTAGGCGGCGCGCTTGGAAACCTTGTCGACCGCTATTTTGTAGGGGAAGTCACAGACTTTATAAGCTTCACATTTTTTGGGCCCATATTTAATATTGCAGATAGTTTTATTGTAATTGGATTTATCCTCATTATAATATTAATATTAAGAGAGTATTTAAAACAGGGAAAGACTAAGGGGAGTTGAGCACAAAAGAAGCCGACAGCCACTTATTTAAAATAGATCCCGGATTATCGGGAGAGCGGATAGATAAGTTTCTATCCAAAAATTTAGAAGATATATCGCGCAGCCGCATACAGAAGCTTATTGCCGGGGGCAAAGTCCTGGTAGATGGTGCCCGGGTGTCAAAGCACCACAGGCTCGTTTGCGGGCAAGAGATAAGCGTTGAAGATCTTTCATCTATAAACACAGGTCCCGATGTAACCGCAGAAGCGACCGATTTAAAGATCGTGTATGAAGATAAAAGCATCCTGGTAGTATCAAAGGATGCAGGCATGCTTACCCATCCTGCCCCGGGAAATGAAAAGAATACACTGGTAAATGCGTTGATGTATCACTGCAAAAATCTCTCCAGGCTCTCAGGCAGCGAGCGTGCGGGGATAGTGCACCGGCTGGACAAAGATACATCCGGACTGCTGATAGCGGCAAAAGATGAAAATGTCCATCACAGACTCTCCGAAATGTTTGCCGGACGCAAAGTTAAAAAGACCTATATGGCCCTTGCCGGGGGAAGATTTAAGGAAGACAGGGGGGAGATAAAGCTTCCTGTAGGCAGGTCAAGGATAGACCGCAAGAAGATGTCGGTTGCAATAGATAATGGAAGGGACGCGGTAACTGCATTTGAAGTGGTGGAAGAGTTCCGCCAGGCGGCACTGCTCAATGTATACCCCCGTACCGGGAGGACGCATCAGATAAGGGTGCATCTTAATTATATAGGCCATCCAATAATAGCCGATCAGGTATACGGCAGCAGGCTTTCATCAAAGATAGCAAAGAATATAGGGCTTGAGCGCCAGTTCCTGCATGCTGCAAAACTTGAATTTACCCATCCGTTAACGGAAAAATTAATGGAATTTGAAGATCCGCTTCCACTGGATCTATTAAAAAGCCTTGAAAAATTAAGGGAAGGTGAAAAGATGTAGCTCAAAGACAACAGGCAGTATAGAATTATTATTACAATAAATCAGACAGGAGAGAAAATAAATTGGCAAATATCAGAAGGATCGTATTGGACGTTTTAAAACCGCATTCACCGAATATACTTGAGATAGCCAAGCAGCTGGCGGACCTTGTGGGAGTCGATGGTGTAGATATATCCCTTATTGAAATGGATCAAAAGGTTGAAAATGTAAAGATAACCTGCGAGGGCGACTCAATAATATATGAACAGGTAGAAGCAGTAATAAAAGCAAATGGTGCCTCCATCCATTCTTTAGATAAAATTTCAGTAGGCACCAGTTTAGTCGAAGAAGCCGTCACCCATCAGGATTAACTGTCAGGGACCTGTACCGGAACAGATCCAGGTCCAATTCCCGGACAAGAGTATATCAGGTGGACCTTATTTCCTGCCTCATAAATAATACATATGACAGAGCAAAACATATAATAGCCAATGCTATTATAACCACAAGCTGCGGCCATACCTGGATCAGGCTCTGACCAAGTGACAGCGGACTTGAGATCATGCTGGCTATATCGCTCTGGAGTATGGGCCTTAGCATGAAATGCCCCCCGACAGGTATCAGGAGTATTGCTATCGTCTCTGTAAACAGAGTTGAAGGCGATATCCTTAGGATGCCCTGCTCAATAGAATAATTTTGCACCTGCATCGCCGTGGTTGCCCCTTCAAGCGGAGCTATGGCATTTGCTATGGCATTTGCAATAATCGGAAGGAAAAACATCAAAAATATCCAGATTGCAATAGCGGTAAGTATTGATGCCGCGGTTCTTTCCATGATCACTGAGAACAGTATGGAAAGCCCCATCCAGAATCCGCCATAGAAAACGCATATAAATATAAGGAAGAATATCCTCAATATCTCTTCTGTGGTAGGAGGCACGCCGATCGATGTGAGCCCCACACCCGCTATTATAAAGGCTATGCTTGCAACTATGATGGAAAGGGTAGTGACCCCTGCCAGGAACTTTCCGTTTATTACGCTATCCCTGTATATGGGCTGCGACATGAGCCTTGAAAGGTTTCCACTGTTCCTCTCGCTGTTTATCGCATCAAAACCAAAGATTATCCCGATTATAGGGATAAAAAATGATATAAATGATATAAATGAGGGGAGGACATCCCCGCCGGTTGTGTAAAGTTTTAAAAACACAAACTGGTCCAGGGCACTTGCAACGTCCCTTATATTCTGCAGCGCAACATAAGTCGAGGCAAGGCCCGCGATATATACAAGGGCGATCAGGATCAAAAACTTCTTACTGGCAAAGTGATCTGTAAGCTCTTTTCTAAATACGGTAAGTACACCTCTCATATTACTCCTCTTCCTTAAAGTATCTTAGGTAAATCTCTTCCAAAGCATCCTGCTTCATCTCCATCCTGGTCATGATTATTCCCGCATGTGCGATGATCTTTGAGACATCTTCCCGGAGGTCCTTATCGCATGAAACGGTCAGCTTCAGTCCGTCAACCGCTACACTAAGCACCTTTGGGATCTTTTTAATATCCGCTATGAGCCCATCCGGGACCTTTGCAAGCTCTATTTCAATACGGTATTTACCGCCGCCAAAGAGGTTCCTTCCGAGTTCATCCATCTGGCCCTCACCGACAAGTTTCCCCTTCGACATTATACCCACTCTTGCACATATTTTCTGTACAAGATTGAGCTGATGAGAGCTAAGCATAAAGGTTATACCCTTTTCCCTGTTAAGATCAAGGATGGTCTGAAGTATCTGGTTCGCGACCTTGGGGTCAAGACCCTCCGTAGGCTCGTCAAAGATGACAAGCTTTGGGCTTTTTACCAGTACATCCGCAATACCGAGTCTCTGCTTCATGCCTTTGGAGAATGTCTTTACAAGCTGCCTCTTATTTTTACCAAGGTTTACCATATCAAGGACCTCATCGATCCTCTCCTCTATTTTCCCGTAGGGAACCCTGTTAAGCTCTGCAGTATAGGCAAGGTTTGCATATGCAGACATGTCCTCATAAAATCCGACCTTTTCTGGAAGGTAGCCGGTGATGGACTTAACTTCCAGGGGTTCCCTGGTAGAGTTAAATCCAGCAACACTGATACTGCCTGAAGTCGGTTCCGTAAGGCCAAGAAGCATGAGTATTATAGTAGATTTTCCGGCTCCATTGGGCCCAAGCAATCCGAATAATTCTCCCTCTTTGATCTCAAGGTTAAGATGGTCAACAGCAGTAGTTGTCTCGTTATATACTTTGGTAAGCTCTTCTGCAACTATAATGTTGTTGTTTTCACTCATTTTTTATCTTCTTCCTAATCTTGCAAAAATAAATGCAACTGCAACTATGACAATTACTATAACAGCAATACCGATGATCCCCCATATAGTCGGGGTCTCAACAGTGATCCTGAGTTCTATATCGTCTTCAGCATTATCGGCCTTTGCTGTGAATTTAACAATATAGTCGCCCGCGATGGCCTTATCGGCAGGGCTTATATTGGCGTCTATCTCTATATCTTCTCCAGCTTCTAAAACTTCGATCTCGTCATTGTCAAAAGTTATCTTCCAGCCTTCAGGCTCAGATGAGCTCAAAGTTATATTCTCAATATTTGCAGAACCATTATTTTTAATGATCAGTTTATAATGATTGTCTTTTCCGGAGGTGACATCTGTTGAGAGTCTTCCGGTCTTTGTCTTCAGGTCCATTTGATAAGTAGAAGTGATTATTGCCTTAAACTGGACGCTTCCCTCCAGCGGATCGTCTTCTATGCTTGATTTTATTGTGACCTTGATATCAAATTCACCCGGATCCATATCGATAAGAGGGACAGCAACTACCCTCAAGTTTTCTTCGGTAGCATTTTTTAGCTTGACTGCAGTGATCTCTGTTTCTTTCTGGTAAGCGGGAGTAGCAGCGGCAAACCAGCCTTCAGGATATTCAACTATGATATCGAATATCTTTTCTTTTACATCCTCTTCAAGGCCATATGGCTCATCACCCATATCATAAGTTACCTTAAATGTGAATTCATAAGCCGTACCCAGCTCTGCCTGTATCTCAGGATATACGACATCGAATTCTAAAGTTTCCGGGTCTGGGGGCGGAGGCGCTATGACTTCTTCTTCATCTGCGGGTGTTTCGTCATCGGCTGCCATAAGGGCTCCCGGTATCATCACCAGTACGGACAATACAAATACAAGCATTAATATAAATACTGGTATTTTTCTTTTTAAGATTTCCACTTTTTGGTCTCCTTTTCTAATATTACTTCATTTTAAATAAGTTCTGTCTACTTCTTTTGTCAAATGAAAATTTTAATGACTTTGAGAGTAGATGTCAATATAAAGTATGGATATAAAGTATGGATATATAAAGTATGGATATAAAGTATGGATTGTGTTGTATGAAATTGCTGATTATTAAATTTTAAAAAACTAATATAATGCTTATAGATCATTAGATTATAAACATAGGGTTGAGAGCGACAATCGAAATGATATATTTTGCAAAAAACAGTCCTTTTATAAGATCGTTTTTTTACAGATACTATTTGATTTAAAAATATTCTGGATAAAATATATATTATTCATAATTTATAAAGTACAATATTTTGATATAAAAATTTATAATTACCAAAATAAAACGAAAGCATAAAAGTAATGAATTTATCATTTTATGGCGCTGCCAGAGAGGTAACCGGTAGCTGCTACTGCCTGGAAGCAAACGGAAAGAAACTTTTAATAGATTGCGGCCTGCAGCAGGGGCGGGATAAAAAGGATGACCAGAGGCTGCCGTTTAAAGCCGACGTGATAAACCATGTTGCTTTAACCCATGCGCATATCGATCATAGCGGCAGACTGCCACTGCTGGTCAAAGAGGGTTTTAATGGAAAAATATATGCAATAGAAGCTACGTGTGACCTGATAACGATAATGCTGAGGGACAGTGCCCACATCCAGGAGATGGATGCAAAATGGGAAAGTAAGAGGGCCAGGAGAGCCGGGAAAAAAGAGGTACTGCCTATGTATACTATGAAAGATGTTGAGAACACCTTAAAACTTTTAGTGCCCTGCAGCTATGGCGGAATAAAGGAAATAGGCGAGGGCATCAGGATAAGGTTTGTAGATGCCGGCCATATACTGGGCTCGGCATCTGTTGAGGTATTTTTAAGCGAAGGAGAAGCAGCTAAGAAAATTGTCTTTTCAGGAGATATAGGAAATACTGACCAGCCCATTATAAAAGATCCGCAGTGCATAAGGGAAGCGGATTATGTTGTTATGGAATCGACATATGGTGACAGGGATCATAAGGATAATGAAGATTACACATTGGAACTGGCAAAAGTCATAGACAAAACACTGTTGAAAGGCGGGAATGTCATCATTCCGTCTTTTGCTATTGGAAGGACGCAGGGACTCCTGTACCTGATACGTGAGATAAAGGAAAAAGGACTGGTTGCCAGTGCTGATTTTCCGGTTTATGTGGACAGCCCCCTTGCAGCAAAGGCAACAGATCTATATGATGACGACCTGCATATCTATGGGGACCCGGAAACAAAAGGCATTGTAAAAAACGGCTTAAATCCCCTGGACTTTCCCGGTCTGGAATTTACTGTTTCGGTTGATGAATCAAAGGCCCTGAATTATGATGCCACCCCTAAGATCATCATTGCGTCAAGCGGGATGTGTGAAGGAGGAAGGGTAAGACATCATTTAAAGCAAAATCTCTGGAGGGAAGAGTGCGTGGTGGTCTTCGTGGGCTATCAGGCTGACGGGACACTTGGGAGGATGCTCCTTGATGGTGAAAAGAAAGTGGAGCTTTTTGGTGAAGAAATAGCGGTACTTTCATCTATATATAATTTTACAGGCCTGTCAGCTCATGCGGACAGGGAGGGCCTGCTAAAATGGTTAGGCTGTTTTGAGAAAAAGCCTGACAGGGTCTTTGTTATTCATGGGGAAGAGTCGGTGACTGAAGCATTTGTGGGGTCCCTGAGGGAGCTGGGTTTTTCAGCCATTGCCCCGGAGTATAAAGAAGTCTATGATTTATTGAAAAAGTAACTTATGGATAATAAAATTAAATCATAAAAATTTAGTAAACTGTCTATTGTGGTCTTGGTTACCGGGATATTGCCCTATATAAGTACAAGTCTGGTATTTGATCCAGGTATAAATATCTCTTCACTTGATAATTATATTTTATAAATTTTTATATTATAAACTAATAGCAACCATAGAAAACTCACCAGGTAAAGCGATCTCTGTATAATTCCGTAATCAATATTTACCACTGCATTTTTAGATAAACCAAATAATGCTGAGATCCCTATTATTAAAATTAAAAATAGTAAATGAAATAATTTTATTCTTCCATGTGCAGACAATAAATAGACCAGCACCCCAATCGAGAGCGAAACTCCAGCTGTTTGGGCGAAAATGGAATGTAATTTATCTGCTGTCAAAGAATAATCAGTTGAACCATCGAAAGGAGCTGTAGGGAAGATCCCGGAAGATAAAATAGCCAGACCATAGATAATAACCAGGACATCTGCAGGATTTATACTTTTTGTTTGATAAAATTTAAGAAAGATCCCGATATCTAGTAAAATTCCAAATCCAATAAACCCTGTCCTCATTATCCATGCATTATCATAGTTTTGAGCCGCTAGATCGCTAATAGTGTTTGTCGTCCAATGGTATGCAGCTGGAGTAAAAAAATGTGCCGTCAGGATTGCGGCTGCAAAGAAGAATATTGCAAAACTTATTACCAGGCCATACATTGTTATTTCTATTGTAGTTTTCATTATTTTATATGCCTTTACTAAAAGAATACCCGATTACCCTTTTGGGACAATTATATATGCAGGTTCCGCAAAATATACATCCTGAGCAGAGCCGGTAAAAAAAGAACTATAAAAACAATTGAGCCTCCAGACACTACTCCCTCCGAAGCGCCCACAATAATAAGGTAGGGTGAAAAGTAATAAAATACTGCAGGAAATAATAGAAAAGTTACCAGGAGCACCCCCTTTCCTGTTTTTTGTCTCATTTTTTTGCCTTTTCTTTTTTTCTTTTGACTTAGTTTAATACCTCTCCAGAAAATCACAATTAAAAATTTATGTCAAATATAAATTTTAGTGACTATTAAAATTTATAATGATTTAATAGATGCAGGACAATCGATTTTAATCGTTTCTCTGAAATATTTGGTTTGAAATTGGAATATCCGGGTCCGCTATCTTACTGCATTCAACAATACATAAATATCTGATTTTATTAGGTATTAGTAAAATTTATACCCTTTTTCTCCGGTCCTACTCTTCTACCAGAAAGATGTGGACGAATTGTTAAACTGTGATATATCTGTTACCATTCAGGAAGCCAAGGCAAAGAATGCAAAATGGAAGTATTGCTACGATGCCAAATATTGAAAGGGAGGTATGAAAATTGAGATTAGGCATAATTATTTATTCAAATGAACCAGAGACAGTTTGGAATGCTTTTAGATTGGCAAATTTTGCCTTAAAGGAAAAAGATAGTGTAAAAATATTTTTACTTGCTAAAGGTGTGGAATGCGAAACACTTAGTACTAATAAATTTAAAGTCACAGAAGAGATGCAGGGTTTTGTTGACAGCGGAGGCGAAATTTTTGCCTGTGGGACCTGCCTTAAAATAAGAAACTCTGAAGGATCTGAGATATGCCCCTTGTCGACGATGAAGGACCTGTACCAGATAATAAAAGAAAGCGATAAAATTATTACTCTGTGAATGTTGTACTGATTTTTACAAAGAGACATCGATTGATCTCAAATTAATTTTTTCTGTAAAATAAAATTAAAAATGAGCATAAAAGTAAAAAATATATTAATTATTCTATAGTAGATTTATAATATAATTAAGTATTTTGACATTAGGAAAAGGGAGATCATGATGACTGATGATAATAATGCATCCGGACCCTGCCGGGATACGAAAAGAGGAAAGAAAAACTATGCTCATTCTGGAATGGTAGGTTTTGGCTATTTTGTGGCCTTCATTGCTGCGGCAGTCTACTTCATCCAGCAGGCAAGTACATTCTGGATGGGGGTTCTCGGTTTCTTAAAGGCGATTGTATGGCCGGGATATCTGGTCTACTATCTATTTGATTTTCTCAAAATATAAAAATATTCAGAAGATATTTTGCATTATCATTAAATAGAAAATATTTTTTAAATATTCTAATGATTTAAAAAGTTCTTATATGGTGATCTTTATCTATATTTAGATTATCTGATCGATCATAAAGTATAGTCCCAGTTGATCTGGACCGGCATTTGTCAGTATCTGGATAATTTAATGATAATATAGTAATATTCAAAATCAATTGCAATATTATTGGTCCTTCCGGGTAGAAATATGAGTGAATTAATAAACTGGTTATTAGAAGGTCCTCCATGGATCGAGTACAGGACAAGATTGGACCTAATGGATCAATCCGGGAAGGATCCGGAAGTATCATCTGCAAGAGAGAAACTGTTAGAAGATAGTAAAATAAAAGCAGTGATAGATGAATTGGATCATTGGCCGGGTCCGGCACTGAAAAACCACAAGGCTCCCTATCATCCAATTCATAAACTCGCTTTTATTTCTGATATAGGACTGAAGAAAAGTGATCCCCGGATGGGCTCTATTACAGACAAGATCCTGGGCAATAGATCAGAAGAAGGTATATTCCAGATCTATATAAATATACCTAAACACTTTGGAGGTGCGGGGGAGGGAATGTGGACATGGATGTTGTGTGATGCTCCCTTAATTTTATATTCTTTAATAAAACTGGGTTTTAAAGAGGACATCAGGGTAAATAATGCCGCAAACTACCTGGCGGGCCTGATAAGTGAAAATGGATGGAGATGCATCGTCTCACCAAGAATAAAGTTCAGGGGTCCCGGCAGAAAAGATGACCCCTGCCCATATGCTACGCTGTTGATGCTAAAACTGCTTTCCCAGGCAGAGGACCTGATTGAATCCAAAGAAAGTAAAACTGGAGCTGAAGTCATTCTATATCTATGGGAGCAAAGCAGGGAAAGGCACCCCTATTTTTTTCATATGGGAACTGATTTTAGAAAATTAAAAGCGCCTCTTGTCTGGTATGATATTTTGCATGTCCTTGATGTACTGACTCGGTTTCCCTGGTTAAAAAATGACAGCAGATTAAAAGAGATGATAGATATAGTTAAAACAAAATCTGATGATATGGGTAGATTTACCCCGGAGTCTATATATACCAAATTAAAAGGATGGGAGTTTGCACAGAAAAAAGAGCCCTCGCGGTGGATAACTTTTTTGATAAAAAGAATACTTAAAAGACTTGATTAAGTGAAAGAGATATGTCTGATATGGTCAATATGCCTGTTACCTGTTGATTTTAAAAATCTTATTATAATCTATAGGATTATATAAAAAATATTGTGATTGCATGAATGAAGTTATAGTAAAAATAGAAGATTTATTTAAATCTTATGGCAAAATAAAGGCAGCAGATGGTGTTTCATTTGAGGTATTTAAGGGAGAAATATTCGGGCTGGTCGGCCCCAATGGTGCGGGCAAGACTACCACTATAGAATGCATCGAGGGTTTGAGAAAACCAGATTCAGGCAATTTAAAAGTAATGGGCCTGGATCCGCTGGCCAGCGGACGGGTTTTAAGGGATTCCATAGGCATACAGCTTCAGGAGTCCGAGCTTCCCGGCAGAATGAAGGTATGGGAAGCCATTGATCTGTTTTCATCCTTTTACAGCAGGCCCGTAAAATATGATTC
>Ga0190283_1000929_pt1 | contig 14222 bp, 14 predicted proteins | sample 48691801_MG_FD_161669 | JGI IMG/M metagenome (GOLD analysis project Ga0190283, IMG submission 161669) | Hydrothermal vent microbial mat bacterial communities from Southern Trench, Guaymas Basin, Mexico - 4869-18-0-1_MG | ecosystem: Environmental > Aquatic > Marine > Hydrothermal vents >...
CCCTGTCGTGGGCATCGCGAATTTCAACAAAGTATTTCTGAAGCCGTTGATACAACGACAGGAAGGGCGAATTTTTGTTTTCACACCGGACCTTGATGCCGAAGGAAAACTGAAACCTCTGGATCCTACCCTGGTTATCAATATCCCCTACATTTCGCCGGATATTCCCTCCATACCGGAACTTCTCAAACATAAACAGGGTGTTGTGCGGTACACCCGCAGCGGTGTGCAATGCTGTGCCGCGTTTCGCCGGTTGGAAGCGCCCCGTGTACTGGTGATGGTGGAATTGCCCCTCAGCAAAGTGAGGGCCCCCATACAATATATTAAATATGCAGCATTCGCCATCGGGCTGATCATGCTGGTTATGATCTGGTTCCCCGCCGGCATGGCCATCCGGCCGCTGCTTTCCAATCTTCGCAAATGCCTGGAATTTATACGGACCATTCGAGACGGGCATGTGGAAAAACGCCTTCAGGTGAAAACCCATGACGATGTGGGCGAGCTGGCCGGCGGTCTTAATGAAATGGCGGAACGTCTGCAAACACAGCGTGTCGCCCTGGAAGAGAGTGAAATAAAATATCGGTCTATCTTTGAAACCACCTTGGAAGGGATTTTTCAAACCAATGAGGAAGGAATGTTTCTCGCAGCCAACCCGGCTCTGGCAGATATTCTCGGCGTTGAATCCATTGAAAGCCTTTTCACCTTCCGGGTAGATGATTTCTACGCGGATCCAAAGCAGCGTGAAGAGATCATGGATATCCTGAGGCAGGACCGAAAAGTTTCACGCTATGAATTTGATGTAAGGCGTCTGGATGGTGAAATTCGAAAATGTCTTGTCCATGCACGTGCCCAAATAGATAAGGACGGGCGATTGGTCATGATTCAGGGCATCATGCATGACGTGACCGATGAACGAAGGGTCGAGTTTGCTCAAAAGCAGGTGGAGACCGCGGAAAAACTGGCTCTCCAGGCGCGCCTTAAGGCATTGCGCTATCAGATCAATCCGCATTTCCTCTTTAATGTGCTCAACACCATTGATGTCCTTTCAAGAAAAACGCCCCAACACATTCCCGACCTGCTACAGGAACTGGCCGCTTACCTTCGCTACACCATCAAGCCCGGGACCGGAATGTGGGTTATCTTAAATGAAGAGATTCAATCCATCAAAAACTATCTCGCCGTTGAGCAGGTGCGGTTCAGAGATCATCTAAATGTAAACTTCGTTGTGGATCCGGATGCCGGCGAAATGAGCGTGCCGGACATGCTGCTTCAGCCCCTGATTGAAAACGCCATTAAGTACGGAATGCAAACCAGTGACATGCCGTTAAAGGTCGTCATCAAGGCAGAAATCCGGGATGAGCATCTCCTCATCTCCGTTGAAAATACCGGACGCTGGCTGGCTCAAAACCATTCCCGGCCCGGCCGCCGCGGTATCGGACTGGAAAATCTTCGTGAACGCCTTGAGATTTTCTACGACAATAGATTTTCCCTGGAGACACGGGAAGAAAATGGCTGGGTCCGAATCGAAATCCGCCTTCCCCTGAAAAATACATTAGGCTTTCATTCTCCTCAATAACCCCTTAACCCGCCGTTTTTTCAGATGCATGGCGGATTCGTCCCAGGAATTGGCCGATTCGTCCCAAAGTGCTTTTTTCTTTCATTGAATTCAAGCTATAAAGAGTGCCACAGATGTTATCTTTATGAAAACTTCAGGGAGGTTCATCATGAAAAAGCTTTTTACGGTAGTGATTTCAGTGCTCCTGGTTTGGTTCGTTTCCGGCTGCAGCGACTCCGACAATCCGACCAATCCAACAAATCAAATCCCAAGCGTTAAAGGTATTGTTCAAACGGATGGACAAAACGGAGGGCTTCTGCATTTTATTCATAAAATGGGCGCTCCATTCGCCGAAACAGAAGCTTATAGAAGGGGGGGATTTCTAATCCATCCGGATAAATCGTTTCCGAATGATTTCATTGTTTCGGTGAACATTCCCTTTCAAGACCTTGATTGCACTTATTTTGCCGAAATAGAGAACTTTGACACAAAAAAGAGCCTGTATATCGGCCCGGTTTCTACGCTGATATACAGATATCATCTCCTGTTTCCCGATCAGACCCTCCCTGAATGCAGAGCGGAGGTGCTGGCATTTTTAAATATCGACCCTTCCATTTCTGATTTCGTGATTTTCATCAGGAAGGATCTGTTTTCCGTAGATCAATTCATGGAATACGCCAGCGACTTCGGAGAGTATGAAGGGTTTATTCAATCTCTATTAAACGAAATTCCAGGGGGAGTGAACCCCTACGATTTTACTGAAGATGTGGATTTTCCAACAAATCAGTATTATCAGGATTTGGCCAGCGACCTGGCGGGTAACCTTGGCGTTCCCGGAGCAGGCTGTGTTGCAGGCTGGATGGTCAGCCTTATCGGAGGTGGCGATGGGCCGCCCGATCCTCTGAAACCTATCGAAGACCTCCTTAAAGAACAGGCAGAGCTCCTGAAGCAGATCGTAGGCCTTATCCAGAACCTGGAAAGTGAATTGGCAAAAGACATCGTGGAACTGAAAAACAAAATAGACATGTCTACTTACGATACTGCAATTGAAATTCTCAATACCTCGTTTGGTGATATTTCAGCAGACTATGAAACGCTTTATACCTATTCAGCATTAGACCCAAGCAATTCTCATCAGCAAGAAATGACTGAATTCCGTGCCTCTATTCTCGCAAACATTCCTGGACACTTCAACACCATTTATCTAACGCTTTTGGGGAGCGATGCCGGTGAAGAGGGCGTTCTTTCCCTTTATTCAAGACTTGCTATCATCGGTGCACAGGACGTCGCTGATTATGCCTCCAAAATCTCCACGCAATTTTCCTATTTTTTGGGATATCTGATGAACGCCATCGAGCTGACTGTCGAAGCCTATCATCAATACACCCCTCCTGAAACCCAGGTTGCTTCTGCTGATTTTTACCGGATGATGGGGGAAATTGAAGCGCTCCTTAGAGCGTTTGATTCCTACAATCCTATCGGCACGCTGGCAAAAGTAACAACCCTTGATGAAGATATCAGGGATATTTGCGTGGGAAAAGAGACCATTTACGCAAATACGGCCAACCATATCTATGCCCTTGATCTGAGGACCTTTGAGGTCGTAGATTCCCTTCAAAGTAATGATCCGATTTGGCGAATGGATGTGAATGAAGGACGCCTTTATTACGTGACATGTGATACACAAAACGAAAACGGTTATCTTCATTCTTCTCCTGTTGGGGACATTTCAAATGAAATCGGCAAAATTCCCGTGCCCTGCACCAATGTGGCAGATTTGCATGTCAATGACATCTATGTTTGTGTACTGGAGAGTGGGACTGTGGATTTTTCTACACAGGTCATTTCTCTCCATGTTTTTGATCCTGATCTTGTGGAAGTTTCTCATTTTGACATAGGGAAGGTAGGGGTGACAGGCATCATGTCTGCATTTGATCTGCAGGACAACCACGCCTATACCATCAGCAACAGCGGAACGATGTATTCCCTTGACATAGAGAATCAAAAGGTCCTCGACACACTGCAGCTTCCCGGTGATGATAACTGGCAGTGCTGGATATGCGGCATTGCGGCAAAGGGGGATGATGCATGGGTCATTACCGGAAAGGACGTTACTGACGGCCATGTCATGCAAATAGATATTACAGACCCGTCTGACATGAAACAGACCGGCTCCACGTTGGATATGTCCAACCCCCATGCGCTGAATTTCGAAAATAACCCGGCTTCCGGCAACAGCCTGGTGTATGTTTTCAACGGAGAGTTAGACAACCCGAAAACATGCAATCTTATCTATCTGAATCCTTTTTCTACGACGGGATTGTATCCTATCGCGAGCTCTGAAATGATTGATATCAACATGGATATATTTTGTATGTTCCAGGTTCCAATGACAGATGAAGATACGAAATATATCTTTACTGCGACCGGAAACAAAATATCCAAATGGGAAAAGCAGATTGTATTTGAGATTGGTGAACAGGGTCATTGAAATAGGAAATGGTAAATCCCAGTCCTCTGAAACTTTCCACCGCTGGCATGTTCTGGCAGCGGTGGAGGTGGGCAATTTCATCGTCTACATAGATACCTTCATTGTTAACCTTGCCTTGCCGTGGATGATGAAAGAATTCGGGGTTCCCGTCACCCCCATCAAGTGGGTCGTGGTGGCATACCTCCTTTCCCTTACGGTCATGCTTCTGACCGCTGGACGTATCACCGACATAATCGGCCTCATACGACTGCCGTCACTGGCGGGAATGGCCCTTTTGACCATCAGTTCAGGCTCTGTTACGTGGCGCCCTCATTCGGCGCCCTGGTGGCTTTCCGGGTGCTCCAGGGTGTGGGCGGGGCGCTGGTGCTCTGTAACGTGATGTCCTCCATCACATACGTCTTTCCCCCGAAGCAGAGGACCCTCAAATGGAGAGGGACGGTCATAGGAAAACAAGTAAATTGACATGGTTAAGGTGAAGTCCGATGCCAGAGCCCTTTTTTGATTTTGAAAAGAGTGAAAAGAGTGAAAAGAGGGACGGGTGAAAAGAGGGACGTCCATAAGTTCAAAAGTTTATTCAGATCACAGCTCAAGCCCCATCTCTTTTACGATTCTTTCCCCTCTTTGAACAGACAGACTCACAGCGGGTTGGGAGATGCCGATTTTCCTTGCAAGGCATGAAGCCGTCTCTCCCAGCTCACGAACCGCCCAATAACTGAACACGCTTCTCGCCTGAACTCTCTCTTTGTACTTTCCCGGAGAAAAGATCTCTTCCGGTGTTACAGCAAACATCTCAGCAACCCTATCGGCAAGGGTATCAAGGTTGTACCCCCGGGCTTTCAATTCATACTTTCGTTCAAATCCCTCCCTGGCCTCTTTGAGAACATGGAGGACATAGTCGCTGTCACCGAGAATCCTTTCATCCCCTTTCATACGGATGTCCGCTTTCCGAAGGCTTTTTACCTCAGACCAGCCACCAAGACTCCTGATAAGACCCCCTCCCACAAGATCGGGCCTCTTTCCCATCTCAATTCCCTGGCGGACATGGTCCAGATACCTTTTTCTCGCTTCTGTTTGCCTCTGGGCGAAGTACTTCAGCACATAATCCACATCCTGCCAGTCGTTTTTGCTCTTTCCAAGAATGACGCTGTGGCCGCTGAACCGGTATTGGCCCAGGTGGTCAAAATCTTTGACCAGCCCTGCCCGGAGGGGGTTGAGGTGGATGTAGCTGACAAGCTCAAAAAGGTATGAATCTTCCTGACAGAGAATGGATTTGTATCTGTCTTAAAAAAGTTTTCCCCGCCGCCTGTGTCGATGATTGAACCTGACAGCATATCCGGTAAGCAGTTTTCTCATGACGTGAGATAGCGGTGCTGAACCGGTACGGAGCAACAGGTGAGCGTGGTCGGACATTAAGGCCCAGGCGTAACAGGGGGTCGAGGTTTCAGAAAGGATCTTCCCGAGACGCGTAAGGAAATCATCACGGTCATTATTGTCCCTGAAAATCTTCTTACCCTCAATCCCCCTGATCATAATGTGATGAAGGGCTCCGGGCGCATCGATTCTGGCTTGTCTGAGCATGAGGGGAGCCTAAACCATATTCAAACCAATGTCAACTTTTAAACTTATGGACGTCCCCAAATTCGCCAAATTCGCATTGGTAAAATTGACCGCAAAAAGCTCGGAGAATTTGCTGCGCACCAGAATGAACAGTAGAAACAGCATAAGTTCCAACGCTTTGCGCTCAAAGGGATGACAGCAGCGTGATGATTTCATGGACTGTCCTGATATCGGCGAAAAAGAGTCTCATGATCTGCAATGACATCTCATGCACGAGTATGTCAAAGGAGGTCGTTGCGTCGGACACCACCGTCGATTGAAATCCCCGTTGCATGGCATCTCGCACGCTGCATTCCACACAAACATTTGTGACCACACCGCAGAATACCAGTTGATCCCGCCCCAATTCTCCCAGGAGGACCTCCAGCGTCGAAGAACCGGGTGCAAAAAGGCTGTAGCGATTTTTGAAAAGAACATGGTCTTCCGGCATGACCCGCATGGCCGGGTGGATTTCCGTCAGCTCCCCTTGATTGTACATGCCGGAGGGAACCGGCTTTTCATGAAAATGGCCATACAAGCCCACATCGTCACCCCGGGAGATTCTTGTAAAATTCTGGCGAATCCAGATCACCGGTACACCCTTCTCCCGAAAGGCCTCAGCCAACAGGTTCACTCCCTTGACCACATGTTCCAGCCCCGCAAGGCTGCGCGTACCATCAGGCCGGATGGCAAAGTTTTGCATATCCACGACGATCAAGGCTAACCTGTCTGGATCGAAGCTGAAAACTGGGTCCTTTCTCCCCATCTCCCGGAGAAACACGTCAACTCTTTTTTGCAGGCCGTCCAACACCTGCCTCAAATGCACATCCATAAAATTCTCCCCATTGTTCCAAGAACCAGAGTCCTTTACATCTCGCCCATTATCGCGACCTTCCATGAATTTATCAACCTTTTATGACGCATGGAACCGGCACGGTGCGCTGACCGGTTAAATGGACCGCATGAATGTAACGATCCTTCCTCATCCGGAGCAATCAAGGGATAGGGTAAATAAGACGATCCTCTTCGATGGGGATAGTTAATGGACGTACTTCAGATTATAAGTTTATATGCCACGCAAAACTCGTATAGAGTTGCATAGAAAGCTGCTCAATTGTAGGGAAGAGGAATCAGGACGGAGCCTTGGCAATCCCATTGTCATGAGGAACACCGGCACGGAGGATTATGCCTGGGCCCAGTGGACCCCGTCCGAAACAGGGTCGTACACGCTATACCTCAAACTCGTGGAACCCTATGACGACACGGTCCCCGGCAATGACACGGCCACCCTTCAGGTGACCGTGCAGGATACCGCTTCCGGGGGCAGCGGCGACTCCGGAGGGTGTTTTATCAATTCATTGAACCCCGGATAAATACGCTACGCTGTCCTTGGTATATTATCCTTTTAATGTCGCTCAGATATGATTTCAATTTAATTTTAAAAGAGCGCTGCCATACCTTATATCAGCCTCCTTTTGAGCGGAGCAACGAGCCAGTCCATGCTTGGTTCTTTTTCCAGGTTCCAAAGGCGCTCAATTATTTCGTACTGTTTGGCCTTGCTTGTGGCAAAGAAAAAGTAGTCAGAGAGCTTTTCCTCGATTTCCTTGTCCGACAGCGGGTCATTCGGGTCGCCCTTGGAATAATCTCGTTCGGCCTGGACCGTTGAGCCATCCGTCAGAGTTGCCGTGATTACGCACTTGGATTTTGCAGGATAATCCTTATCGATTTCAGGATCCTCAACAACCTTGACCTTCGCCATGAGTTGGTTGAGAACACCATCAGAAGCATGAGGTTCGTCGAAGTCTTCATACTTGACGGGCTTGAGCAGAGCTGTCGCGACGCAATAAGGGATCGAGTGGGTCCGCCCTGCTCGGCTGATCGGGTGATACGCCGTCGGAAGCGCGCCATTGCGGAATGCGACCTCATAAGTCTTGACAAGGATCGATTGAATGGTGTTCTTGTCCTTAATTTTAGGGGAGATGTCCATCGTAACATCGATGGGCGTCTGGCAGAAGACCAAGGCAGGCCATCGCTTGAAAATGATGCGGGTCAAATCGGGAGGTGGATCGAAAATCACGGCTGAGTGAGGGAAGAACTGATTGACGCCCGCCAAACCTTCGTAGATTGCTGGAGGCGCCTGAAAACCGGATATTGCCAGCTTGACCGACTGAAATCCTCGAAGAGCACATGAAGCGTACGTACAATGTTTCCAGTCTGTCATTTGGCCGACAGCAGCTTGGTTGATGTCTATGCCGAACATACCGGCGATACACTGGACCCGAACAAGTTGCTCCTCGGTCAGGCCCAAGGCTTTCCCGATTATCAGGGCAGTGTAAAATGTAGCGGTTGCATCGTGGTCATACTTTGCAGGCTCAGGATTGTAGTGCGTCGCGAATGCCGCGGAGAGGTAAAATGCAGTGTAGATCGTCGACAGCAACTCCTTCCCGCTCATTTTTCTCCAGTCGGCGAGGGTCAGGGCGAGCGCCACATTGTCTGAGGGGTGCGCGCCTCCCATGGCATTCTCGGAAAGATATGTACTGAGGAGATCACTTCTCCGGGCCAGAATTGCATTCATGAAAATGGCGTCAATGAAACTCCCCCGCTTCTGAATGCCCCAGACGTCGAGGTCTGAGCCGGATGGAAACCCGGAGACCAGTCGGTCGAAGTTTGTCAGCATAACCTTGTCCATGAGCGAGCCACAAATTGCAGCGTATGAATCCATGATATTCCGCTTGAGGACATGGACCAGGTCGGCGTCGATACTCTCGTATGAGAGGCGCGCAACACGTTTGGCAATGACTTCTTCCAATTGCATCGTAATGCCTTAGTCGAAAAATTTAATGTAAACGAGTCCATACTTGATTTTGCCGTCGGCATCGAACTCGTAGTAGTCTGCGCATCCGAAATCGCAGATGTCGCCTCTTTTATAGGGTTTGCCATAAAACGAGTCATCCTCAACAAAATCGAGCCGAATCTTCACCTGCAGATAAACCCGTCCATTTCCGAAGACAACGTCTTCAGGGCTGCCCAGGGTTTCCTTAAAGGCCGAATGGCTTTTCGTCCAGTAGTTCAAAATTTCCCGTTTTCCCTTTAGGGCTTTTTCAGATGCGTGCCAGAGGCAATTATCAGCCATGTACTTTTCGAAAAGTACATCGTATTCACGTTTGTTGTAGGCTTGAAAAAAGGCCGCTATATCTGCTGCCGTGGAGATTCCTGTCTTTCTCATGGTTTATCCTCCATTCGCTTGAGTTCTTCTGAGATTCACCGCTATTTCATCGGTGGTTTGTACGTCACCGAAAAAGATATAGGAAGCATTGTTAGGAATTATACCAATGATCGCAACAATCGTAAATAATCCTTTGTTGATTCATACACCACATTTGTAATGAAATTGATAAACAGTCGTTCGTCTTTTTGTCCGGTTTGAGCCAGACGCAAACTGGTCAAATAATCGTTCCTTAACACCGGGGGAATAATGCTCATAACATATCCGGTTTGCATTAAGCCCATGTTCATTAACAAGCGGGCAGTGCGGCCGTTGCCGTCGATAAACGGGTGGATGGTGACCAGCTCCAAATGCAGCCAGGCACCAAACTCGACAGGATGAATGGTCGAGCGCTTAAATGCTATTTGCTCGACAAACACTTTCATCAATTCAGATATTTCGTCTGGTGGCGGGGGGATATAATCCGTACCGGTGATGATAATTTTTTTCCGGCGATATTTGCCTGCGTTTGTTGAATCGATCCGATAATAAAAAAGCCGATGCAGCTTTCGAATATCGTTTTCGGTAATCGAATCCCTTTTGGCTACCTTGTATACAAAATCGTAAGCCTCGCTGTGCCCAATTGCTTCAAAATGATCGCGAAGAGGTTTGCCTCCGACGGTAATTCCGTCCTCGATCACAATTTTGGTTTCCGTTTCCGTCAGAGAGTTACCTTCCAGGGCATTGCTCGCATAGGTCAGACCAATACGAAAATAGTCCTTTAGCTGGCGCAGAACATACGGAGTGGAAATAGGACGAAAAGGCTCAATCTCCCGGTTGAGTTGTTCGATGTCCGCAATCCGGTTTTTGTAGTCCATGTGAGCCTCCAGCCGATTGATAAGGTGAGGAGAGGTGGGGTAATAAGAATTCCCTTTTTTGAGCTCGGAGTATATGGGATTTACCCTTGTGGGTCAATAACAAAATGGCCACAACATCTGTGGCTGTGGGGTAAGCCAGAATTGGGGTAGAGATAATCTTCACAGGGAGGGACCTGAGTGGAATTGGGGTCATTATGTTGATGATTCCATGATGACCTTTTCCACCCGTTCGAGTCCCCGAGGCGCGAGGCATGCGGCCCTAAACCCAGTCGGCAATGGTACCAAAACCATCCCAGACAACCTCTCCGGTCTCGGCATGGATACACCTTATGGCATTTGCCTTGCAGTGGCCCACGCACCAGCCGCAGCCCTGGCAATATTCGCGGTTGAGCATGGGAACACTATTCTTGCTTTTGTCGAAGCTTAAAGCCCCATAGGGACAGATCCTTTCACAAACGCCGCATTGATCGCATTTATCTTCATCGAACTCAGGGATAATCGGCGTCAGCTCCGCCATGGGATCTTCGCGGTTCCACTCCCGGAGATACTTGAATTCCTTGACCACGCAACCCTGAAAGTCTTCTATATTTTGATATCCCTTGTGATCCATGTAATCACTCAGCCCATCTATGCAGCGCTTCAGCACACCTACCCCCCTCGAATAGACGGAAGAGCATAGGCCGGACAGCCCACAGCCGGCCATCAAATACCGCACACAATCATCATAGCTAAAGGAACCGCCGCCGCCCAAAACCGGGATATTGACCGTTGCCCTTATCTCCATTACCTTGGCGAGTGAGAATAGCTGCCAGGGCCGGCCCATGAGCCCGCCCATGGAAGAAGGAACTCCGAAGAAGGTCCCGGTTTCGTGATCGATCCAGCAACCATAAAAGGAATTATTCGCGGAAATCGCGGCTGCACCCGCTCTTTCAACGGCCAATGCCACACCGGCCATATTGACGCACTGGGGCGTCATCTTGAACATTATAGGAATATTGACTGCCTCAACACAGGCCTTGGTCACCTTATAAGCCGTATCGGGGTCCATCGCCAGCGGCGCCCCCACATCCTTCTGCCCGTCTACAGCCCCAAAGGTTGCATGGGGCCCGCCCGTATCGAGTTCCACCATTTTGACACCCGCCGATTCCATTTCCTTTAAGAAAGGGATCCAGGTATCGACGTCGGTCCCGATTCCTGAACACGAACCGATAAATAACATATCATGTTCTTCGCAGGTCTTTAAGCATCTGGGAAGTTCTTCATCACGCCACTTCTCATAGGGTTTGTTGTGGAACATCTGACTGCAGATCCAGGCATCGGCAAGGTCCTTGCCAAAGCGTTTCAAAGAATAAAAATAGGGTCGGGGCCATCGGTGCGGACCATCGATCTTATGCACTGTTTTCCCAATGATCCAGCCAATACCCTGCTCGGCACATCTTCTCAAAAGCCTCTCACTTCCACCAAAATCACATGCCGTCACCCCGATGGGATTCTTCACTTCTATCTTACAGAAATCAACTGTTAGATTGGCCATAGCTTCCTCTCTCGTCAGATATTAATAGAATTCTCGAATATTCACAAAACCGTCGATGAAATTATTTGGACGACAATCTTCATGTTCTTTTTGACAGGGCTTTAAGAAATAAGGCATCAAAGGTATTCCCGCCGCAACTGCGCAACGATGTCGTTTGTCAACTTTTCGCGCTTTCGCAAATCGGCGAATTTATCTAAGAGATCATCCACCGCGAGGTAAGTCTTTTCCTGCGCTGGAATGTCGTCGATGATCCGCCCCTGGTGCATCATGACGGTGCGGTTGCCCAGTTCAAAGGCCTGGTGCATGCTGTGGGTCACCATAATGGTCGTCAGACCGCCTTCCTCGATGAATCGGCGGGTCAATACGCTCACCTGGGCGCTTGATTTGGGATCAAGGGCTGCCGTGTGCTCATCAAGCATTTGTCATGCACACTTCTCGTCTTTAATGTATCCTCGGTTTTAAAACTCCGTAAAAATCAACTATCCGGCCCGGATCTCGCGATAAAGAAATGCTGTCATAGGGGCTCGCTCAAAAACAACTTTACATTTTCCCATCTCAAAGAGGATCCGATCTTTGCTCAGTGTCACAATAAATGGACTAAGTGTTTTTGCGTCTTGAAGCTATTATCTAATTTTAAGATATCAAAAGGCTTGTTTTTTGTAAAGTGGCTTAACGCGACAAAATTAATGCTAAAAACGATGAATCATGATGCTTCAGGCAGTGGTATATCCATACATCATCTGCCTGGTCCTGCTCGGCATCGGCCAGTTGAGCCGGGGGAAATGCTTCCATCTGTTCCGAAAAAGCTGGCCTTTCTATGTGGCGGTCTTTGGTCTCACCCTCGGCATCATGTGGCTGCTTCATTTTGGCTTTCCCCCGTCTCCGCCCCCCACGGCTATTGATCCATCCAGTTCGGTTACCAAAAGCGCTGATCTTTTGCACATCCTGATCCCTTCCAATGTATTTGAATCCCTGACACGCGACTACCTTCCCGGCGTCATCGTCTTCACGATCGTCTTCGCCATTTCCATACAGCAACTCAAAGGGAAAATCGATTTTCTGAAGGTCCTTCGGGTCATCCGGGACGGCTGCTCCACCATCATCAAATGGGTGCTTTCCCTCTCCCCTTTCGGCGTTTTCGCCATTCTGGCAAAGACAGCGGGAACCACCTCCACTGCCGCCCTTGCCGACCTGATCGTGTACCTCATCCTTTTTTTCGCAGGGGTCGTCCTCATTGTTTTCTGGTTGCTGCCATCACTCATGGCCGCGCTGACGCCCTTTGGGTATCGAGAGATCATGAAGGCGCTGAAGAGTCCTCTGGTTGTGTCTGGGAGTACCGCCATTTCCGTGGTGGCCCTTCCCCTGGTGAGACAATCGGCCCAGCGTCTCGCGGAACAGGCCGGGATTAAAGACGAAGATTGCGACGAGGTGGTGGAGACAAGCCTTTCCGTGGGTTATGTGCTCGCCCACCTGGGAAATCTCGTCATCTATTTTTTCGTCCTTTTCGCCCTGGAGCGTTTTCATGTCCAGCCGAGCAACGGCCAGCTCCTACTCCTCCCGGTTCTGACAGCCATATCGTCCATCGGGGCGGCGTCGTCCACGTTTAATGTCCTTGCCTTTCTTCAATCATGGCTCGGGCTTCCCGAAGTAACCTCACAGCTTTACCTCGAGACGTTTGCAGTAACCCGTTTCGGGCAGACCTTACTGTCGGTGCTCGGTTTTGGCTCCATCACATTTCTCTCAACCCTTGCCTTTTATGGAAAGGTGCGTCTCAATCTGCGCAGATTTCTGGTCTGTATTTCGGGGTTCGTGCTGTTTGCATCCGTTCTTTCGGGATTGGTCTGGGGATTAAGGGAGTGGGTTCAACCCAAAACACCTGACTTACTTCCCTCATTCACCCTGCCCCGGGACGTGACCTACGGGATTGATGCGAAGATTTTTCGAAGTCGGGATGAATGGAACAAGGACGGACCAGGGAATGGCATTCAACCCGTAGAATCCACCATGGCACGGATTGCAAGGACGAAGACACTGCGCGTGGGCTACAACGCGCAGGTTACCCCTTTTGCCTATTTTAATGAAAAAGGGGAACTGGTGGGCTACGATATGGCCTATGCCTATGATCTCGCCAGATCCCTCAATGTCCGACTGCAGCTTATTCCCTTTGATTGGAACACCCTCACTTCAGATCTTGAGAATAATCGTCTCGACATTCTCATGTCGGCGCTCTACATTACTGAAGAACGTCTCAAACGCCTGATGGTTTCCCAATCCTATTTCCGGAGCCCTGCGGCGCTCATCGTACCTTCCCGCAGAGCAGACCAATTCCTGAGCACTTCCGGGATTCAAATAATGGATCACCTGACACTTGCAGCCCTGAATGTGCCGGTCGCACGTTCTTTCGTTCAACAGACATTTCCGAATGCAAAGGTCATTGTGCTTAACAGCTACGATGAACTACCCCGGCACCCGGAGGTCGATGCGGGTCTCTGGACCCTGGTGCAGGGCGCGGTATGGTCCCAATCCCATCCGGGCTACACCGCTGTGGTGCCCAGGAATTTCGGATCTGTGATGGTATTCGGGTATCTCATGCCGCCCGGCGCTGAAGCACTTGCTCGCTTTGTCAACTACTGGCTTGATCTTCGAAAAGCAGACGGGTTCGAAAAAAAGCAGCACGACTACTGGATTCAGGGAAAACCCCGAAAAGACAGCAAACACCGGTGGTGCATCATTCGAAACGTGCTTCACTGGGTGGATTGACATGAAGATTATGGCAAAACCGACCAAACCACATCCTGCCCAACCCGCCCGGCTGACATTATCTTTTCCTGGCCTGGAAAAATAATTGATAACCCGGCTTTTTCAGCGATACCGCGGGCGAGTCTTTTGAGCCGGTTTATGTACATTTCCCTCAAAAGCCCATGGATACGCAGATGACCTGACAAACGCTTCTGTCTCTTGTC
>Ga0190283_1000930_pt1 | contig 14219 bp, 15 predicted proteins | sample 48691801_MG_FD_161669 | JGI IMG/M metagenome (GOLD analysis project Ga0190283, IMG submission 161669) | Hydrothermal vent microbial mat bacterial communities from Southern Trench, Guaymas Basin, Mexico - 4869-18-0-1_MG | ecosystem: Environmental > Aquatic > Marine > Hydrothermal vents >...
GGATTCGTTATAAACTAAACTACAAGGATTCGTTATAATAAAGGATTAAAAAAGCCGAGTATTACAAGGATTCGTTATAAACTACAAGGATTCGTTATAATAAAGGATTAAAAAAGCCGGGTATTAATCCTTTCTTATATATAAGGAATCTGCCTGTAGTTATTGCTATTAATCCGTTATTATAACGAATCGGCCTGTAGTTGTTGCTTTTAATCCTTTCTTATAACGAATCCTTGTAGTTGTTGCTTTTTATAACGAATCCTTGTAGTTGCTGCTTTTAATCCGTTATTATAACGAATCCTTGTAGTTGCTTTTTATAACGAATCCTTGTAGCTGTTGCTATTAATCCGTTATTATAACGAATCCTTGTAGCTGTTGCTATTAATCCGTTATTATAACGAATCCTTGTAGTTGTTGCATTTAATCCGTTATTATAACGAATCCTTGTAGTTGTTGCTTTATTATAACGAATCCTTGTAGTTGCTGCTTTTAATCCGTTATTATAACGAATCCTTGTAGTTGTTGCTTTTTATAACGAATCGGCCTGTAGTTGTTACTATTAATCAACCCCCACGATGCTCCAAAGCCAACCCCAAAATCACATCCTTCCACATCGCCCACGCTGGCGAGCCACTCGCCGCCCTTACCAACGAATTTTGTTCCACCAATCTCGCCGCCTCCTCAGGCGCGACAGTCCAAAATGACAAAGGCTGTGGCAATAGTTCACCATTCACCGAAACACCCAACGCGACGACTTGGCGAACCACATCCTCAAACATCTCCATCTCTTCGCGCTGTGGACTAGTAGAACCTACCTCAAACACTCGATCGGCCCGACTAAGCATAATTCTCTGGCCTTCAATCGTGACTCTATCCTTGGCAAGATCAGCCATAAAATCATATAGCCGTCTAGTATCGCGCATAAAACTAACGACTTTAGGCGAAAAAGCTTCCGCTTGACGCGACTGCATAAACCGAATATTATCCGCAATACGCGCCGCATTGGCCTCTTCCGGCCATGCGTAAATCGCCGGACTGTTTTCATCAAGCCGAAATATCTGCTTAAGCGGAGACGAATTAATTGAAATCGCCGCAGAAACAAAAGGATCGCTGTCGTTAATCACTTGATTCACTTCCTGATAAGCACGACGAGAAAAGTTACCAAGACGTAACGAATTCGCCGGGTTTGGCACATTTTCCGCCACAACCCAATCTTCGGCCGGCCACTGAAATACAACTTCCTTGTATCGATCCAACGCCTCACGGAGAGACACCATTAAGTCGTTAGAAAAGGACACCGTTAAATTGTTTGAGTGTGTCAATACACTATCGAAAAATCGCAACTGAATCTCCAAGTGGCGCGTTTGCAAATCCGATTTCACCTGGAAACGGAGTTGTTGCAATAAATTATCACCATATTGCCCATACCAGGCTTTGTACAACGGCTCCAGTGTTTCCTTGACTTTAGGAAATGGGAGGTTATTCACCGCGACTTGTTTTTGTTTTTCAATGGCTAAGCAAACGGGCACAAAGTCTTGGGGCAACGGATTAACTTGCATCCCTGATTGCCAGCCAACAAATACCGCAATCCAGCGTTCTAAACTAGAACGCAAGCCGCGCACGGCCTGTTGGTAATCGGTGTAAATAGAAGAAACAAAAGACAGTTGTTCAACCAACGCGGTATTGCCTAACAACTTATTAACACTGTCTATGAGTTTCTCAAAGTCTTGTTCAATGTGCCTGACGGCTTCCAAAAGCGTCACCAGTCCCCATTGACCTTTTTCGCTTTCAGCTTCAAGCGTGAAATAACACCACGCTTCTAAATAAGCCGAAAACGCATGCCGTTCCCGATCACAATAGGCCTTTTGTTCGTGATAGGGTTTTTCTAACGGAAGCTCAAGTAATTCCTCTAATATTATCAACGGATTACCCTGAGGGGGTAAGGCTTTGGCCGACTTTGTGAGTAGCGGCGTGGGCAAACGTTGATGCATGCTGCTGTTATCCCAAAACGCGGCGATATATTCTTTCACCGTCTCGGCCTTCGCCGCGGACAATGTCACTTGATTTTCAGTCAGAATGGCCCCCAGCCACTGTTGATTAATCAAGTCACTGAGCGTCATTTCTCGTACCCAGTGCCATAAGCTACGTTGCGGCAACGCGTTGCCTTGCAATTGGAGTTGAGAACAGATATCGTCTCTCATGCTCGGCACTTGTTCAAGCAGTTCGGGATAGGCCAGCATATCCCATAATAAGTGACTAATCGCTTCCGAAGTGACTTCCGCGCTGTGTTGAAATTCATTCGCCACAATGACGCGATCAAATAATTGTTCGGCGAATACCGTTTGTTCACCACGATCACTGGGAATAGATTCGCCGCGCATGATTAACATGCGTTCTAGCTCTTTAACCATTCCCGCAGTTTCTGGTGAAGCACTCATTTCTGGGACAAGAATGGCTGTCACGCCGGCACCGTGAGAGGCGCAAATATGGGCCACTTCGGCCAGCATACCACTGCCTTCCGCATCATTCGCGCCGGCGACAATCAGAACAAGGCCTTCTTGTTCTTGAATACGCTTCAGGCTTCGCTTAACACGTTCTTCTAATGGAAGCTTTTCGGCCTCACCCTGGCCCTCAACGGAGAGGGACTGTTCCGTCTCCTTCTGGGAAACGACAGCCGATTCTTGCAACAATAGCGCAAGCCTGGCTTTCCGGCGTTCATCCGTATAAGTGGTTAAAGGGCGAGTTTCACTAAGCCATTGCCGCCACGGTACCCAGTAGCGTGATTCTGGCGGCGTTTCTTGACGACGTAATTCTTCCAGATAGGGCCGTAAATCTTGTTGGATGATCACACGTTCGGCCTCATCAAGCACGCAGCCTCTGATTGTCACCGCGGGGCGGTTATGGACACCGCTGTCTTGAATAACGACTAAATCAACGACTTCGTTATCTATATAACGATCTTGTAGTTGCCACTTGAAACGAGTTAAAGTCCATTCTCCCAATTCACCCAATCCAATAACCAGAGCCGGACGGACTTTGGGAACATAAACCTGACTTTCGGGAACGCCGATAGGCGCTGGCAAGGTTGGGGTAGGCAAAGGCGATTCTTCAATCGCTTGAGGTTGAGGCTTCGGCTGAACGCATTTAAACAGTCGGCCAAAAATGAGCCAGAACAGCGGATTAAGTAGCCACCAAGCCCACGCAAATCCATTGGGTAAAATCAACACTTTAGGGCCGGCCGCGCCAGAGGCGGTGTCTTTAGTACCATTTGGCATTTTCCAACGCGCTTGGGCATCGGCCGATGCCACCGAGTGCCACCCTAAACATTCTGGCTTCAACGTATAAGTGAAGGATAGCGCTTCAGATTGCTGTTGCAGTAACGACTTAAACCAAGCGACTTGTGTGCTGCTGTTGTCGGCCGTTTGATGAATGCCCACTGGATGAAGTTCGCCGGTGGTTTCCAAATGAAACGGACGTGGGGCCATTACTTGTTCTTCAATCAACAGATCAGTTGCCGACTGTCCACTGACGACACCCGCCAATCGGTTGAATAATGGCTCCAAATCATCGGCCGTATCGACATGAATATAGTTTTGCTCTAATTCGCCGGCCACACTTTTCATTAAAGCTTCATCGACATAGGGCCCAAATCCAACACAAATCATAGTTGAATTAGGAGCCTGTTCTCGCACCCGCGCGGCCGCGTTATCGGCCGCTTTTCGGTCACTTTCTCCATCGGAGAGTAAAAGGAAGGTTTTTTTAACCCCGTTACGCCCTTCGGCAAACGCTTCGCCACATTTATCCAGGGCAAGATGTAATTGCGTGTTGCCACCTGGCCCAACGGATTTCAGGGCGCGTAACACATCTTCTTTGTTTTCGGTGATGTTACACAGGATTTGGGCCTCATGATCAAACATAATCAAACCTACTTGACATGGGGCCGGGAGTTGTTGGACAAAATTCTCCATTGCTCGCACCGCTTCTCGCAACGGACTGCCAGGCGCGTAACCCATACTCGCGGAATGATCAAGCACCAAGACAATATCATTGTCTTCCACCGACGCCGTTTTTGCCACTGGTGGTGTCAATTCCAAGCTGACAGTCACCGTTTCGGCACGATCATAAAACCGTTTATCAACCTTTCTTCGGAAGGATTTGTTACCCGCAGGCTTGCCCTTTAAGAAAAGCAATAACCAGCCAAGGCCTATCCACAATGAAAATAGTATCAAAATAAACATCCACATAATTAATTATCCTCCAAGTGGTAATGGGCATACTAATGAAAAATGAAAAAAAAATTCAACGGTGTTGAAGAATTTGAATTGTGGGCCATGATTTAATTTAAAAACATTCAAAACGTTTTATGGCCCCCAATCAGATTTTACCGTCCTTGATATCAAAGTGTAGCACACAGTTACGAATGCGTTCATCTTTATTCCAGCCGAAGCGGCTTAACTGATAGTGATCATGTTCGGTGTCAAAAATAAGTTGTGTTTCTTTCGTCCCCATAAGAGGGCTTATAATGACTGTATTCCGTTAAGAGTTGTTTAATGTAGGTGCGGTATTTCTCTACTTTTTCCATTTGACGAACACCTCTTTCTTCTTTGTAAAAATCCGATGTCTTAAAGACATCGGATTTTTTTAGGTAGTTCACAACCCGACGAGTTCAATCCATCATTTTATGACAGTTTGTGAATGGGGGGTTGCTCTCGCTTCGCTCTATCCACCCGACGTTCAGTTTCTTTTTCTTCAAATTCAATAAGTTCTTTGATTAAGTCATCGCAGACAGCAACGCTATCAAAATATCCTTGACAATCTCTGTCAAAATTAGTTCGGTATTCTTCAGCACAAACAGTAATGGCAATTAAATCACCTCGGTATTTGGACTTGTTCGTTTTAAAGGCAGTCGTGGAAATCACTTCTTCTAATAATTTATTGAGTTTATGTGATTTCGAATAGGCACCAAACTGGCTTTTCGTCTCCAAAATAGGTTTAAAAAAACATTCAAACATTTGTTGATAATGGAAACAGTGAATAGAACAATCTTGGATGTGACTACCATTAAAAAAGTCAATAGCCACCGCATGTTCCCAGGCTTTACCGCCTAGATTTTTCACATTCTCAAAAGCTTTAAAAAGTTCTTGATACCTAATTTTCCCAGTTATATCAATTGACAGAATGAATAATGTCTGAATCAGAATTGACAGAATTTGAGAATTAACAGAATAAAAACAAACCAAACCCTGCCAAACATTCTGAAAATTCTTTAATTCTGAAAATGATCTCGCTACGCTCGTTACTACGTTTCTGATTCAGACATTTTAGAATTGACAGAATAATCTTCTGAAAATTCTTTAATTCTGAAAATTCTGATTGGCTACGCTTCACATATATTATGATGGTTGGCTAACCATTCCATCAAACCCAAATGAACCAAAGTTTCAGACGAGATACCACGTACCTGTGCTTCTTTTTCAACTTGGGCATAAAGCTCAGGCGCTAATGTGATACGTTGCCTACGTTGAGCCCTCACTTTAAATTCAACTGGGTATGTTTGATCCCAATAATCGGCTAGGCTGTGAGTATCCAAAAAATTAGCAATCTCTTCTAGGGTGTCTGCTTTGGAAATGCTAGTGAGTGGTTTGTCATTATTTTCTGTCATAGCGTCGCATCGTAGACTTATTCATGTCTCTTGCGCTTAAAATTAAAGCGGTATTAGCCCGTTTATAAATAAAAAACACTATAAGGTATCTGCCACCATCAGTTTGAGCCGTTGCGGAATAAACATCTTCATTAGGTTCATACCCAGATTCAACAAAGCGATATCGTGGATCTACTTCATCTTGTGTCACACGATGTTTGATGGCTAGTTTTTCTTTAAGTCGGGCAACCAGATAAAATCATCAATATACATTATAAATCAATTACTTACTAAGTTGTTAAACGAATTGAGTACAGCGAATTGAGAACTTTCGGTTCCTAATCCGTTGTACTCTGATTGAATAATTGTCTGAATCAGAAACGCAGTAACGAACGTAGCGAGATCAAATTCTTTAATTCTGAAAATTCTTAAATTCTGTCAATTCTGATTCAGACATTATGATTTAACTTTACTCGTCAACGCCGTGTAAGTGCAACTGCTCACGAGACGCGTTTTCATCTTTATCACTAAACAAATCCTTAACAATAGCTAATCGTTCGGCAATAACTTCTGGGGCGGGTAGATATTTACGGTATTCTTCCGGCAGGGAAGGTGAGGTGCTGTATGTTGCTACGCCAATAGGTTGCGTCGAGGTTTTAAGCGAATATTCCACTATGGTTTTATCGGAGCGATGCAAACAATAATGCCGATAGCATCATTTTCATCATCTTCTTTATACTGTTCATTCAGAACCGTCAGGTAAAACTCCATTTTTCCCTTATATTCTGGTTTAAACTCTCCAATTTTGAGTTCCAATGCAACAAACCGCTTTAACTTTCGATGAAAGAGAAGCAAATCTATATAATATTCTTTTTCGGAAACCTCTAACCGAAATTGGTTGCCAACAAAGGCAAACCATGCGCCCATTTCAATCAGAAATTTTCGAATGTTTCGTACCAAAGCCTGCTCCAATTCATGCTCGCTGTGTTCGTCGTGCAGTTCCAGAAAATCGAAGGTGTAATGATCTTTTACCGCTAACTTTGCTTGGTGCTGGTATTTTTCCGGGAGTGTTTGGTCAAAATTGGTTTGATTCAACAGATATTTTTCGTAGGTTTTATTTTCAATCTGATGAACCAATACATCCTTAGTCCAACCAAATTTTTTGACATGCAACAGGTAAAATTCCCGTTCTAAAGATTCTTTGCATTTGGTTAGAATCAAGATGTTTTTAGTCCAGCTAATTTCTCCAACCAGTGGTTGGAGTTTTCCATTTTGCTGTATCTCATTATAAAAAAACCTCATATTCCAAAGATTTGTTGTAGAAAAACCTTTAATGCCTGGATATTCTTTCTGTATATCTTTTGAAAGTTGTTCAACAACGGATTTTCCCCAACCAAGGCGTTGCTGTTTATCTACAATCATTTGTCCAATGTCCCAATAAAGCTGTATGAGTTCTTTATTGACAGATTTAAGCGCCTCATATTGAGAACGGCGTATCCGTTTCTTCACTTCAGCAAAAAAACTGAGGTATTCACGATTTTGGTTCGATAGGTTACTCATTGTCTAATTGATGAAAATTCGTTGATTTCCTGATTCGTTGTACTCTGATTGAATCATTGTCTGAATCAGAAACGTAGTAATTCGCTACGCGAGATCAAATTCTTTAATTCTGAAAATTCTTTAATTCTGTCAATTCTGATTCAGACATTTGAGAATTAACCGGATAAACTTAAAAGCGAAATTACAACCCTGATGTCAATTGAGATACCACTGAAGCGGGCCCTGAAATGACTAAACCATCTGAACCAAAATGTTTCCAATCTTCAATATCATAAGTGTATATTCGAGTTACACCCGCAGTCAGTGCTATAGCAGCATGTCTAGCATCATGTATCCGACGCGCCGTTAGTCCATGCTTTTCGGCTAATTCAAGCATTTTAAAAGTCGCTTCTAGACTTTCAGACAAGATTTCTATAGCGGAAGGCGGTTCGACTAATAAACGGACAGCATTAGCAGCGTCTTCTGGGCTATGACGAGGTTGTGCTTGTATCCAAGTGAGTGCGGCATAAACTTCGCTTAAAATGCCGGTTGTACTGCATACAGCTAACTCACCTCGTCTAGCTGCTTCAACTAAGGGGCGGGCTTCGGCGTGGCGGACATCGCCAGCGAGCAAGGCACCAATAAATAAACCGGCATCAAACAAAACTTGATTATTTTGGTTCATCGTAAATTTCCTCCTTCCAACCAGTGGGTACATACCCTTTCAATACCGGCAAAGGTTTGAGTTGTGGTTTCGGTTGAATAACGATTTCGGCACTGGGAGTTAATTGCACCGTTATACTTTGCCGGTTGAACCAAACTGAGTTTAAGATGTCTTCCAAAGCATGTTGTTTAAATTCTGCCAAGGTTAAGTGGTTTTTTGCTAACATCGTTTGTGTCCTCTTTTCGTTTAATTGGTTACTACGAATATTGTCCGAATCAGGATTAGCGTAGCAATACGAAGTTTGACAATATTTTCGGATTAACCGAAGAAATAGTACAACGGATACGCGTTCCGAAACGGATAAAGGAGTACTTTGATGACGTGGATAAACGAATTAATTTTAACTGATAGGATTTATTCGTTTATACACGCTTGTGTCGCTGTGATTAAAGCCTACCAAAAAAACCATTCTGAAAATTCTTTAATTGTCTGAATCAGAATTTGCAGAATGAGAGAATTGACAGACTAAAAATAATCTGAATTAAAACCACACAATCTCATTAAAGCCAATGAATTTATTATTAAAATTCTTAAATTCTGTCAATTCTGATTCAGAGAGTTGAGAATTAACAGAATAAAAACAAAACCATATCAAGTACAACGAATTGAGAAATAAACGAATGGTACTTTGTCCAATTGATAAAATTTCGTTGATTTCCTAATTCGTTGTACTCTGATTGAATCATTGTCTGAATCAGAATTGACAGAATTTTAGAATTGACAGAATAATCTTAATTAAAAGCACATAATCTCATTAAAGCCAATGAACCCATTCTGAAAATTCTTAAATTCTGTCAATTCTGATTCAGACATTTTAGGATTAACCGGATAAACTTAAAAATTACGCCTGAATAGTACAACGAATTACGCCTGAATAGTACAACGAATTACGCGGATAAACGAATTAAAAATTTGGGGGCCATCACTTAATTTGAAAGCATCCAAAGTATTTTATGGCCCTCAAAAGCGATATGCGAGTAGTACCAACGAATTACGCCTGAATAGTACAACGAATTACGCCTGAATAGTACAACTAATTACGCGGATAAACGAATTAAAATGTGATTGTAACTGTTTAAATGGCCGCTAACGCATAACCATAACCGTCCTGAAAATTCTTCGCCATTTCATCGGCAGTGAAGGTGAAATTTTGTTTCAGTAAATCAAGGGCCTTTTTGGTATCAGTGACACCAGCGAGGATGTCTACGATGGCACTGTTAAGTCGTGTAGATATCCCTTGACGAAAAATTTTAGCCGTTGACATGTTATTGACTCCAGTCAGATGAGTTTAGTCGGGTGAGCAACGTTGTTGCCCACCTTCTTCGTCGGCAGGTATGGTTTCTTCTTCGTAGTCACAGTTAAAGCACAATTCTTGCAGAAATCACCTTCACTAAAAGCACAAGTTGACTAAAATGAACTCATCTGATGAGAATTTTTTAATACATGTTCTAATAACGCTAATTGTCTCTGATTCAGTTTTCCGACTATTCTGCTATTCTCAAGGAGTTGTTCAGCTTCTTGAAGATTGAAGTGTTTTTGTTCCAAATAGTGATGAAATTGCTCAATCGCTTTTTCGATCACGGAAAGTTGATGAATAATAAAATAGGTTAGCTCATTATCATCAGTTAAAGTTGCTGTATGGGGTGTATCAATACACTTATGGGGACTACACCATCCGGTGATAAAATCCATCACATCTAATACAACATCTTCATAATTTTCGTCCGTCGTTCTTTCACGGAAAGACTCAAATTCGGCCAGAATACTTTCTTTCGAGTATCCTTTACCCAACAAATCTTTAACGATTTGTTCCAATTTTTCTATTGGGCGACTTTGTTGTAAAGCCTCTTTTAAAACAGATAGTTCATCGCTCATTGTTGATGACCTGTCAAAGTCCATTCATGTAAAGTTGCTACTATTGCCTGTTGATATTCTTCAAGCGGCATTTCTGTTATAGGTTCAATGAAGCCATGTTTATTGGGTTGATGTGGATCGGGCCGATATCGAAGTTGAAAAGCACTTAAACAATTGACGTTTATTTCCCATACTGGGTCTTTACCCGTTCCACCAAACGCAGCCGGGCGACGATGAGTTGGAAGATTATAGGGTGGCGGCGGACTAACAGACATACCGCCAGTATTTGGTTTTACTTGACCAGAAATGACTAAAATATCAATGCCTTCTCTGATTCCCAGAGTTCTAGCTGTTGCACCCACCACCGGCAAACCGTTAGTACTTATTTTCATTGAACGATATAATAAATTCTTATCCATAATCAAAAAAGTGTATTCTAAATAAACGAATGGTACTTTGTCCAATTGATCTACGCTGAACTTCGTTTCCTAATTATTTTGGGGGCCGCCGGCCGTTAGGTATGAATTCATTCAACCGTTCTCGACAGTAGCTATAGTCCTTTTCGTATGACTTGGTACTAGAATTCTTAAATGTAGATTTGAGAACATTGGTTCTAATACTTAAAAACAGTATCAAGTCATCTGAAAAATGCTATAGTAGTACAACGGATGACGTGGATAAACGGATTATTTTGGGGGCCGCCGGCCGTTAGGAATGAATTCATTCAACCGTTTTCGACAGTAGCTAGTAGTACAACGGATGACGTGGATAAACGAATTAAATACGAATTAAATAAATTTTTGGGGCTGCCGGCTGTTAGGAAAGCCAACGGCTAAAGCCGTTGTCTAAAAGCTCAAGTAGGCTAAAGCCTACTAACTCTCTTCTCTTGCAGACAGCCAACGGCTAAAGCCGTTGTCTAAGAGCTACTGTAGGCTAAAGCCTACTAACTCTCTTCTCTTGCAGACAGCCAACGGCTGATGCTGTTGGCTGAGGGTGGTATCGGAATTTGGGGCAACCGCCTGTTAGGAAAGAATTCACTCAACTGTTCTCAACAGTATTTCATTGAAACTGTCTATGTCAGCGCAGCGGATGGCCTGTCTATGAAGTTGTTTCAGTACTCCTCGCAGCTCAATGGCACTAATCTCGTCAATGATCTCGTCGGGTATAATTTCAAATCGTTCATATAAGACTTCAAGAACATCTTCCCGGGCCTTTTCAAGCCACCCGTCTTGGTGTCCCTTCTGAAGTCCCTTCTGGAGTCCCGTCTCAAGTCCGATCTCAAGTCCGCTCTTGTGCCCGTTTTGGTGCCCCTTTTGGTGTCCCATATCGTAAACCTGTCGGCCCGCCACCGTGTCCATTAAATCAAAATCCAACATAGCTCTCACCTCCTCATATTCGAGTTGACGAAATCGGTTCAGTATGAATAAGCCCAGAATGTCCAAGGCTTCCCGTCTTTGATGGGTTGGGAAAACCCGCTTCACCGCGTTGCGCCATTTTTGACTTTTCTTAAGTAACGCCGCCTTTTCTGTTTCCGTGTCCAGCGTAAATGGTGCCAACACAATCAATTTTGGATCCGTTGCTCGTAGTTCTTTTTCCTTGTAGTCCGTCAGGACGATTTCCTTGAAAAAATTAGTCAGGTTTTGATACTTTTGAATTGGTGTCACCGTTGACAGTGACAAGGCGGCATCTTGATATTCCTGAGCCGTGTATATTATACCTGCGATGACGCGACTTTTATACTTTCGCTTGGCACAGCCGTGGAACACGGAGGCCGCCAGCCGATAGCGAATAAATGGATCCTTGTAGCCTTGAAACTCAACAAAAACAGGGGCTTCCTTGCTATCGTCACTTTCTAAGATGGGAATGCCTTCTACATCAGGTTCAAAGCGTTTTTCTTTGAGTGCCACGGCACGGAAGTGGTAATTATCCGCCTTTTCTGGGGCCACGCCAAGCAGTTTAAGAACACTGCTGCCGCTGACAGTCATCAATTGCAAAAATGCCTCATCGGTGCCTCGTTCGGGTTGTTGTTTCGCCATCTGATTTTCCTGAATTGACGGATACTCTCCCTTGAAGGGATAGTATCAACGAATTTTGGGGGCCGTCGGCCGTTAGGTATGAATTTATTCAACCGTTTTCGACAGTAGCTAGTAGTACAACGGATGACGGGCCGATAAACGGATTAAATATTTGGGAGCCATTACTTAATTTGAAAGCATCCACGTCAGCAAAAGTTTCGCTCCGCTAAACTTTTGCCGACGTAAGTATTTTATGGCCCTCAAAATCAAGACGCTGATAGTACAACGAATTACGCCTGAATAGTACAACGGATGACGCGGATAAACGAATTAAAAATTGGGGGCCATCACTTAATTTAAAAGTCTTCAAACTATTTTATGGCCCTCAAAAGCGATAGTCCAAAAACCTGCCCAAAAATAGGTTAATAACAGAGGGCCGCGTATCACTACTCTGCCAAACTCCCGCGGCTGCCAAACGACGACTGCCAAACTAAAGTTTGGACTCCTGCCAAACTAAAAACGACGTAAAAGTTTCGCTCCGCGAAACTTTTGCGTCGTTTGGACTCCTGAGTCCTGAATAAAATTATTTAATTCGGCAAATCCTGATTCAGACAGACGGTTTATGAATGGTGGGTTGCGTTCCTCAACCCACCCTACGCTTGCTACCACCACCAAGATTTCCTAACTTTACAGTTAGGCACTGCCTTTTTAAACTTGTCTAGCTCTAAATCGCTGATTTTATTTTGACGGCAATCCAATACCTGCAACTTCGTCACCGCGTGAAGCGGTTCTAAATCGCTGATTTGATTCTTCTCGCAATTCAATATCTGCAAGTTCGTCACCGCACGTAGCGGTTCTAAATCGCTGATTTGATTTTCATCGCAAACCAATTCCTGCAAATTCGTGAACGCACGTAGCGGTTCTAAATCGCTGATTTTATTTTGACGGCAATCCAATACCTGCAACTTCTTGTTCGCGTGAAGCGGTTTTAAATCGCTGATTTGATTTGAACTGCAATTCAATGTCTGCAAATTCGTCACCGCACGTAGCGGTTCTAAATCGCTGATTTCATTTGAACTGCAATTCAATGTCTGCAAATTCGTCATCGCACGTAGCGGTTCTAAATCGCTGATTTGATTATTCTCGCAATACAATGTCTGCAACTTCTTGTGGTTCGCGTGAAGCGGTTCTAAATCGCTGATTTGATTTTCACTGCAATCCAAGTAATGCAAATTAACGATTTTTTCTAAATCGCTATCAGTTGGTTCACCATCAATACTAATCTTTCTCTTGAAAACCTTTTTCCAATTGTCATCCAATTGATTCCACCACTTCCTCTTATCTACTTGGACAATACGTGGTTGTTCTTCTGGTTGAATGGTTTTTTCAACCGGTTGGGGTGACGGTGGTTGCTTGATTGGCTGGGGTGGCGGTGGTTGATAAATCTGACGCAATAACCTCGTCAATCGACTTATCAAAGTCGCCACATCAATCCGTTTCTCCGGTTCAATCTCCACGCAATCACTTAACAACTCAAACAATTCCGGCGCCTCTGCCAAGCGTCTTTGAAGAAATGTTTGTGGACTTTCTTCGGTTAATAAACGATATAAGGTTTTGCCAAACGCATAAACATCACTTTTGGCACTCGGCTTGCCACAACTCGTCACGCCTTGTTGTTCCGGTGGCGCATAATCCATGGTGCCAAACACTGCCGCTTGTGCTAACAGACTTAACCCCGAACGACTGCGCTGGGTAGCCATTTCTTGCCCTAACGATGGGGCGACTTTCGCTAACCCAAAATCAATGATTTTGACTGAAATGTCGGAAAAATCCGCTGTTTTTGAAACCTCAAAATCCGATGTTTTTGAAACATCGGATTTTTTGGGCAACGACAATAAAATATTGGCGGGTTTTAAGTCTAAATGGAAAAATTTTGACTGAAATGTCGGAAAAATCCGCTGTTTTTGAAACCTCAAAATCCGATGTTTTTGAAACATCGGATTTTTTGGGCAACGACAATAAAATATTGGCGGGTTTTAAGTCTAAATGGAAAATGCCGTTGTCATGCGCGAGTTGCAACCCTTTGGCAATTTGCAAGCCCACCGCAATCCCTGTTTGGATATCTAACTTGCCATGTTGTTTTAACCAGGTTTCGCCATCTATCGCGTCTTCAATATATTCGGATATAAAATAGCCGCGCTCCTGTCTTGTTATATCCACAAAACCACAATCAAGTGGTTGTGGCACATACTCGCCAGCAATTTTCGCCATCAAAAAGGCTTCTTTAAACAGAGCATCCGCTGAACCGTGCAACGTTTCCCAAAAACACTTGATGACGACTTGTTCATTCTTCAAACGGTGTTGCGCCAAAAACGCACAACCCATGCCTCCCGCACCCAATATCCGTTGAAGGGTATAAGTATGCACATTATGCAACGCATAACGT